>Ga0315282_10003823_pt1 | contig 26766 bp, 21 predicted proteins | sample YL17G07_20_MG_FD_203693 | JGI IMG/M metagenome (GOLD analysis project Ga0315282, IMG submission 203693) | Sediment microbial communities from Yellowstone Lake, YNP, Wyoming, USA - YL17G07_20 | ecosystem: Environmental > Aquatic > Freshwater > Lake > Sediment | place: USA: Wyoming | collected...
ATTCATGGCTTGAAAGACCCGCCACTTCTTCGACAAGGAATCCCAAGCAACCTCTAAGCGTCCCTGCTTGCCAATCCACTTCAACTTGCCCCTGAATGCGACAGAGAGATGATGCGGCAAATCCAGACGCCCTTCTCGTATATGGTAGCTGTCGCAGCGGAACAGTATCCGCAGCACGTATCGTCCGCCACGTTTCCAGTAGCCTGGCGGCATCACCCGCATGATCGTGGATGGAAGCTTACCATTCTTCTGCATGCGCTTCAACGCGAGGAACGCACGCCATGCCTCATTGTTCTTTCGGACGACCTGCTGCGCCGTTGCGGAACCGACTCGGGGCACATATTTCTTGTAGACTTGCGGGTTCCAGTCTAGTCGCAAGTAGTTCTCGTATTGCTGACAATGCAAGTAGTTGACTTCATTCCACAGCTTCGCGCAGTTCACAGCCAACTCTTCAAGAATGCGGTGCTGTTCCCGTGTCGGCGCGAGGCTGAAGAGGTTGCTGCGGTTCATCTCTTCCTCTCCCTCAGAATGTACTCCTTTAAAACTACTGAGGGCTCGCTTACTCCATGTCTAAAGACAGGAGCTTGCGCTCGCCCCATTATGGTCAGAATCACCATATAGGACAAGGGATTCAAGAGCGACCAGAGGAAACCAAGAACCGAATTCCTGTACCTGACCTTGAAGTCCTTCTGAGCAAGAACCACTACTATATCCAGAAGATGATGCATAGCGTTTTGCACTTGCGCACCCTTGTACGTCTAGGATCCTGAGTCATCCGCAGAGGAAATAATGCTTGCTGGGAGGTCATCGTGCGAGCCCCGCGAGGACGCAGTTCAGGTCGGGCTAGGCGAGCTGAGGACTGACGCCACGAGAGTAGCGCTGCGACCCTACGGTTCCTACTTCGCAACGCAACATCCCACAGTTGGTGGAAGTCACGGTACTTCAGGTTCAATGCAGAGCGGCAACGACAGTCCGAAGATGATCAGAAACTCCAAGATCAAAATTGGAACCAGAAAGAACACGTGGCCCGTCGGACCGACTCTCAGTGCCGCCAGCAGAAGCACGAGGACGAGAAACTCTAGCACGGCGCCGGCGAAGTTTGGGACGTTATTGGACAGGACGATCAAGTAGCGAGGCATGTACACTTTGCTGACGAGGGACCGGTTTCCGATTACGCTGACGAGACCTTGACCTGTACCCGCGGAAAAGAATCTCCGGACGAGAAGCCCGATCAAGACTCACGCTGCGAAGTTGGGCATATTCACCCGTAGCAGGAGCGAGAAGACCAAGTCAAGATGAGCATTCATGCGAGCGGGCCTAGGAGAGATCAAAGAAGACCAAGCACGGAGTTCCTATATCGAGCCTTGAAGTCCTTCTGAGCCAGCGGGAGGGAGAGACATTGAGTTTCAGACCAAACCTAGAAAAGCTCGAGAAGATGCTAGGATACAGATCAACAACGACGCTTTCAGCAGGGTTGCAGAAGACGATCGAGAGCTACAGGCATGAGGTGCATTCAATTGGGGGCAACAGGCATAGCAAACAACAAGCCTAAGCGCGAAGCATCCGAGCGACAACCTACCGTGACTGCCAAGAAGGACCCCATAACATCTCTCCCCTCAGATCTCTATACAAGGGACAAGATAATCGGCCGAATAGTGGAGAGGCTCAGGAGAGAGCTCAGGCTCACGACACTGAGAATAGTGGATGTGGGCGGCCAGGGCGCGCGTATGAGGGATTTTCTTTCTCCATCTGACGAAGTTCTCGTGACAGATCTAAGGGGTCCGGTTTCGGACCTCGGCAAGGAGGGCTGTGTCGTCGCCGACATTACAAGGGCACCGTTTGCGAGCGGGAGATTTGACGTAGTGATAGCAACAGACACTCTCGAACACATTGAGTCGAAGAATAGGAGGAAAGCCCTGGAGGAGATATTCAGGATCTGTTGTGGCTACGTCGTCATCGGTGGTCCATTCCATTCTCCCGAAGTTTTGCAAGCCGAGTCAATTGTGAACGACTTTCACGTTTCACTTCAGGGACGGGAGCACCCTTGGCTGATAGAACATATTAGGAACGGGCTGCCGAGCGAGAAAGCCCTGACGGCATATCTGAGAAGCAACAAGATGGCTTTTGCAAGAATCACTACAAATAACATCATGAACTGGCTCATGATCAATCTGTTCTATCTGGGCGCCCTGTCCAACGATGTGCCCAAGGGGGACATCAACTCCCTGTTTGAGTTCTACAATTCATACTACGAGGAGCTCGGCGATGCGATTGAGCCTACTTACAGGAAGATCTACGTCATTTCCCGGAAATTCGACATTCCAAGAAAGCTCGTCCCGGAATCTAGGCTCAATCCGGCGAGGTTCGAGGAACTGCTGAAGAGAACGTTCAGTTCAATGTCGAGTGCAAGTCCTGTTGACCCACAGAGTGCAATCACCAGACTCGTGAATCTATACAAGTCCAGACGTGATCTACAGAAAGCGTATCCAGAAGCGGGACGAGGAGATATTAGGACTCTCATTTCGTGGGCTGCGGATACGGCCCTACGAAGACACTTTGACGCAGATTTCGGACATTTGAGACCGTACGCTCCGTGGTATGTTCAGAGTGCCTACGAACAACACACCGAGACACTGAGAAATGAACTTTCATCGAAGTCAGAAGAACTCACTGAACGTACCGCTGAACTAAACACCCTCAAACAACACACCGAGACACTGAGAAATGAACTTTCATCGAAGTCAGAAGAACTCACTGAACGTACCGCTGAACTAAACACCCTCAAACAACACACCGAGACACTGAGAAATGAACTGGACAGTCTCAAGAATCGTGTCGACAGAATCTCTTCGGAAAGAGATGCGCTTAGCAGCAAACTGCGGTTTACGCAAGCTGAACTGGAGGACATTAGACGGAGTTTCGGGTACAAGCTCATGCGATTCTACGCCTCAAGAATTGACCGCCTTCTCCCAGATCACACAAGACGTGGGGAACTGCGGAGAATACTCGTGAAGAGTTACAGGATAGCAAATGCACAAGGGATCCGGGCTTTCCTCAAACAGGCGTGGTGGAAAGCCAAGCCAGAACCAGTCACTGACGAGCGGAGTGTGATCCTAGAGTCCGATCGCAACGCGCAAATCCTACTGCAATGCGATTACCCTAGACTGCCTGCGGATGAGCCAATAAGAGTACCCAGGTGGTTCTCTGTAGAGGGCTGGGCAGTCTCGAAGTCTGGGATAGGACAAGTGAGAGTCTACCTCGATGATGTGGATCTTGGCAATGCCACCTATGGCATAAGAAGACCGGACGTGGCCAAAGCATTCCCAGAGTACATAGCCTCCGAGTCCTCCGGTTTTCGGAAGGCGATATGTGTAGACAACCTGACGCAAGGACTCCGCACTCTGAGGATCGCGGCCCGAAGCCACGACAACTCTTCTGCGGCTATACAAGCCGTCTTGGAGTTCCCTCAGAATGACACGAGCGAGTTCACCACAGCCAAGCTTTCCGAAAACCGACCGGAATCACTCAGTGCGAGGGTTTCGGTCGTCATACCCACCAAGTCACTGCCTGATGACTTCGAACAGACTTTGCAGCAGATCAAGGACCAGAGGATCACCGACATTGAAATCCTCGTCATGAACTCCGGAAGTACTGATCTCACGTTTCTCGAGAGAAGGTACGGTGCCAAAGTCTACCCAGTTGATCCCTCGCATTTCGATCATGGCCGAACAAGGAACTATGGCGCAGAATTGGCAACCGGCGAGTACGTGTGCTTTATGACCGACGATGCCATCCCGGCGAACAATGTGCTGCTTAGCGACATGCTCAGGGTTATGGAAAAGGACAAGGACGTGGCAGCAGTGACTGCGAGACAAATCCCGAGAAGCGACGCAGATCTTACCGCATGTGAGGCGATATGGTCATACTATCGCGCGCTCCAACTCTCTGAAGATAGGGTGGTCGGATCACATGACCTAGATAGCCTCACCCCAGACGAAAAGAGGCGGATATGCCAAATAGACAATGTGTGCAGCTGCTTCGAAAGGCGGCTTTTTCTCGAGTACAGGTTTAGGTCCGGCCTGGCGTACGCAGAAGACTTGGAGCTTGGGATCAGACTAGTCAGGGATGGCCACAAGATCGGTCAACTCTTCTCGAACGGGGTCATACATTCACACAACCGACCCCCGTCCTACTACCTGAGACGAGCGTACGTCGAAGCAAAGACGTTGCCTGAGCTGCTCGGGAGCGATTCTCGGGAACTTGCGACAGATGGTGTACAATCGCTTGATGGCGTACTCGATCTCATCCTCGATCTTCATGATCTAGTGTGTTTCGCAGTGGATGAGATCAAGCGTACTGATCTGTCGGACAAGACGGTTCCCGAAGTCTTTGAGAGAATCAGAAAGAATCTGACACTCGGGAAGAGGGTCTCTGCAAACGCAGCAGGTGCTAGTGAGGATCTCTCAGGGTGCTTGACTCGGGTCGTCTCGATTGCGCATCACAGCAGGGGCAGACATCAGGACTTCAATCCCATTATCGAAGCCTACGCTACTTCACTGGAGAATCTCGAGAAATGGCTGCTAGGAAGTCATCATAGCCTTCTGGGCATGGCTGAGCAGCTTGCCGAAAGTCTACACAAGCTCATGGCAGTCCAGGCCGGAACGTTTCTGGGAAGGTACTCTGCGAGATCCCGCCTATTGGAGAACCGAGTCGAAGAGGGACTCGCTCAGCTGGACAAGTTCCTGTCGATGGGAGTATGATGAGACTCCTGTATCTCGTGCATCAGTTCTTTCCCAAGTACTACACCGGCACAGAGAGACTCACACTCGATCTAGCTAACCAGATGCAGAGGATCGGGCATCACCCAACAGTAATCACCTACGAGCCCGGCCCGGCGAACGTGTCGTCGGGCACAGCTGATCAATTTCAAAGAATCACGGATAGGATTTTGGTCCGACGCTATTCCTATGCCGGGGTTCCTGTGGTAGCTCTGAAACATACGAGTCAAGCAGACGTGTCTGAGATCTTCCACCCCGAAGTCGAGGAGGCTTACAGGAGACTGGGGATCAGTTGCGACTTAGTGCACATCTTCCACCCGATGTGGTTGTCAAGCATCGGAATTGCCTGCAAGGACTCTGGAATACCCGTCATCATGACGCTTACGGATGCTTGGCTCCTTTGCCCTCGAGGGCCCTTGCTCGATCTCCGATTGGCGCTCTGCAACGGTCCTGAACGCGGCGAACGGTGTTGGGCTCAGTGCAGGCTTAGAGTGATCTCTAGGTATCAGGATGCCAAGTACCTATTCGAAACGGTTGACAAGGTGACTGTAGCCAGTAGCTTCCTCGCCAGCCTATTTGACAAGAACGGGTGGCACCGAAGCTTTAGGATCATTCCCCATAGCGTCAACTATGCTTTTGTGAAACCCAACCACGATTCAAACAAACCGAGACTGACTCTCGGATATATTGGAACAATCTCGTGGCACAAAGGACTTCACGTCCTGATCAAGGCTCTCAGGAAGGTTCCGAATCCAGACATAACTCTCAAAATATATGGAGCGCCTGCCGATCTCGACTACTACAGAACGGTCCTAGAGCTCGCAAGAGAAGACGGTCGGATACAGTTCCTCGATCCATTCGATCTCGCAGACTCGTGGAGAATCATGAAAGACATATCCGTTTTGGCAGTTCCTTCAACATACTCCGAGAACTACCCTCTGGTCTTGCTGTTGGCCCTAGCATACAGAGTACCCGCCATCGCGAGCAACATAGGCGGAATCCCCGAGATCGTTAAGCATCGAGTAAACGGTTTCCTCTTTGACGTGGGACGTTCAGACCAACTTGCAGAATGGATTGAACAGATCATCCGGGACCCCAACCTGCTGGAGACGGCAAGGAACAACATCGTTCCACCCAGAAGAATCGAGTCAGAAGCCTTGGACTACGAAAACATGTACAGGAGTCTGGTCAGATATTGACCTCTCGCCTTTAGGCGCATCTGTGACCGTGCCTTTCGCAACTCATGACCGGTATCTTCAGCAAGAAGCGCCGTCGTCATGCCGCCGCGCGCGACATTGAAACAATCGACAGCAGGGAGAAAGTGAGGCGAAGATTCGCAGAGACGAGCATGCAGTAGCGTTGCTGTAAGACAAGGGTATCACTGACGATTCTTACGATGAGTCTCGCAAAGTCGCCGCTTGTATTTGATCCGCAAGACTGTGATGATTGTTTGCTTCCGGGTTCTGTCTGGCATGATTCTCTTGGCGACGTGAGCCCGGCTCCATAGTGAAACAACAGTGTCCTGTCTGGACGATGCCTGCCGGCAATGCTTACAGCAGACTCTTCCAAAAAGCATTCCACACCAGTGTTCGAGCCGCATGTCACACTCCACACAGTCCCGGGTTGAGGATGACATTCTTCTGGATGAATTGTCCCCTCTGCGGGTCTGTTTTTTCCTTTGCGTCGCCGTGTGTGAAGGGATGAGAAGTTCCTAGTTCTTGTGGTTTATCGATTCTCTGCGGTTGGTGAGCCTGATGGTGCGCTGACATGCGCCGGTCGGGTGTATGAATGGGCGGTCTTCTAACCCACAACTTTGGCGTACCTCCCGAGAGGATACCTTGTGGCTGAAAGCTACGTCTCAACAATGCAGAAGGGGAAAATAACGCTTGTCAAGTCTGTTGGGTAAACAGGTCCAATGGAATGCCACACTCTCAGACAACCAAGAAAAGGTCGACACTCATATTACAACATGGTTTGCCTCTTCCCTTCCCCAGCGTCGGAACTAGAACCAATTTCAACTCTCCACATATAGCACACGCGTAGGTTAGGGCAGATGGTACTGCCCAATTCTTGACTTGAGCCAGTCTATTGTCTTCATGAGTCCCTCGTCCAGGGCGACGCTTGGCCTCCAGCCCAACGCTTTTAGTTTGGAGATGTCGGGTACTCTTTTCTTGACGTCGTGGCTGTAGCTTGGAATTGATCTAGTCTTGAATGGCTCACGGCGCCCACAAAGTCGCCATATTTTCTGAGCCAATTCGAGAACTGAGGTTTCTATGCCAGTTCCAATGTTGAAGTCGTCGTTCTCGCTTCGCTCAGTCATGTGTAGGAGAGCGCCTGCAATATCGTCGACGTAAGTGTAACTCCTCGTTTGCTGACCCGATCCGAGTATCTCGAGTGGACATTGCCCATCGAGTGTCTTCTTGATTAGATCCGGGATCACGTGAGAATATCCGACGTAGTCTCCAGGGGTTTCACCAGGGCCATACGCATTGAAGGGCCTGGCTATCACAAATCTGACTTGATATTGCTCGTAGTAGGTCATCGCGATATATTCCGCCATCAATTTCGAGAACCCGTACCCTGTGATCGGTGGAGGAGAAGTACGGATCGCAGATTCTGGTGTAGGGAAGATTTCCGTCCGCTCGAAAACCATGGACGACGATAGACAGACCATCTTCGTTTGACTCTCTCTCGCGGCTTCCCAAAGGTTGAGATTCATCAAAGCGTTTTCTCGGAGGCTTTCCGCTGGGGTCTTGTGAAAGTATCCGATTCCTCCAATTTTCGCTGCTAAGTGAAAGCAGACATCGCAACCCGTCAACATTCTTTTCGTTGTATCGGCCCGGAGAAGATCTTCATCAAGGAATTTGATCTTGTCGAAAAGTCCGTCCAGGTTCGTCGCGTCGCCCTTGGACAAGTTATCGACGACGGTGACTAGCGCGCCAAGCTCGACGAGTTTCAGCACCAATCTGTGGCCAATGAAACCAGCGCCTCCCGTGACCAGCACGCGTTTGTTCTGCCAATAGGTCAAGCAGCTCGCCCGAACCTTCTATAGCGCGTGTGAACGAAATCCTTTGGGTCGAACATACCCCACACGTCGTAGACCAAGACACATCCGGACGCTTCGATAGTGGGGGCTAAGGATGTGAACGCAGTATGGTTCGTTGCTAGGATCACAACATCTGACCCTTGCAGGGCTTGCTCTAATCCGAGTGAGTCAGGAACATGAGGTTCGTGTACCTTGACAATGGCCCCATAGGCTTTCAAGAGTTCGACAAGTTTCACCGACGGAGACAGACGAAGATCGTCACTGTCGGCCTTGAAGGAGAGACCCAGAACAGCTAGTTTCATTCCGTATAGCGTTCCGAATTCGTTCAGCAAAGCCATGACAACGTGTTGCGGAACAGCTTCATTCAGTTTCCATGCCGCGGAAATAATGCTACTGAACGTCGTCCCATTATCGAGCAGCATCCCGTCCTTGCTGAGGCATGGACCCCCCGCGAATCCGGGTCTGGGAATCTTGGATCTGACGTAGTTCTCGTTCGCCACACGAATGATCTCATGCGCGTCCTCCCCGTATCTCTCGGCCCAAATGGCAAATTCGTTCGCCAACGCGAAATTCACATAGCGGTATATGTTTGTGAAGAGCTTGGCTAGTTCTGCACCGGTTGGAGTCGTAACCAGGATCTTCTTGTCTTTGGAAATCTTCCGAAAAAGCTCTGAGGCTATAGTTGCGCTTAGAGTATCCTCTGCCCCTATAATCTCGGGAAGTTCGTAAAGTTCCTTGTGGGCTTGGCCTTCGAGAATGCGTTCAGGGCATGCTGCAAGTGCAAAATCAACTCCAACTGTTGAAAGCGACTTGTTACTCAGCATTGGCATAACGATCCTCTTAATCGTGCCAGGAACTGACGTTGATCTGAGTATGAGCGCTTTGCCTCTGAGGCTGGTACTGGTGACTTCGGCCAAGGCCGCATGCAATTGAGAGTAGTCGATCTGATTTTGTTCCCCTGTGGGAGTGCCTACAGTGAGCACAATCACGTCACACTCTTCTATCGCGCGCTTGGAATCTGATGTGCTTGTGAATAGTTTTGCCTTCAAGGCCTCTTTGAGCCATACCCGTATTGCCGGATAGTGGAACGGCATTTCCCCATTGTTGAGGGATGAAACTCTTTGCGTGTCCACGTCGACCCCTATCACTCGTAGGCCCGATCGGGCAAGCACTAGCGCGAGGGGAAGACCCACCCGACCCATTCCCACAACTGAGATTATGGCTTTGCCGTCGCGTATCTTCTGTGGTAGGTCACGCAGCAATGATACTCTGGTGTTCTTATGAACAAGCACGCATATAATACATCGTCCACGCTCTAGTTGCGGGTTCTATTCCATGGGCACAGCAGATCACCAATCCAAATTGGTGTCTGTCATTGTTCCCGCGTACAAAGAAGCGATCTACATAGGCCGAACTCTATCTGGAATAGTCGAAGCTTTCCACACTGCCAAGCTTGACTGCGAGGTCGTGGTAGTCGTCGACGTTGTACCCGGAGATGAAACTATCAGTCGCGTAGCAGAAGTTGCCAGTCGATGCAGAGAGCTGGCAGTGATTCGACGCAATGGTAGACGAGGGGTCGGTACAGCCGTGAGAGACGGAATCAAGAATTGCCATGGTAACTGTATCATAATCGCAATGGGCGACCAGAGTGAGAGCCCGTCCGATATCATCAAGCTTGCAAAGGCGGCTCAAAATTGCGGAATCGTTTTCGCGAACCGATTCAAACGTGGCAAGCCAGATGGCTATCCGTTTTCGAAATACGTCGCCAATAGGATATGCAATATTGTTGCTATGATATTGTTCAGGATTCCGTATTCCGACATTACGAATGCTTTCAAGGCCTACAACAAGGATCTCCTTGACTCCATTCAGCTGTGCTCAGAAGGGTTCGAAGTATTCCTCGAGATGCCAGTGAAAGCGGTGACAGCGGCCCGCGGATTGAAGGAAATCGGCGTAGAGCATGTCGTCAGAAGAGACAAGGTCGGGAAACTCTCTATCGGAAGAGAAGGCCCCCGTTATGTATTCACGTTGCTTCGACTCCTGACCTACAGACGGCGAAGTGTTCGGTCAGAATAAGCAAATCGTAGGCTCCTGCTGGTCCCGATACGATCGATTCGGCTGCGATTTCAAGGTCCGACCAGGTTTCCGCAAAGTTGTGCATTTTGTGCCTTTGTAGAATCGAATTGGTGGGGTGGACCATTGCTGGCAGCTGAATCCTGTCTGAGTCATTTTCTCAACGATTTCCTTCGGGTTCTTCCAATTATGTGGGCCTTCTGGGAGTTTCACTCGCAGCCATTCCAGTAGTTCGAGCAGCAGGTGGTACTTAGGGTCGGCCGTGCTCAGCTGGAAGATGCCGCCGTTTTCGAGGATTCTATGCGCCTCCTCAATCACCTTCAATGAAGGAAGATGCTCCGCGACATCCAGACAGATGGCTAAGTCGAAGGTGCTGTCTCTCAGTGGGGTTACATCCACATCGGCGACGATGTAGTCAGCGCCATCATGGGCGTCCCGCAAAAGGTTCTGCGAAAAATCGATACCGATCCGCTCTCCCGCCAACCAAGACAACGCGATTCCCGAACCACATCCAAGATCGACGACTCTTTTGGGGCTAAGGTTCTTGATAGAATTCCTTAGGATTCTTAGGTAGACTTTCCGTTTCTTTCTCTCATAGAACCCAGAGATCCGATTGTAATGGGCCCTGACTTCATTCTTCATCACGCTACTGTCCTGTCCGAAATTCTTTCCGATAATGACTTCTCGGACTATGCATTTCAGAAAAGTCCACGCCATCTTTCGAGTACTTGCGTACCTTACTCCTCCCACGCGCTCTCCTTCAATGGTCGGTATCTCGCTGATCCTCATTCCAAGTTTCGCCGCGCGTATCGTCATCTGAAATTCGGTTTCATGATAGGGTGAATCAATGTCAAGTCTATTCCAAGCAGATCTACGTACTGCCCTTAGACCGTTGGTAGAATCTGTAACTTGGGCGTTCCAAACGAGATTCACGAGCAATGTGACGAGTCGATTTCCAAACTTCCTGATGCGAAACGGGTCATCAGAGTCATCGCTTTTTCCACCCTTCAAGAACCGGGACGCAACGGCTATGTCGGCATCTGATATTGCCTCGATGAGCCTTGGAATGTCCGCAGGATTCTCGTTGCCGTCACTGCTAAGAAAGACTATGATCTCGCCCAAAGTCTGGTTCACCCCTTCTATTGCAGCATTTCCGCGCCCCATTTTTGATTGGGTGATTACTTTCACCCCTTTGCTTTGCAAGAATTCCACACTGCCATCCGTAGAAAGCCCGTCGACAGCGATCACTTCCTCAACTACATTCGAGGGTATCTTTGGAAGAATCCACTTCAGTCCGTCGATTTCGTTCCGGGAAAAAATGAGGAGGGAGTTCTTAACGTTCGTTTTTCCACTCATTTGTCGTTTTGCCTCTCGTTTCACGATACCACGCCATAGTGCGTTGCAAACCATCTTGCAGATCAACGCTTGCGCGGAACCCCAATTCCTTGGTCGCTCTTCTAGTGTCTAACGTCCGCCTCGGTTGCCCGTCGGGCTTCGATGTATCCCAGACTATTCTGCCTTGGAATCCGGCAAGACCTGCAATTGTGCGAGCGAGATCTTTCATAGATATTTCTCTCCCAGTTCCAAGGTTGATGGGATCGCTCTTATCGTATCGTTCTGTTGCTAGAATGATTCCCTCTGCCGCATCTTCAACATACAGGAATTCACGAGATGCCTTTCCACTTCCCCAGACAACAACGTCCCTGCTATCGCGGTCGCATGCTTCAATAAACTTCCTAATGAGAGCCGGAATGACATGCGACGACTCTGGGTCGAAGTTGTCTCGAGGTCCATATAGGTTCACTGGAAGCAGATAGATTATGTTCATTCCATATTGTTGCCGATAGGCTTGTGCCATCACAAGCAGGGATTTCTTTGCTATGCCGTAGGGAGCATTAGTATCTTCAGGGTAGCCATTCCATAGGTCGTCCTCCCTGAAAGGAACTGGCGCGTACTTCGGATATGCACATACTGTCCCTACCTGGACAAACTTCGTTACCGCCGCTACCCGTGCACTTTCAATCATGTTCAAACCCATAATCGCATTATCGTAGAATAAGGCTCCTGGGAACTTCTGGTTGAACCCTATACCACCAACTTTGGCAGCGAGATGAATCACGATATCAACATCCTGCACTACCTTCCTGCAGTGCTCCGCTTTTCTCAAGTCAACGTCCTTGCTTCTGGGGATCACGATTTCATCCCGATGCACTCCCCGTGTCATGATCAATCGGTCGGCTACCCAGGACCCGAGAAATCCCGCACCGCCAGTTAGCAAAATCCGCTTATCTCTCCAGAAAACAGATTCAGTCAGTTTTCCACCACCTTGACGGGAACTTCTTGGCTAGCAAGTCATCCCCTTCACCAATCGAGTCGAGGCCACTTCTCCTCATGTCAGAGTCGACCATGATTCTCGTAAGTTCATCAAAGTGCACCCTGGGATTCCACCCAAGTCTGTCATTCGCCTTCGCCGGGTTTGCTACCAGCGAGTCAACTTCAGTTGGCCTACGGTAGCGCGGATCTATTTCCACATAGTTGTCGTATCGAAGCCCTGCGTACGTGAAAGCTTCGTCGAGAAACTCCCGAACCGAGTGCTGTTCTCCCGTGCCTAACACAAAATCTTCAGCATTATCGAGCTGTAGCATCCTCCACATGGCCTCAACGTACTCGGTCGCGAACCCCCAGTCACGTTTAGCGTCTAGGTTTCCCAAATAGAGTTTCTTCTGCTTCTTGGCCAAGATGCTCGCAAGTGCTCTTGTGATCTTTCTTGTAACAAAGATCTCTCCGCGTCTGGGTGATTCGTGATTGAACAGAATGCCGTTGGCTGCGAAAATCCCGTATCCATTTCTGTAGTTTGCGGTCATCCAGAAACCATAGGCTTTTGCGCAAGCGTAGGGACTTCTCGGAGAAAAGGGCGTCTTCTCATCCTGTGGAGCGGGGCTGTTTCCGAAGAGCTCACTGCTAGAGGCTTGATAGAATTTCGTTTTTCTGTCGCCCCGACGAAGCATCTCAAGAATTCGTGTTGTCGCTAGGCCCGATATGTTTCCGGTGTATTCGGGGATGTCGAAACTAACTCGCACATGGCTTTGTGCTCCAAGATGATAGATTTCATCCGGCTTGACATTGTAGATTATGTTTGACAATTGCTCTGAGTCGGATAGGTCGCCATAATGTAGGAATAGTCTGGCACCTTCAATGTGCGGATCAACAAGAATGTGATCGATCCTTGATGTGTTGAAAGTGCTCGCTCGCCTGATTATACCGTGCACTTGGTAACCCTGACAGAGAAGAAACTCAGCAAGATAAGATCCGTCTTGCCCAGTAATGCCGGTTATTAGTGCAGTCTTCATAGACTATCATCAATGGGATTTTGATTCACGCTTGGAACACCGAATCCCGCGGTTGCCTTTGTCGCTCTTGGTGCCTCACTAGTCAATCCTTTGCCTGATACTGTCCTCGTCACGCTATTCATGAGCATCTCCTGAGTGCAATTGAGTGCTTTATGGGATTTGCTGTGTCGCATGATCCTATTTCTCGTCTGCCCATTCTACAGAGTTCGATTCCAGAAGTCTGATGTCCATGGTTCGACAGCAGCTATACATATACAGCAGCAGGATTGAGCTCTCGCCAAATTGGACTTGTCGAGATGAGACGGACTTGAGGTGACCCAGGGCTTAGGCTGGGGAACGGGAGGGCGGCGATTCTGCGATACAAAGAAGCGACGGACCCGTCGGGAAGAGTATAGTTCGCTAAGAACACAAAACTAGCGAGATGCGATTGAACGTATTCACTCACTCCCACCAGGTTCTGCACGAAAACAACTGGCCCGCCAACCCACAGAGCCGGGTCGGATCGAGTAACTACATAGCTTGCGGAACTAATAATCTCGATTCCTTCGATCGTCGAAAACTGCCCGTAGTTGGGCGGGACTATTACGCTGATGCCACCAACATATGCGTAGTACTCGAACAGCGTTTGGTCAAAATGGTAATCGATAGACAGGGCCACAACAATTGGAAGTTCGTCATGACGAACAATGGCGTCTTCTTGGATGGTGTTGAGTATCTCGGGTATCTTCCAGTCAGATGCGATGGGCGGATGGGCGTCTGCCGCTGCGGCTGCTCCTTCTGTATAGAACCCGGACAGAATTGGCACGTCATAGGTAATCGAGGCAAACTGTGCCATTACAAATAGACCTATGATGACGACAGCGGACAATTGAGAGCGACTGTGCCAGTTGAATTTCTTAAAGAAACTCGAAGAGGCAACCGCCGCCACAGGTAAAATGGGTGCAACAAACCGCGGGTCATAGTAAACTGGGTACACCACTCCCAATAGCAGTATCGGTGTCAGAATTCCGGCTAGCATGATGCCCCGAGATCTATTCCGCAGCTTGATGAAGAGCAACAGTCCTCCACTAAACAACATGAACAAAGGATATCCGATCCCTTGAGCCATCACTTTGAGATAGACTAGTGCTGCAATGTAGGGCGGTGTAGAGAATGTCAGACCTTGAATTCGTGTGTAGTCAACGTACCACTGGTATACGCCGAGTCCACCGGGCTTGACTATGTAGTACAGGACCGAAACGGAAGCTATGGCGATACATAGGACTATGTTATTTCGCGCAGTGCGATCGCGAAAACTCCTTGCCATGACGTAGAGAATTGGTCCTAAGACATATAGTGGAAACGTGTGTCTGGTGAGCATTCCAAAGATGAGCGAAACAGACAGGAGAATGACATTCTTACGGTTCTGAAACATCTTGGTTCTTGTCAATAGGAACAAGCTAAGGGCAACCATCGCAGTTAATGGAAAATCTAGGAAGTACAGACGAGTCAAGCCGACAAGAAGGGGATAGGCAGAAACAAGAAAAGCAGCAGCAACGCCTGCAGAGTATCCCAGCATATCATCCGCTATTCCGCAGACCGCAACTAACAGGATCAGAAGAAAAATCGCGTTGGTAAGTGCCGCAACAGGCAACGAAGGAGGCGAGAAGAAGTACAAGATGGCAGTGACGAGATACACAAAAGGCGGAAAGATACTGAAGTTGAACAAAACCCAGGAACCAAGCGCATTAGGCAACCCGTGAAAGAAACTCGGAAGATCCAAGATGACCCAAGGCGCCTCCAGAACTCTTGCAGTAACGCATGAAGCAAGGAAGTGGCCGACTTCATCAAATGCAAGCAGCTGCCTGTTTCTGCTTTCCCAAATGGCGAGATTCGCAACGTGGAATATCCAGAGCACAGCCAAGATCGCAATTTGATGGCGTCTTTGGTATAGTGTCGCGATTGCTGAAGAAGGATTGGCAGATGGTCTCTTCCCAAAGTCTTCATCGATCTCGTTGTTCTCAGCATGGAATACCACTTCTTCAGGTTCCCCCTCTAGCTGTCCTTGCGCCAGCTCAACTCACTCAACGCGACTTCTAAGCCACCATATCTTCTTGGGGAGTGCCTAAAAGCTGCTACCTCTGCGCGACGTCGCCTCCCCTCAATCTCCAGGGGAAAAAGATCTATTAGCGATGCACGTCAGGCTTGAGAGGACGACCAAATGAACCGCCGATCGAGTTCGGGAGGCGTCTTATCTGCGATTCCGGCTTGGATCAAGTGGAGTCTGCCGGCGATTCTGCCGTCGCTGCTGCTTGCATACATTATCTGGACATTAGGCGTAAACGTCGTGTACTTGGACGAGTGGGAGATGATTCCCATTATGCAAAAATTCAAGATCGGAACCCTTGCTTTCTCCGACCTGTTTCTTCAGCAGAATGACCACAGGATACCATTCGCCAAAATCGCAATGCTTGCAATCGGACGACTTACCGGATACAATACTACCGCTGAGATGTTCTTTGGCTGGATTCTCATTTGTCTATCCACTTTGCTCATATTCCGTGTCTTTCGAAATAGGTTCTCTTTAACAAGCAATCCCCGATTCGCATTGGCCTTTATGCCTGCTTCACTGCTACTTTTCAGCCTTTGCCAATATGAGGCTACCCTGTGGGGGTTCGAAGCCTGCGAATACCTGATGTGCTTCGCTGTGGTCGCAACCTTCTATCTAATCGAGAAAAGCAGGAGGATCGATATCGCATTCGCGCTGTGCGTTCTGAGTGCAATTGTCGCGTCGTTCTCATTTTTCGTGGTTGGCCTGATCGTTTGGCCCGTTGCCATGGTACAGGTGATCGTCTCCGAAAGGAGAGATCTGCGGAAGGCAGGCATACTGTGCGTTTTCGGCTTGATTTCCTTCGTGGCGTACTTCTACAGATATAGCAGAAACCCGAATAGCGAATTGAGCTACTTCTTAACGGCTCCCTTGACGGTAGGAAGATACTTCTTTGCCCTCGTGGGCGCCCCCTTCTCTAACGTCATCTTTCCCTCCTCCGACACCAGTGTGGCAACAGTGTTCGGTTTCGTCATCGCAGTGATCGGAGTTTTCTTGATTGTTCAGGTCTTAAGGAACAAACCTCGTCTAGGGAATGGCGATGGCATATGGTTCTCCCTTGTGGTGTTTGTTGGTCTTTGCTCGTTGGGTAATGCTGCTGGCAGAAGCACCTGGACGATCGCAAATGCCCTCGCCTCCAGGTATACTCCTGTAACGATTCTAGGAATTGTGGGGTTGTATCTTTTTGCTCTCTCAATCTCAAAGAGTTCTCCCACAAGAAGCAGGAGAATCGCAGCTCACGCTCTCCTTGCCATTATCCTTCTAGGTCTCGCGGTTTCGTCCAACGCGGCTTGGCAAGCGAGTCAAAACTACAGTCAATCTAGGGAAATGGACGCATACGTCCTCAAGACATACAATATACAATCAGATGAGAGCATCGCGAACTATCTGTTCCCGTGGGCCGGACCCCTTAGGGAACGAGCGCAGTTCTTGGAGGAAAACAAATTGAATGTCTTCAGCGAACAAGCTATCGACACATCTACGCTGGTCTTGGCAGGCTCCAATACGCCCTCTTCAATCGACATGATAGATGGGCAGGCGGTGAAATGGAGAGACAATAATGGCACACAGTCTGTTCCAATCATCGTTCATTTGAGTCAACAGAAGACAATTACCATCACAGGGTGGGCTGTCGATAGTTGGGCCGGTGATGTGGCATCTTCGGTTTTCCTAACGATCGACGGAACAACGGATGTCCCAACGCTCTACGGTATGGACCGACAGGACATCGCCGACCGGTTCGGGAACTCGAATTACCGATTCTCCGGTTTCGTCGCCTCATTCTCTTCATCAATATTGAGCGTGGGAAACCATGTGATACAGTTGAAGATAGTTGGAAGAGGCGGGAAGCTCCTCTACTATTCTGCGCAGACTGTATCCTTGGTAGCTGAGTGAGTCGCGGATGAATTACCTGTTACCCTCATACCATCTTATCGTTTTCTTTAGTCCTTCATCGAACGGCTTCCATGCAAATGGACCAAACGCACGCTCTAATTTGTCTATGTTCGGCTGAAAGGAAACGGTCTCACCCTGTCTCATCTCCCGCCTCTCGATCCTAAATGGACAGTGGAGGTTAGACGCTAGTTTGCCCACTAAGTCTTCAATCGTGAGGGTGTCTCTCGACCCAACGTTGAAAATCTGGCGAGATGCCTGAGGAGCTTCCATGCATGCTTTGATGACTGCGGCCACGTCCTCGACAAAGATGAGATTGAATTGCTGCCCGCCTCCAAAGACTGGAATGATGCCACTCGAAAGCGCACTCCTTATCATCGCTTGAATGTTGTATTGATCGCCGCCGGGGCCGTAAACGTTCGTAAGCCTCAGGATCGTATAGTCAAGCCCATATCTCTCAGCAGCCCAGAGGACAAGTCTCTCAGCGAGCAATTTGGTTACACCGTATGTATTGTTGGGAGTGAGACGAGCGTCCTCTGACGTCGGGCCTGATTCGGAGCCTCCGTAGACTTCCCGCGACGAAATGAAGATGAGTCTCGTCTTCCGTGAAAGGCATCCCATTACCACATTGTGAGTCCCGAAGACATTTGTTGAGAAAGCACGATATGGGTTCTCACTGCATTTGGCCAAACCCGTGATGGCAGCAAGGTGTACAACAGCGTCAGGTTGCTCCTCATGAATGACTTTCGTGAGTGTGGTGTCCGTCACGTCTCCAACGATTGTCCTAGGGTGGAACGCATCAACGAAACGAGCGGCGTTCTTCACACCTTCCAAGTCAGAGAAGACCGTACACTCACACGCGCCCGAAAGCGTTTCGATGAGTTGCCTTCCAATGAATCCTAATCCGCCGATTAGCATTACTCGCAATCGCGAACCAAGCAAGCATTCACTATCTGACTCACCGTATAAGCACATCTCCCTTTTCAGAAAGCAGATTTTCGACGCGATCCGTCGCCTCAAGCCTCATTGACAAGTCGGGTAGGTACAGCGCACTCAAGGCTAAGCTATTGATCACTGTCCCGACATACAATGATTCCTCTAGAGTCGAGACAATGGTTGAGAAGCTGGCAGAGAACTCAAGAACCTAAACGATGTCCGTATACTAGTCGCCGATGATGGGTCCACTGACCAAACCTTCGAGATCCTATTCTTCCTTCCTGGCTATGACGGCATATTGCGCACCAAACGGAATTGAATGGAGCAAACGTTCAGAAAATGACAAGAATGAAAACGTGCGCGGAAAGAAGATTAGGTAGACTACATCAAGCACAAAAAGCCCGACCTCCTCATACAACGTAACTAGCTCAGAAGGAGGAACAAGTTGTACCCCGCAATCCAGAACACATTTTTCGACTACGTGTTTTGTGACAAGGTTACGTGGATTGTGTTCGAACGTTACAACGTATCGGCCACTTTTTGTTACCCGGCGATGAAACAGGGTCACAAGTCCGAAAAGTATCGCAAATCTACAATGAGATTCGTGTGATTTAACGCGAGGGAAGAAGAAGAGTAGGTGATGCTATCAGAACTTGTATAAAGAAAGCCACGGGCAACATAGTGATCCCTGTGATGGCCGATCAGAGCGAGTCTCCGTCTGACGTAGTTAGGTTTGCCAAGACCGCACAAGACTGTGACATTGTGTTTACCGACAGATTCAGACGAGGCAGACTCCCCGGATATCCTGTATGGATAATGTTGCCAACAGATGCTGGAACTTCCCTGCGAGACTACTCCTTAGTATCCCTTACCGCGACACGACGAACCCCTTCAAAGCCTACAGGAGGACGACTCTGAACCGCGTAGATCGGTCATCGAATGGTTTCGAGATATTCTTGGAGATGCCCTTGAAGGCTATGATGATCCCTAGCATGACAATTGAGGAAATCGAAGCCAGCCACAAAGTGAAGCGCAAGAAAGCCCCGAAACTCTCGATCGCCAAAGACGGCTACAGGTATGCACAACTGCTTCTTACGCTATGCAGGAGAAAAAGGGGTAACCAAGAAAGGAAGTCGTATCAAGGAGCCCAGTTCAGGTTGCATTCTCCCGCGCCGTGTGGGTCGTGCTGGCGACTTCGAGTGGCAATCTCAGAACCAGTATCGTGCACGCCACCGCGAAGACAAACAGGAGTATTGCCACTTGTCCGACAGGTCTGGCGATCGCTTGCTGGATAGTGCAGAATTGGGGGATGTTGCCGGGGTACGACCACGCTCTCTCGTACAACTCTGGATAGAAAGCCAGCAAAGTGACGACCGACGAAACTAGGAACAAGACCACGGATAACTTGCGGGCCGCCTGATAACAAGTTCGTACTCTCACGCGGGCGCTGTCAAGGAGCGATGCCAAGCCCAGCGCCGCGATAAGAACCATGGGGGGCAGAATGGGCAAGAAGTACCTCTCGAACATTATGCGCACGGTGACTGATGTGAATAGGACCTCTCCGAAAAACCAAAGCAGGATCAGCGCCGGAGCACCCATGGCCATCCGACGCGCATCGCGGATGGTTCTGATTCCTATGATCACTATGCCGATCATGAAGAAGAGACTTGCTGTCGCGGTCGTTAGGGTCCCTGGCGAGTCCCAACTCCATGGGTACGATGGCCAAAGGACGCTGACGATCGAGACTCCTGGGAAGATCAAAATGTGAAATGATCCAGCGAGCATCACAAGTGAGCCGGACGCCTCGATGGAGCTGGAAAAGAATGATGATGACTGCCAAATAGACACTATCTTGAGAAACTGAGTGAAAGGATTCGGATACAAGACCGGATTGATCAGCACCGTTGTCGCAACCGAGGCAAGTACGAATAATGCTACCTTCCTTATCGAAGATAGGGCTGTCGAATCACCTACATGCTGACAGATGGCTATCCGGGCGCACATGTAGGAGAGAAGCACAAACCCGAGAAATATTGCATTGTATTTTGTGTCTATTGCCAATCCCAAAGCAACGCCCGACAACAGGAAGGGCAAAACGCTTCCGGAACTTTTCCGCTTTAGTCCCCTCAAGAGGAAAAGAACTGCCAATGTCGAGAACAAGATAGCGGGGGTATCGCTCATGGCTCGCCTGCTACAGATCAGCCACAGGGGATGAAAACCCAGCAGCAAGACGGCGACCAAACCCGCCTTGTGATCCTTTAGCTCTCTCCCGAGAAAGTAGATTACGAACAAAGTCAAGTATCCTGTCAGCGCTATCACCGCTCTGCCAGGCACCAGCACGTAATCCGGCGGAATGTCATATCGCCCGGAGTACCAGTAGATCCAGTCGCCACTCTGGATCCCGAACAATCGCAACGTTACTCCCAATAGATACTTCGTAACAGGAGCCTGGGCCAAATCAAAGGCGCCGTGTTCCAACCCATTCTCTAGCCACACCGGGTCTGCCAACCTCCCTGCAAACACTAGGTTGATTGCCCTGACCCCCATGGTCAACCAATCCGATTCATCACCGTGGAAAGACATACGGTCAAGTGCCCAAAACTGCACCAAGCCTGTTGCCAAGAAAACTCCAAGAAAACAGGCTATCGACGACACCTTTGCTGTCCTGACCCTCTGATGGTAATGATTCGAGAAACGTGACAAGACAGGACGAATGGGTATGAGGTGGAACCTCCTCTCAACTACCTCCGAAAGACCTGCTGAATCACTCAACTGTCACAGACCTTCTAGAGTGTTCTGTTAGTGCATGAATCAGCTGAGATGACTATTTCACCGCTCTTTCAGAATATCGATGACAGACTTCAGGCCCTGAAACATTGTCTTTGTATAATGTAAAGAACGGATTCTTGGTATCTGTTTGAGAATGTACCTTGCTCTCAAGTAGAATTGTTTGTGCGCCTTTCTATAGGCGTCTTCAATTTCATTCGGCGAAGCCGTATCAGGAAACCTAAAGATCACTTTACCTGATGTGTGATGGAAGGCCTCCCAATCCATGGATTCTAAGTCACCGAACGATTGAATCATCTTCCACATTACTGTACCGGGATAAGGTGTTGCAATACCAAACTGCGCAACATCAAGATCTAGTTCCTTTGCAAAATTGATTGTCTTTCTCATCGAATCTGTCGTATCACCAATTAACCCCAACATGAAGAAACCCGTCGTAAGAATTCCTTGTTTCCTGACCAATTTCACTGCTCTTCTCACTTGATCTAATTTCAAGTGTTTCGGTATCTTATCGAGTACTGCTTGATCACCGCTCTCAATACCGAACGCTATGTATTCACACCCTGCTTTCTTAAGCTTCCACACAAACTCCTCAGTGATCTTATCAGCTCTTACACCGTTAAAAAATCGTAAAGTCAAACCAAGTCTTCTTTCAATGATAGCATCGAGAACTCTTTTCGCCCAGTCAATATCAAAATTGAAACAGTCATCATAGAAACCTATCTCTTTCACTCCGTATTCTTGTTTGAGAAATTCCATTTCAGACACGATGTTCTCGGGGCTTCGCTGACGAATGCGATTGCCCTGTATCAGCTTGCAACAATAGTAACAATTGTACGGGCAACCTCTACTTGACACAATTGGAGCCCATGGATGATGAAACGTAAAAGTAGAATCATATGGATATGTAACTCCATTACTAGGAAGTAGATGTCTAGCCGGAAAAGGAAGAGAATCAATGTTCTCAAGAAACGGACGATCTCTATTGTGGTAAACTCGCTCGTTCATTCTAAATGAGACTCCTGCAACGTTAGAGATTTTGGTTCCGGTGACCAAATCTCGCATCGCATGTTCGCCTTCTCCTCTGACCACGACATCGAATCCTTCCTTCAACATCAACTCGGGAAGAGCGGTTGCATGTGGACCACCTGCGACAAGTGTAGTTTTTCCTCTCAACCCGAAAGCGACATCACGAGCAAATTTACCTGCCGGTGAAAGAATGGATATTCCAACCATGTCAGGTATTTCTTTTGAAACGGTCCTAATTACATCACCAGAAGAAAGGTTGTTTGCATTTGCATCTAAAATGGATACGCTAACAGATGGTTGTTGTTCAAGCACAGCAGCGATATAGCAAAGCCCTATGGGAGGATGCGCCCTCCAGCGACCACCCTCGGATGACCTTGCCACTCGCATGTTTGGTTGAATCAACAACACTTTCATGGATCGATCACTTGTTCCTGATAGCTAGACCTTGGATTGTTCCAATTCCCCAAGCAAGCTGCCCAATCATCACAATACTGGCAACATCAAGAACAAATCTGAGTGGATTATTTGACTTCTGATATGTTGTTTGAAGAATATTACGAATGAGTGCTTCTACCCCGCAAAGATAAGCGTAAACACAATACACGCCAATGCAAGTAACAGGAACTGCCCAAAAAGAGGGATGAAATACTGTAAAAGCAAAAAGGGATGCTGCTGTTAGGATGGCCGTCAAAGGAAAGAGAAGAAGCAAACTTCGTGGGTTCTTCATCAAACGAGATGGACGCAACCGAATAAGTTGAGTCTGGCCAATCGCGTATTTCTTCATCCACCCAAAGAAGCTTCGAAATGTGAAGGACCAATAATGTTTCAGTTTTGCACTAGGCTCATATAGAAGCTTGTAGCCAGCTTCTCTAATCTTCTCCGAAAGTTCCGTGTCCTCAGCAGTCAGTAAATTCTCATTCATAAGGCCAACATCAAATACAGCTTTTCTCGTAACAGATGAGTTACATCCGGGATTGTGATACACTTCTCTACGATCATCATAAGTAGCAGCGTAACGGAATCTACCGAACCCCAGCAAAGTACCTAGAGCAAAGAGAACTGTAAGAGAAAGATCTGTCTCAGGTACAACGGTATTAGGTCCACCGACACCACCAACACTTTGGCCATCATAGTCCCTAATCAAGTTTGAAAGCCAAGACGACTCGACTTCACAATCTCCATCTGTAAATGCAGCTATTTCTCCTTTCATGGTGTTCATTGCTGAATTACAAGCAGCGGCCCTCGTCTGCTTTCGTTCATACAGTATTCGATCACAAAATCTACCAGCTTGCCTAACGGTAGAGTCAGTTGAATAGCCATCAACTATTACAATTTCGTACCTATCCCTTGGATAGTCTTGAGTAGAAAGAGACAACAAGCAACGTTCAATGTATTTTGCTTCGTTAAAGGTGGGAACGATCACTGAAACGAAAGGAAGTCCTTTCAACATAACTACCCCAGAATGTGCGGAAGAATATTGAACCCAACTCTAACCGCCCGAACAAAATCATCGGGACTTGTAAGAATGCTCTTCGCGTACCTTGTGATGAACCTTCTAGACAAAACACACTGCCTAGTGCCAATTCTACTCCAACGGCAAAGGTCTTCATTAGACAGATGAGGATAGTTCACTTTACCGTCTTTGAGACAATCGTTTTTCATCAACCAATCGTAAAGGGGAGTACTGGGATAAACCTTTGGAACTATGAACTGATACGAATCTACTGGAAGACCCTTTGCCCACTTTATTGTAGACTTTATTGTATTCTCGTCTTCCCCCGGAAGACCCAACATGAAGTCAGCGTGTATCTGCAACCCGACTTTGTTTGCTTCTTTAGCAAACCTTTCAGCTTGCCAAGGAGAAATTCCCTTCTTCACATTCTTCAGAATCTGCAAATCGAATGATTCAAAACCAACATGAATCGCCCTGCATCCGGCTTCCTTCATTATTCTCAGTGTTCCAGAATCGATGTCCGCTCTTGAGTAGCAAGACCAAACGATATCAATATTCGCTTCCATGATTGCGGAAGACAGCTCTCTAGCTCGCCACGCTGGCAAAGTATCGTCTTGAACGAATACTTCTTTTACGAAAGGAAGTTCATCCCGAACAAATTGGAGTTCCGATACTACATTTTCGATCTTTCTAACTCTATACTTAGCACCTTTGTAAATCGTATTTTGCCATAAACAGAAAGTACATTGACCGTACCAGCAACCTCTTCCAGTGAACAGATCAATGAAAGGATGCAAATGTGGAGCTTGGAAATAGTCGCGTATGTTAAGATGCCGTCTGTACACATCTGTGACGAATGGAAAATCGTTTAACTGCTCCGATGTCACAAAATGACCGTCTGGATTATGAATTACTCCATGATCCCTCTTCCAAGAAAGTCCGTCGATATCCTTCCAACTTTTCCCTTCGGCCAAGTCTAATGTAGGAAAATCGTATTCCCCTCTAACAAGAGCATCAACATTTGATTTAGAAAGGAGCTTACTAGGATCAATTGAACACGACGGGCCCACAAGTACTACCGGACTCCCAAAACATTTTAGTTCACTCGCCATCGCAAGATCTTCTTCATCACTTCGTATGCTATAGTTAACGATAATAATGTCTGGAGAGAATCTCTCCGTCTCACATACGACTTCTTCAGGTGAAAGGTGACTTGCTACGGCATCTAAGAATCTAACTGCGTGATTATGATTCTCCAATAAGCCAGTGGCATAGGCAAGATGAATAGGAAACCAATTCGAACCACTAATAGTAACACCATCGTGCCTTGCTACTCTATCGTAACTCTTCCCGTGAAAAGGTGGATTGAGTAAAAGAACTTTGGTCATATACATCAACACTAGCTAGTTTTCCCAAATTCCAAAGCGAACCATAATCTTAACAGAGAGATACCTACCCTTGGCACATCCCGTACTAGATTGAATTTTGAATCCGGACCTTGCTTCCATTCGACGGGTATCTCCGCAATTTTATAACCTTTCCGAGCAGCACGTATCAAAATTCCAGTATCCCAAACCTAATGACGAGCACCAACTTCTTCGAGAAGAGGCAACAACATACTTCGTTTGGATGCTTTGAAACCAAACAGTCTTCTAACGAACCAATTATATGTTTTGCTTACCACATCCCGAATAGAACGTCGATCTACTCTTGCTCCCGGGATTGCCGTTGATCCCACAGCAAAATCATATCCATCATAAATCTTCCCCACTAATTCGCAAACGTTGGCGAAGATCCGTCGAAAGATCGACATCCATGAAAAGAAGCGCGTGGCCCTTTGCCTCAGAAAACGCATTCTTAGAGCTTCTTCACGTCCAAGTGTGGCTTTGAAATCGCGGCTCGTCAATTCGTAGTTCATAATGTACTGTTTGGTGGAATTGCCTTTGTACCCAAGACATATGATGAAGTGAGTGAAGCCGCTGTGAGTGTAGTTCATGACGTGAACCAGTATCGGCATACCACCTATTGGGGCTAGGGCTTTCGGTATGTTTTCCGCTGCTCTCTTAACCTCGTTCCCCATTCCGCCACACAGCATGACAACTGGAGTCTCTTTCGGTTTCACTCTTCTCCCCACGAAGAAGACATTGGAGAGCGTATGGTTGCTTGGCCACAAAGCCTTTTCTTGTGGTAGACCGACACCCGCTGGCAGCAAGTGCCGTCAGAATGGGCATGCTTGACACGATGGGGCGAGGACATTGCATCGTCTTGCCGTTTGTCGACAAGTGGGGTGAGCACAACGCGCTTATGACACCCCTGCTCATCACGGTTCCCACTTACAATGATTCTTCACGAGTGGAAAAAACGATCGAGCATATTGCACGAGTATTCGAGAAGTTGGGAAACGCTCGAGTTCTTATCGCGGATGACGGATCGACCGATGAAACGTTTAGAATAGTGCTGAGATTGCTTTCTCGCTACCGGTGGCTGGCAGCATCAGGAGTGACTTCGAACGTTGGTCGCGGCCGCCTGCTCCGAGAGATGTGGTCTAGGGTATCCGCTGATATCTATGTGTATATGGACAGTGACTTGGCAACGGATCTCTCCTTCCTTCCCAGATTGGTTTCTTGTATTGAGGATGGATGTGAGATAGCTACTGGATCTCGATATCTTCCGGCAAGCAAGACTAGCCGACCGCGTGGTCGCTACGTTGCATCACGCGCATACAACCTCCTTCTTAATGCCCTGTTTCACGAGAGAATCTCTGACCATCAGTGCGGGTTCAAGGCTCTCTCGCGCAATGCAGTGAGCTCGTTGTTGCCGCTGTGTTCAGACGACAGATGGTTTTTCGATACGGAGCTTCTCGTGGTGGGAGAAAGAGTGGGACTGGACGTGCGAGAGTTGCCGGTGCATTGGGAAGAGACGAAGTGGGATCGAACCTCGCTGCGCCGACTGTTTCGAGACACGTTTGTGATATTGCCCCCTCTTCTCAGGATGATCTGGCGGATGCGAAAAATGCGGACTGATAGGAGGCAAATCGAACGAGTGGGGACTTGCCGATCGCGCGATTGCTTGGAGCTTCCTTCGTCGGTTTTCGATGCTACGAGTAACTCGCGGTGAACTCCTGACCTGCGATCGTACGGATCCATTCCCAGGTTTGTCCCATGCCTGCAGAAGAGAAAACTTCGGCTGCCAGCGGTATTCTCGTTGAATACGTCCGACCTCTAGGACTATCCTGCTTGTTTGTCGCACGGATGCCTTCTCTAGCTTCTTTTTCGTGCTGTTGTCTGAGTTGGATGACCTTCTCGACTGTGCTGGAGTCTAGGCGGTGGGTTGTG
>Ga0315282_10003824_pt1 | contig 26756 bp, 28 predicted proteins | sample YL17G07_20_MG_FD_203693 | JGI IMG/M metagenome (GOLD analysis project Ga0315282, IMG submission 203693) | Sediment microbial communities from Yellowstone Lake, YNP, Wyoming, USA - YL17G07_20 | ecosystem: Environmental > Aquatic > Freshwater > Lake > Sediment | place: USA: Wyoming | collected...
GCTACCAATATCGGTTTTCGTTATTTCATTTTTTCTTTTATTTTCGCCTGCGCGGCAGCGAGCCTCGCTATCGGAACCCTGAAAGGCGAGCAGCTTACATAATCCATGCCGACCTTGTGGCAGAATTCTATGGATTTCGGGTCTCCTCCGTGTTCTCCGCATATTCCGATTTCCAAGTTTTTTCTGGTTTTCCTACCGCGCTCAATTCCGATTTTTATCAGCTCGCCTATGCCTTCCTGGTCGATTGACTGGAAAGGATCTTCAGGCAGTATGCCGTTTTTTATATAATCCGGAAGGAAGCTGCCTATGTCGTCTCTTGAGAAACCGAAACCCATCTGGGTAAGATCGTTGGTTCCGAAAGAGAAGAATTCAGACACCTCTGCAAGCCTGTTTGCGAGTATTGATGCCCTGGGTATCTCTATCATGGTTCCGAACATGTGCCTTATGTTTTTCAGCTTGTATTTAGCAAGCACTTCCTGATAGACTGTTTTGAATATTTCATACTGGTTTTCCAATTCCTTGACATCCGAAACAACTGGTATCATTATTTCAGGCCAGGGTTTTTTGCCTTCTTTTATAAGCTCGGCAGCTGCCTCAAATACCGCACGTATCTGGGCTTCTGATATCTCTTTGTATGTTATTCCCAGGCGGACGCCTCGATGGCCCATCATCGGGTTTGATTCGTGAAGATTCTCTGCTCTCTGCTCCAATTCATCAAGAGAGATGTTCAAGTCATTTGCGAGCTGCCGTAATTTTTCACTGTCTTTTGGAACGAATTCATGCAGAGGCGGGTCCAACAAACGTATGACCACCGGGAACCCATGCATCGCCTGAAGAGTTCCCTTGATATCCTTTTTCATGTAGGGAAAAAGTTCCTGCAACACTCTCCTCCTTTCCTCTTCTGTTTTTGATACTATCATTTTGCGCAGGAGGAACAAAGGCCGTTCAGAGCCTTTTCCGTAAAACATGTGTTCTGTTCTGAAAAGGCCGATGCCCTCTGCCCCGAAGAGCCTTGCCTTCGCTGCGTCTTCCGGCGTGTCGGCATTTGTTCTGACTCCCAGCTTCCTTACAGAATCGCAAAGCCTGAGGAATTCCTTAAGTTTCTTGTTCTCCTCCATCGCATCTATCATGGGAAGCTCGCCTTCGTATACAACGCCTTTTGTGCCGTTAACCGTGATCCATTCTCCTTCCTTTATAAGTTTTCCATCTGCGTGGATTTCTCTCTTTTCCATGTCGATATGAAGCGCGCCAGCCCCTACTATGCAGGATTTGCCCCATCCTCTTGCAACGAGCGCTGCATGCGAGGTCATACCGCCGCGGGCTGTAAGGATGGCCTGCGCAGCCCTCATACCCTCAACGTCCTCCGGATTTGTCTCCTCCCTTACGAGAATAACTTTCTTGCCTTGTCTGGTCCATTCTACAGCGTCCTTTGCGCTGAAAACCACCTGGCCAGAAGCGCCTCCTGGTCCTGCAGGAAGGCCCTTGACAAATGGTTTTTTGATGGCCTCTGTCTTCGGATCGATCACCGGGTGAAGCAATTCGTCGAGCTGGTTGGGTGTGACGCGCATTATCGCCTCTTCCCTGTTTATCAGCCTTTCCTTCAGCATGTCCAGCGCCATCGTCACGGCCGCGGGGCCATTCCTTTTGCCGATCCTGCACTGCAGCATGTAAAGTTTCCCTTTTTCTATCGTGAACTCAATGTCCTGCATGTCCCTGTAATGCCTTTCCAGGCGCTTTTGGTATTCAAAAAGTTCCCTGTAAAGTTTAGGCATTGCTTTTTCAAGCGTGACCAGCGACTTGTTTTGCTCTGATTTGGAATATTCGTTTACCGGAGCAGGCGTTCTTATGCCGGCGACAACGTCCTCTCCCTGAGCGTTTATCAGGTACTCGCCATAGAACCGGTTATCTCCGTTACCAGGGTTTCTGGTAAAGCCCACGCCAGTCGCCGAATCACTTCCCATGTTTCCGAAAACCATGGTCTGGACACTGACCGCAGTCCCCCAGTCATCCGGTATGTTCTCTATGCGACGATAAGCGACTGCGCGTTTACCGTTCCATGAGGCGAACACCGCTCCTATCCCTCCCCATAACTGCTGGTTGTGATCGTCGGGGAACTCCTTTTTCAGCACTTCTTTCACCTTTTCCTTGAAAAGGCTGCAAAGTTTTTTGAGATCATCCGCTGTAAGATCTGTGTCGCTTTTGTACCCCTTCTGCTTTTTCATATCGTCCATTACCCGGTCAAGCTGCTTGCGTATTCCGGCCTCGTCGTTCTTAGGTTCGATTCCTGCTGCCTTCTCCATGACGACATCTGAATACATCATTATCAGCCTTCTGTAGGCGTCATACACGAAGCGCTCATTGCCGCTGTGTTTCACAAGACCGGGAATGGTTTTATCAGTGAGACCGATGTTAAGCACGGTTTCCATCATACCCGGCATAGAGCGTCTTGCACCAGAACGCACAGAAACCAGAAGCGGGTTCTCGGGATCACCGAATTTTTTGTGCATGAGGGTTTCGACCCTTCTGACTGCTTTCTCGACTTTCTCCTTGAAGCCCGCAGGATATTTTCTGTTGTTTTTGTAATAGTAGGTACATACCTCTGTGGTCAGGGTGAAGCCTGGCGGCACCGGTAAGCGCAGATCCCTGTGACCTGCCATCTCGGCAAGATTCGCTCCTTTTCCGCCAAGGAGCTCTTTCATCTTTTCGTTGCCGTCTGCCTTTCCTCCGCCAAAAAAATAAACCATCTTTTTCATAATATCACCCTTGGTACAATACCGACTGCATGAACATCCTATTAGGATTGAATCTCTGACTTTTTATTTTAAAATATATATTAAAGCCGGTCCAAACTTATATATATGGGCATGAAAGGGGTGTCGCCGGTAATAGCCAGCGTGCTGCTGATTGGCATAACCGTCGCAATCGGCGTCATGCTGTCGTCATGGCTGACGCACTGGGTCTCCACAAGAACACAACAGGCGAGCAGCGCGTGCGTGACGAGCACGAATTACAGGATCGATTCAGCGACCTTCGCTTCAGCAACCGATAACGCCACAATAATAATAACCAATCTTGGAAGCGTTGAGCTTTACGGTTTCAGCGTGCAGGTGATGAACAAAACGGATGTTTCGGTTTTCAATTCAAGTGATTCCAGATTCAGAATAAGCCCGAACATAACCCAGACTAACTCCCTGAAAGAGCAGAGATCTGCCGTAATCTTACTGGACATGAACGGAGACTATGAATCGAATCTAGGAAGCACAGCAGACACGATAAAGGTCCTCAACAGCGCATGCCCGACGTTTTCGGCCGAGACTTCGACCATAATAAAGGAGTGATGAAGATGAGAAAAGGAATATCCCCGCTGATATCAGTGATAATGTTGATAGCTTTTACGATGATAGTCGCCGGCATTCTGGCAGGATGGGCAGTTCGTCACGCAGAGCCGTTCAGAACTACAGTTCTGCTCCAAGGCACAAGTTTTGATACAAAGGGCATACTACAACAACGATTCCAAGACCCTCAGCCTTGCGTTGTTCAACACAGGCGATGTCCCTCTACACGGGTTTTCGGTCAGGATAACTTACAACAATGAATCCTTAATGTCGACGAAGTTCGAAACCCTGAACATATCATTCCAGGAAATAAAAACAATAAACCTGCCTGCAGATGACCTGCTCAAGCAACTCGCTGTCGATGACACGATAAAACAGGTAGTGATACAATCGATGGAATGCAGGGGTGCGCAGGACCTAGTTGGCAGATATGATATACAGGGTCTTGGCTTCAAGGCATACTAAACCATAGGAGCAAGCTGTTTTTATTTATTTTAATCGTAATTCTTTCTATGAAGTTCAAGTTTGTTAGCGATCTGACTTCAGACGTTGTTTTCGAGGCGTACGGCAAGGATCTGAAGGAAGTTTTTGAAAACGCAGCCATCGCTCTATTCAGCGTGATATGCGATATCAAGAAAGTGAACCCTCTCATGAGAAAGGATGCCGAAGTCCAAGGCAAAGATGCCAAAGACCTTATGTTCAACTGGCTTCAGACTCTGATAAGCATGGTCGACATCGAGGGTGCCTTTTTCTCAAAATTCGAAATAAAAAAAATATCCGAAAAACATTTGAAGGCACAGGTCTATGGTGAGGATGCCGAACCGAAAAGGGGCCTTACTGTCGTGAAGGCCGTGACCTATTACAAGTTCAACTTGGAAAAAACAAAAGGCGGATACAAGGTAACAGTGGCACTGGATATATAGTTTTGTCTATCCTTTGCATACGCCAACAGGCACCGCTCTTGCGACTTTCAGCGAGATGCCGATACCGTGCACGCTTTCTATCACGTCGTCGACGTTTTTGTATGCATCAGGCGCTTCCTCGGCTAAGACCATGGGATGGGTTGACTGCGCAATTATGCCCTTTCTGGCAAGGTCTTCCTTGACCTTGTCGCCCCAGAACCTCTTTATGGCATCATTCCTCGACATCGCTCTTCCTGCACCGTGCACGGTCGAGCCGAACGTCTTTTCCATCGATTTCTCGGTTCCCTTGAGCAGGTAGCTTGAAGTGCCCATGGTACCGGCAATAAGCACCGGGTCGCCGGGAAAGCTCCTTGTCGAGCCTTTACGGTGTACATAAACCTTATGCTTCTTTCCCTCAATCTTGTGTTCCTCAACTTTCACGACGTTATGACAGAGACCGTAAACCGTATGCATGTCCATCGCCTCCCAATTCTTATGGAAAACTTTTTCAAATGTCTCGCGAATCCACTGAGTCATTACCAAGCGGTTTGTAAAGGAATAGTTCACAGCGCATTTCATGGCTGAAAAATAATCCAAGCCTTCCGGCGATTTCGCAGGCGCGCAGGCGAGCTGCCTGTCAGGAAGCCATATCTTGTATTTGTCGACCGCTTCCTCCTGAATTTTTAGATAATCTGTCGCCACCTGATGACCAAGGCCGCGCGAACCGCAGTGAAGCATTATCAATATCTGATCTTGGTTTCTAATGCCCCATTTTTTTGCAGTTTCTGCATCGTAAACGTCAGTGACCCTCTGCACTTCTAGGAAATGGTTTCCAGCGCCCAGCGTACCGAGCTGCTGAAAGCCTCGCTGTCTCGCGAGTGGTGAAACCTTTTTCGGATCTCCGCCTTCCATGCACCCTCTCTCTTCCATGTGTTCCTTGTCATCAGCAATGCCATAACCGTTCTCTATTGCCCAGTTCACGCCGCGCGTCAGGACCTGATCGAGCTGGTCGTTCGTCAGCTTAAGCGTGCCCTTCGCCCCGACGCCACAGGGTATCTTTTTGAAAAGTGATGATATGAGCTCGTTTAGCTTTGGTTTCAGTTCGCTGTAAGTCAGATTGGTCCTTATCGAATTGACGCCGCAGTTGATGTCAAAGCCACATAGGCCGGATGATATTATGCCGTCCTCGAAATCGAAAGCGCTCACCGCTCCCATCGGCAGGCCGTATCCCCAGTGCATGTCTGGCAGGCCGATAACAGGCTCTATCACGCCGGGCAGGCAGGCGACATTCGTAAGCTGTTCTACAGCCGCGTTTTCAAGACCATCAATCACTTTCCTGTTGCCTATGATTTTCGCCTTGACATTCATTTTTGATCTAACGTTTTTTTCCAGTTCCCATTCGTAAGGCGAAATCTGCTTCAGTTTTTCTTTCATCTGTATCCCTCCAAGAACTATCTGTCTATGTTATTAATATTTAAAAATTTTTCTTATATAGGAATAACCAATATATTATAATTGTTGGCAGGTGAGATGATGTCGAGGAAACAGTTCTACAAAAGGGGCTGGCACCACACGAAGACCAGGGGGAAGGAGACCAATGTAACATGCGGTTTTTGCGGAAGAATGGTTCCTAAATACAAAACCTTCGCAGTCTTCAGGGGCTTCTCAATATCAGACCCTTCGCTTAGGAAAGAGCTCGGAAGGAGAGATTTTTCGCTCTCCTCCACAAAAATTTACGCATGCCCTTCGTGCGCCAGGCACAGAAGGATAATAAAAAGGAAAAGATAGTGGTGTTTTGTAATGGGTTTCAGGGGGAAGTTAAGGGAAAAAATAGTCAACATGAGAAAATTCAGCAAAATAGAGTACCCGCATTTGGAAATAAGGGAACCGAAAAATTTCATCATGTTCCCTGCTTTCAAGAAGCCTTCTGAAATAGACATAAAATATCCTCTCCTCGAACCATTTGTTTATGCGCACATAAGATGGGAGCCACGCAAAAGGGGCCTTGTTTACGAGGTGATAGAACCCTATCTTTCCAAGAACGAAAAGGAGATTCTGGAAACCATAAAGAAGGATCTACTCGAGATAATAGACGTGGAGCTTTCCGCAGTAAAGGAGGGCGGAAAGGTTCTGGGATATGTACAAGAAAAAATTGAGAAAATACTCGAAGAAGAGAACATGGTTTTGCCCAAGGAAACGTATGTCAAGATGATGTATTACATCTACAGGGATTTTGTCGGGTTCAACGAGATTGAAGGCCTTCTACATGACCCTTACATTGAAGACATAGGCTGCCCTGGATTGGATCTACCTGTTTTTGTGGTGCACAGGAAGTTCGGCTCTGTAGAAACTAACATCGTTTTCACAGACAGCGGTTACTTTAACAATTTCGTTATCAAACTTGCGGAACGCAGCGGCAGATACATTTCATACGCAAAACCCCTGCTGGACGGTTCCCTGCCAGATGGTTCAAGGGTGCAGGCAACACTCGCGAAGGATGTCACCACCAAGGGCCCGACGTTCTCGATAAGAAAATTCAGGGTCGAGCCGTTTTCGCCGATAGACGTGATAAACTTCAATACCGCCTCATCTGAAATAATGGCATACCTGTGGCTGATGGTGGAATCGAGGACTTCTACGCTGATATGCGGCGGCGTTTCGACCGGAAAAACCACATTTCTGAACGTAATGGGCATGTTCATACCGCCGGAGGACAAGATTGTCTCGATAGAAGACACCCGTGAACTGAACCTACAGCATGAAAACTGGATACCAAGCGTTTCCAGGGTAGGCTTCGGCGTGCCTGAAATAGGCGGCAAAAGATACGGCGAAGTAACGCTTTTCGAGCTGCTCAAGGAATCCTTCAGGCAGAATCCGGATTATGTTATCGTGGGCGAGGTGAGGGGAAAGGAAGCTTACGTTATGTTCCAGGGGATGGCAAGCGGACACCCATCGATGGGGACCATACACGCGGGATCTGTCGAAGACGTCATAAAGCGCCTGGAAATGCCGCCAATCGAGCTTTCTCCTACCCTCATAGAGACATTGGACATCGTGGTGGTCATGACACATGCAAAGGAAAGGGGGAAATCCGCAAGAAGGATAAAGGAAATCGATGAAATAGAATCGATAGACCCTAAAACAGGGGGTGCCCATAACATAAAGATTTTTTCCTGGAACCCGTCCTCAGATACCTACTCCGCAAATCTTGACGAATCCTATCTGACGAAAAAGATGGCCTTCGAAAAGGGCATAACCTATGAGGAAATGATGAAAGAAATGAGGAAACGCGAGAAAATACTTGAATGGATGAGAAAATTCGGGGTGACGAATTTCGACGATGTGGCAAAAATGATCAATCTCTATTACAAGGAGCCTTCCATAGTGATGGAATGGGTTGAAAAGGACGTTCCGCCCTACAAGACAAAGGCCAAGGAAGCGAGTAAAATACTACAATCCTTCAGCGGCCTGAGGGTAATCGAGTGAAGTTTAAACATAGATTTTTATAACTGATTCTCAATCTTTATTCAGAGGTTTGATATGTTTTCCGTAAAAGAGATGGTGAAGGAGATTTCAAAGGCATCAGGCCTTAGTGAAGATGACGTGAAACAGAAAATAGAGGACAAGCAGCTTGAGCTTTCGGGACTTGTTTCACCGGAGGGGGCAGCCTACATCGTAGGCAAGGAGCTGGGAGCGAATCTTCTGGGAGAAACGGTTAACAGAAGGCTCAAAATCAAAAATGTTACTCCTGGCCTGAGATCCGCCGACATAACCGGAAGAATCATAAGAATTTCGAACAGGAGAGATTTCGAAAAGGATGGGAAGACAAAGGGTGTCGTGAATCTCGACATAGGTGACGAGACAGGGACGATAAAGTTCTCTTTGTGGGACAATGAAATAGAATTGCTTAGTAGACTTGGTGTAAAAGAAGGCGATGCCATCGACATAAGGAACGGGTATGTGAAAGAAACGAACACGGGCAATGTTGAAATACGCCTAGGAAGAAAGGGCAGATTTAGCAAATCAGAACTTAAAATAGCTGAATTGGACGAGATTAAAAGGAGTTTCGAAGCCGTGAAGGCAAAGAAAATAAGCGAACTGAGGGAAACCGAATATGATGAAATCAGGGCCTCACTGGTTCAGATTTTCAGGCGCCATCCGTTCTTCGAGGTATGCCCCAAATGCGAATCACGCATCGAGAATGTTGATGGGGTCTGGAAATGCAAGGAGCACGATAGTGTTGAACCAAAATACAATCTGGTGCTCTCGGGCGTGCTTGACGATGGTTCGGGTAACATACGCGTTGTCTTCTTCCGCGAACTTGCCGAAAAGGTTTTCGGCATGGATGCGAATACGCTTCAAAAAATGGCAAAGGGTAAAGATGGCGACGAGGAAATATACGAAAAACTTCAATTGGGGAAGGAGCTCGTAATAAGAGGCAGGGTTAAGAAAAACCAGGTTACAGAGAAGATGGAGGTTGTTGCCAGCGACGTGGAAGAAGTGGATCCTAAAAGAGAATCCGAAAAACTTGTCAAGAAAATAGAGGGATTAAAGATTAAAAATCTAAGATGAAATATAAATTCCCTGAGTGAGGTGTTGGTATGACAAAGGATGATATTGAAAGTCTGCCGGGTGTGGGCGAAAAAACTCTTGAAAAATTCATAGAAGCTGGTTATGATAACCTGATGGGTATAGCCGCTGCTTCTGCGGGCGAGCTTGTGGCCGCGACCGGAATAGGCGTGGATACTGCAAATAAGATAATAACTGCCGCGCGGCAGAGGATGAAAATGGGGTTTGAGTCAGCGAAGGACGTTATGAAGAAGCGAGAGAAGCTAGGGAGGATAACCACGTGTTCGAAGTCTCTTGACACGCTTCTTGGTGGCGGCATCGAAACCCAGGCCATAACAGAAATGTACGGTGCTTTTGGTTCCGGTAAATCGCAGCTTGCGCACCAGCTTTCCGTTTCGGTTCAGCTTCCGAGGGAAAAGGGTGGTTTGGGGGGAAAAGCGATATTCATAGACACGGAGCAAACCTTCAGGCCGGAAAGGATAAAGCAGATGGCGGATGGGCTTGGTTTGGATCCGGATAAAACCATGGAAAACATATTCGTCGCTAGGGCTTACAATTCTGACCACCAGGTCATTCTTTTGGACAGCGCAGAAGATATAATAAAGAAGGAAGGCAGCATAAAACTGATAGTAATCGACTCCCTTACATCATCCTTCAGATCGGAATACGCTGGGAGAGGAACGCTCGCGGACCGCCAGCAAAAGCTTAACAGGCACCTCCACCAGCTTCAAAGACTTGCAGACGTTTACAATCTGGCGGTTTACGTTACAAACCAAGTGATGTCTAGGCCGGACGTGCTTTTTGGAGACCCGACTGCTCCAATTGGAGGCCACATCGTGGGTCATCAGGCAACGTATAGGGTATACCTGCGAAAGTCGAAAGAAGACAAGAGGATAGCGAAATTGATAGATTCCCCGAACCTCCCGGAAGGTGAGACCGTGTTCAGAGTGTTGCTCGAGGGAGTGAGAGATATTTAAAAAGTGAGACTTCGCAGCTTAAGGAACCTCAGAGCCTGCTCTCTAGTCATGTCCGGATTCTTCAGCCTCACGAATTTTATCCTGAGGCCGACCTCATCAAAACCTTCAGGGATTGAAATTTCGACATACGGAGCCATATAAATATCCAATGTTCTTGAAACGGTCCATTTGTGAAGCCCTGTAAGCCTCGAGATTTTTGAAATTGTTAAAATCTCTCCCCTGGCTTCGGCCTCTTTTAGAAGATTGAATACCTGCATAACGTTTTTTAAAGTTTTTTTATAGTAATCCTTCTTTGCCATGATATATATTTGACGGGGTCAAAATTTATATCTATTTTCTTCTAGAAAAGGAGGAAAATATGAAGATTTACATTATGTCCTTTTCGGATACTATGACGAAGTCCCCCACGGATTTGACCGCAGAGAATGGTACCAGCGTGCGTCCTTTGTCATCTTCCTGCAGGTTGAGTTCACCAGCATGCTTCGTCGGTTGAACTAGGACCAGATTGATGAGTTCTCCAGATTCAACAATGTAATCAAGATCGCCTACCACTCCGAATTTCTTTCCGCTTTCCTCCGAAATGAGTATCTTACCTATAAGGTCCCTGCTTCTTACTCTTTCTTCTGACATAAAAACCCTCCCTCGATAATGATATTATTAAAGTGTGATATTTAAAAATTTATGCATGAACCATAAGGGTTCTTATCTTTTCAGATAATACGTACTGGTAGCTTTTGCCTCTTTTCTTTCTTATGATAGTTCCGTCTTTCACAAGCCTTTTAAGAATGTTGTTTATGGACCGTATCGCATTATCCTTGCTCTTGTAGTCGTCCATGTCCATTTTCTCAACGATTTCCGTCGGTGTCAGCTCTCCGTATTTCCATAATATTTCGATTATATTCCTTTGTTTTGACGGCAGAGATTTCAGGGAACCGAAAGAGGTTCTTCGAGTGTGGCTAATGTGTGTTTCGAATTCTGCATCCCTCATGAAATTCATGTCAACAGTGGAGATGTTGGCCTCAAGCGCCTTGTTCACCAAATCGTTGCACATCCTTATAACTTCACGCGGGAAGCCTCCTGTTTTTTCGTATATCATTTCTACTGTTTCCGAAGTGAACGGCTTTATGTCTTCGCCACCAACGTGTTCTATCCTTCTTTTTATAAGCTCCCTGATTTCTGATTTTGTAAGATTTGTGAGTTCGACCCTTGTGTTGGCCCTTCTCATGAATGTTTCAAGTCTGTCCATCAATATAAGTTCTAGCGTAGGCAAACCTGCAATTACAACAGATAGATTGTCTATCTGATCGGTAAGAGTTCTAAGCCACTCTAGCGTTTCCGTGTTTGCCTCATGACCTTCATCTACAAGGAGAACGGCTTTTTTATTCCTCATTTTTTCGTTCACCCATTCACTGAGATTGTAAATGTTTATGTTTTTGCTGTGTGAAAATAATCTTTCGAGTGCTCCTACGTGTATGAAGTTGGTGAAGATCTTTACCCAGTCGTCTGGATTGCTCGGCGGCTTAGAAAGATAAAATATTTTTCTGTGTCTTTGAAACCTGTTTGTCAAAAACTTCAAGAGCGTTGTTTTTCCCGATCCCGTTGGGCCTATTAATATTGACAATTTGTCATTGTTCTGTATACTGGTTGACAATTTTTCTGTCTCTTTACTATATCCTACGATTAGATCCGGAAGTATCTTGAAGCTGAAAGGGTTTTCTTTCCAGTTAAATACCTTCATGTATTTTTCATCTAACTTCATTTCCAAATTCATAATTTCATATAATTAGGAAAGCTATTTAAATGCTTTTCGTGAAGTTGTGTGAACTTGGACTGAAAAAGGTCTATGTTTATACATGATGAAAAGAATTTATATAAGTTTTGCAAATTCATTTCATGAGATGCTTCATAGCTATAGATGCTGATAAAAAACTTTTTGATAAGATTGCAGAACTGAAGGAAGGAATCAATAAACTGAATGTTGACGTGAAGCTTGTTGAACCTGAAAATCTTCATTTCACGGTTAAATTTCTGGGGGACATGAATGAAGATGAAGTGAATGAAGTTAAGAATTCGCTTGGCAAATGTCTTAAAAATGAACGTGAATTTAAGATTAACATTACAGGCTTTAATTATTTTGGAAACCCGAATTACATTAGAACTCTGTGGTTGGGCGTGAAAGAAGGCCAAAATGAGCTTAAAAAACTGGTTCAAACGGTTAACGATTGTGTTAAAATAGGTAAACTTGAAGTTTCACCTCATCTGACACTTGGAAGAGTGAAAAGTCCCGTGAATAAGGATCATTTGATCAAGTTCATGAATGAGAATAAAAACGTGAAGATTGGTGAAATGAACGTGAACTACGTGAAATTAAAAGCTAGTACGCTTACGAAAAACGGTCCAATATACAACAATTTGGCTGTTTTTAACTTGGTGCCTTGTTATGAATGAGAAAAAACTAACGAAGATAAGTGCTGTTGGGGTGTGTATAAGCATAATAGCTCTGTATGTTGTAACAAATCAAATTTTTTCAGTTAATGTGAATATTGGTGAAATTGACAAGTCATTCATCGGCAAGAGCGTTAATATAACAGGTACAGTAGTTGATATAACAAAAAACAAGGGTAATTTTTTCGTGGACCTTGAAGATGACACGGGCAAAATAAAATTGATATTATGGGAGGATACTGCTGAATTGCTGCAATCAAACGGCATTGAAATCAACGAAATGGACAAAGGTAACATTATTAACGTTGTGGGTGAGGTTCAGGTATACAAAGGCGAATTGGAAATTATACCTATAAGAGGAAATTTGAATTTTTTGTGATTTAGAAACATTCATGCGCAGTTTTGATAAGTTCTGTCACGAGTTTGATTATATCCTTCACATCATTCATATCCGAAATTTCTGTTGGTGTGTGAAGATAACGTGAAGGTGCCAATATCGCTAGTGAGGGTATACCTTCTCTTACCATCGGTGTCATTGAAGCGTCAGTTGCACCTCCTGAAACAATGTCGAATTGTATCTTCATGTTGTTCTTTTTTGCGGTATCAATTACCCACTGTTTAACCTCATTTTGTATAATACTTATTGCGTCTTTTATCATAAGAACCGGTCCTTTCCCAAGTCTTGCAGTGGCCTCGTATGGTTTGATTTCAGGCGTATCACCGGCTGTTGTTACATCAAGGGATATCACGATGTCAGGATTTGTTGCAAACACAGAGCCCCTTATGCCAACAAGCCCTATTTCTTCTTTCACTGTTCCAACTGCATAAACTGTCCCCTTGAATTTAATTTTCTTTAAATTTTTCATGACTTCTATTAATTCCAAGCATCCTATGCGGTCATCAAATCCATATCCCGTCATTCTAGAACCACAGAGTTTGTCGAATTCGCCATAATTTGTTATGAAATCTCCTGTTCTGATACCTATTTTTTCAACTTCTTTTTTGTCCTTTGCCCCTACATCTATGAACATTTCTGCTAACTTCACGGGCTTGTTCACGTCTTCTTTGTCTTGAAGGTGAATTGGTTTTGAACCAATAACCCCTATGACGGGTCCCTTGGAACCATGTATCTTGAATTTTTGTGAAAGAAGGATTTTGGGATCCCATCCTCCTATTGTTTCAAATCTTATGAAACCCTCGTCGTCTATATATTTCACCATTAAACCTAGTTCGTCCATATGGGCACTGAGCATTATTTTAGGAGAACCAGATCCTTTTCTGCATATCAAGTTACCTATTTTGTCAACTTTAACTTCTTCAACATATGGTTTCAGTTCTTTAATCAGCACATCTCTTACGTTTTTTTCATCGCCGGAAATTGAAGGAGAATCTACAAGTTTTTTCAATGTTTCTTCCATACGGACACCACCTACCTACTATCGACTAGATATAAAATATTGGTTTTCCGATCTATAAATTCATTCTATATCTTCTTTTGATAAGATGTTAACTGGAGATTTTAAGTTTTCCTTTTCCATTCCAATCAAGAATTTCACGGATTTCCTTCTGGCTATCATGTCGAGTTTGTAGTCAACCCTGCCGTCGAATATGACTGCGTACGGGTTGTCAAGCGTTTTCAGTGTATTCTGTAGCTCTTTGGTTGGAACCTTGCCTAGAATGTTGAAAGAAGAATCGAAAATGCACGCAGCTCTGGTTCCTATAAGTTCGTCAAGTGTTTTCTTGAATATTTTTTTCTGTTCATCTGTTATCGTTGTTCTTTTCGGAAGCGGTTGCTGTTGTTTAAAATCTTTATCTCTCTGAATGAATTCGTTCACTGGCCTTTCTGTCGGTTCTGCCGATGACGGTCTCTCGGGGGGTTTATCAATTGGTCTTTCTATGGGCCTTTCTCTTCTTTCATTATTATTTTGTCTATCGATCTTGCCTTCGATTTTGAATTGTGATGCCGCTATTTTGTCTCTTAGTGCTTTGAAAACCTCTTTTTTGGTGAGCTCTTCTACTTCCTTGCCTTCAGGAGCAATGGCAACAAAATCGAGGTCTGTCGTTTCCATCAGGCTCTTCAAGTTCAAAAAGCCGCCCCTGTCACCATCGAAAAATGCAGTGGTTGTTTTTTGTTTTGAAAGGTTGATTATTGTTTGTGGTATCGAGCTGCCTTCTATGGCTATTACATTCTTGATTCCGTATCTAACCATATTTATTATGTCTGCCCTTCCTTCAACAATTATTATTTCTTCTGAATCTAGAACACCTGGGCCGCAAGGCAAACCTTGATAGCTGGTTATCTCATAGGTCTTTATCTCCTGTTTTATCTCTTCCGCTATCTTGGTTGTGTCCGGTATGCCTTTCTCAAGAAGTTCTTTCAATATCGCTTTTGCCTTTTCTATGACGAATTTTCTCTTTAACTCCCTGGTGTCCTCGACTGATTTCAGTATTATCTTTGCTATACAGGGCCCGACCCTCTCTATAGTTTCCAAAGTAGCGGCTATTAGAGCAGTTTCTGCTGAGTCGAGAGAAGATGGAATTATAACCTCTCCATGAGATTTGCCTCTTTCGGAATTTATGTTGACCTCGATTCTTCCTATTCTTCCGGTTCTTTGCAGCTCCCTGAGGTCAAGATCAGAACCAAGCAGTCCTTCTGTTTGCCCGAATATTGCTCCTATAACATCAGGTTTTTCTATTACTCCCTGAGCGTCTATTTCTGCTCTTACAACGTATTTTATCGACGTTGGCGCGAGTTTTGACATGAACATCCTCCTCCAATGAAAGAGAATCCGGGCTATTCAAAGCTCCGAAATCCTCAATTTTATTTTTTCCCAAAGTCATTACCTTCCACCTTAATTCCGAATTTGGACTTTTTCCTTGCCTTTGAAGCAGGTATTTCAATTTTTTTGCAATCTCCCTGCCTTTTGTGTCAAAATCGGTCAGTATGACTACCTGTTTTTTCGCACTTAATGCGACCTCGGCCACCTCATAAAGCGGCCTGCCGTTGATCGCAATAATATCTTTCAGGCCGAGGGTTTTTAAAGCTTTTTTGTCCATTTTCCCCTCGACTATGACCAGTTTGTCCTCCAAGTCCTTTATAACCTCATCGAGTTGCTCTTCATCGATTTGTTTGTTTTTCATATCAATGCATCCACTATGTCTCTTTTAGTTACAATGCCAATAAGCTCTTCTTCATCAGTGACTGGCAAGCCACCAATATGCATGCTTTTCATGAGGCTTATTGCTGAAAACAAGTCAGCATTGAACTGGATTGTGATCAGATCCTTGTTCATAATTTTTTCTATCTTCGTCTTATCCGTGACTAGAGTATTCAAACTCTTGTTTTTATATAAATGCTTCAGGATATCAATCGGTGTCACAACACCAAGCAGTATGTTGTCTTCCACGACTGGCAGCCTCCTAAAACCGCCCCTACACATCATTTTTGCAACATCGTGTATATTGTTGTCTTTGCGTATGAATATTGGCCTTTCCACCATTATTTCGCTTACCTTTATGCCCACTGGCCTGTTTATTGGTCTGATCAAATCCAGTTCAGAAACCACTGATATTATCTTTTTGGAATCAACTATTGGATAAAGACCACTTCTTTCCATCTTGAAAATTTCAAGCACTCTGCCTATACTGGTCATGTAATGTATGGTTCTAACGTGTGTCGTCATGAATTTTTCGACTTTAAGTTCTATGTTTTCCCTGTTTCTCTTGAAAATCTCGTGTTTTTCGCCCCCACCGAGCAAATCCAACAGATCAATTGTTGTAATCATGCCCTTCAGAGATTTTGAATTATCGACTACTGGTATTTTCCTTATTCCCTCAGAAAACATAAGTCTCAAAACATCCAAAAGTTTTGTCTTTTCATCAGAAAAAACCAATCTTTTTGATGTTATCTCTGTTACTGCCTTTTTCGTGTCCACAAAGGCTCCAAGAATAACTTTTCTGTTAAGCATAATACTCCATGAACATTTTATTTTAATTGGAACGAAATAAAAAATTATCATATTCTATTTTCGTTCGCGATATCATTGATCACGTGTTTTACTAGCAGCTATTTTATATGAAACTTCTTCTGTGAGATATGAAACTTTTTGATATTCATTAATAAGAATGGATAAATTATAACTATGAAAACTATCCTTGAAAAGGTTCTAAAAAAAATAGTGCCAAGCAAGAATGAGACGGAAGAATTTTCTGGGTTGCTGAAAGACGTTCTGCATGCCGCCGACATGATTTTGAAGCCTCTGAAGCTTGAAAGAACAATCGCCGGTTCGTTCATACGAGATACGTGGCTTGCCGACAAGCGTGAGCTGGATCTTTTCATATTGTTTCCTGTTTCATATTCACGCGAGGGGCTTGAGAAGGTTGGCATAGAGATCGGCAAAAAAATCATGAAGAAACTAAATGGCAGATACGAGATAGCCTATGCTGAACATCCGTATGTTAAGGGATGGTTCAGAGGCTTTATGTTAGATATAGTTCCATGTTATAAAGTCGAATCGGCTTCAAAAATAAAATCTGCTGTCGATAGGACGCCTTTCCATAATAAATACATTATTCAAAATCTGAAACCGAAAATGGCAAACGAGGTCCGTCTTCTTAAACAATTCTGCAAGGCGATGGGGGTTTATGGCTCTGATGTAAGAACCCAGGGATTTTCGGGTTATCTATGCGAACTGTTGGTAATAAAATACAAAACTTTCAAAAATTTGCTCATTAAAACTAAAAAATGGAAACTCGGCATGTTTATAGATATCAGAAACCACTGCAAATTCGAGTGTCCTACTGAACATTTTAAAGGCCAGCCATTGATTGTTATAGACCCAACAGACCCAAAAAGAAATGTTGCTGCTGCCCTCTCAGACGAGAATTTCATGAAATTCATTGAAACCTCTAGGAAGTTTATTAAAAACCCATCTACAAAGTTTTTTGAAATAGACAAGACTGCACTTAAAGTAATTCTGCTAAAAAAATATTTGAAAAAAAGAGGTACAGAATTTTTTGTAATAGAATTCAAAAGACCGGAAATTGTTGATGATATATTATGGTCCCAGATGAGGAAAACTTCAGTTAGAATAGCCAATCTTTTGGAAGAAAATGAATTCGAAATTTTCGAAAAGGAGGTATGGAGTGATGAAAAACGTTCTTATCTATTATTCGAGATGAAGGTCTGGAAGCTGCCAGAAATAAGAAAGGTTATGGGACCACCAATCGGTTCGCAGAAACACGCAGATGAGTTTAAAAAGAAATATGCGAGTAGTGCTTACATAGAAGGAGATAGATGGGCAGCCGAAGTTAAGAGGAAAAATAAGGACTGCGCTTTACTTCTTAAAAAATTCCTAAAAAAACCGAGCAAAAAATTGCAGAACGATGGGGTAAGATCTTATATTGCAAAGAGCATTTCTAACGGTTTTAAAATTCTTGGAAACAAAAAAATTGAAGAGTTAATCGCGAAAAATGAAGATTTTGCTGTTTTTCTCAAAAAATATTTTGAGAGGAAATTATGAATCTCCTGTTTCATTTTCTCTTGAGTTATCTTTTTGTTGATTTGTTTTTCGGAAATGCTTGGAATTACCTAATTGTCATATTTGTCTTTTCCGTGCTGATTGACATCACTCATCTGCCATATCTATTCAAGTTCAGAAAGAATGTCATTAAAAAAAGATTCGGCTCGGAGGCGAGAACGAGATTTCATGAAATATATGGCTTGACTCTGTTTTCAGCGATTGGCTGCCTGATTTTTTTATTTTTTAATCAGATGATAGTGGAAATGGCCGCATTGTGCATGATTTTGCATTTTGCAGTGGATTTCGTGACAGGGAAATCCATGCCTTTTTACCCATACTCTAGGACCGAGATTTTTCTTGGCATATCACCTTATGGGTACAAGAACAAGATAATTTTTGAAATTATTTCTACTGTTTTGGTGGGGGTGTTATTCTGGTTCAATACAACAAACCTTCTTTTGTGAAAAAAATGCGAAACTGCATGGACAAAATTGGTTTGAAGCTGCCCCTGCCAGATGTGAATCCAAACATGCTTTCAGGGCTATCTGTAATAACCTCTTTTATTTTTCTCTTGACAATAAAATTCTCGCTTATGCTTTCTTTGGTTATTTTGCTGATAACGCTTTTGCTTGACTGGTTCGACGGCATAGTTGCAAGAAAATTTGGCCACGCCTCAGAGGAAGGGCATATGGTTGATGTTGCGAGCGATAGGTTCTCTGAGAGTCTGTTTTTTGTGGCTCCGGCTTTCTTTTTTCCATGGTTCTACTTGTTCACCCTCAACTGTGCACTTTCACTTCTTTCTGTAAAGAAAAAAAGGCATGTGATACTCCCCCTGAGGCACGTTTTTTTCGTGTTTTGCGTGTTTATCCTGCTCTTTGGCGGTAGGTAAATATTTAAATACCTTATCTGACAAGAATAAAGAATCACAGCCGTGTACTGCGTAAGCAGGAGGTTGTCAGAATGGAAGAATTTTTGAAGGAAATAAAGGAAGCCAAAGAGAAGGCAAAAAAAAGGAAATTTGTTCAAACTTGGGACCTAATTATCAACCTAAAAAATCTAGACCTGAAAAAACCGGAGAACAAACTTAACCTCGAATTCGCTCTGCCGGAAGGTAAGGGCAAAGAATCGAAATTCTTGTTCATAGCTGACATGCTTCTATCCGAAGCAAATAAGACAGGAGGCATGGTTATAGTTAAGAACGATCTTGAGACTTTGGGGAGGGACAAAAAAAGATTGAAAAAATTCGCTGACGAATACGAATGGTGGTTTTGCGAGGCGCCCCTTATGCCTATTGTGGGCAAAACGCTCGGTGTGGTGCTGGGTCCGCGCGGTAAGATGCCAAAGCCCATTCCACCGAAGGGAAGTTTACAGCCCTTCGTAGAAATGTCCAAAAGAATGATTAAGATAAGAATCAAGGATTCGCCGGTAATTCACGTCGCAATTGGAAGGGAGGACATGAAAGAGGAGCAAATAATGAAGAACGCAATTGCAGTCATGAACTTCGTAAAGGAAAAGCTTCCAAAGGGTAACATGAACATAAAGAATGCTTATGTTAAACTCACAATGGGACCGCCGATTAAACTCAAGGTGTAAATATGGTTTCGGAAATTAAAAAACAAGCCGTCAAGCAACTGAGCAAGGAAATGAAAGAGTACTCGGTAATAGGATTGCTGGACATGCACAAATTGCCCGCCAAGCAGCTTCAGGAATTGAGAGACAGCCTTAGGGGGAAGGCTACAATAAAGGTCACGAAGAAAAATGTGATCAAACTTGCGATAGAAAATTCAGGTATAGGTGGACTTGGCAAGCTTGAAGACTTGATGAAAAGCCAGCCTGCCCTGTTACTTAGCAATGTTGATCCATTCGAGCTTGCAAGAATCATAGAATCATCCAAATCTTCGGCCCCTGCGAAACCGGGTGACATCGCCAACAAAGAAATAATGATTTCGGCAGGTCCGACCAGCCTTAAGCCAGGACCGGTAATAGGCGAGTTGCAGAGGGTGAAATTACCAGCAGGCGTTGAGGGGGATAAAATAGTGATAAAAAAAGACACCGTGATTGTGAAAAAGGGGGAAACGATAACGAAGCCAGTTGCTGATGTGTTGATGAAACTCGGCGTCGAGCCAGTGGAAATATCGCTCAATCTCCTTGCAACATACGACGGAGGGATGATATACAATAAAGAACTGCTGTTCATACCGAGAGAGAAATACGTAAATGATGTCGTGAATGCTTACAGAAATGCATTGGGTCTAGCCTTGGGTATTGGGCTGACAACACCAGAGACGTTGCCGATATTAATAACAAAAGCACAGAGGGAGGCGATAAGCATCGCATCGAAAGTTAATTTGCCGAGCGAGTCGCCTATCAAGACAGAAGAAGCTAATATTAATAAAAAACCAGAGGAGGAGTCAGAATGAAAATGATATACGCAGCCTTGCTCCTTCACTCTCTTGGAAAGGAAGTCGATGAATCTGGCATAAAGCATGTGATGGAAGCAGCAGGTGCCAGCGTCGATCACGCAGAGCTTAAGGCGCTAGTGTCGAACCTGAAGAGCGTGAACATAGACGAAGCGATAAAAAACGCATCGCTCATGCAGGCAGCACCGGTAGCATCTGAAAAACCAGCAGAGGAGAAGGCTGAAGGCAAGAAAGAAGAAAAGGCAGCTGAAGAGAAAGCAGAAGAAGCTGCAGCAGGGCTTAGCGCGCTTTTTGGTTAATTCATTTTGATTTCTTAGGAAAAGCGCGGCCCTTTCCTAATTCTGAAAATGTTAAAAGGTTTGCAGAAGGAATATTGCATGTGGGTCGGAATTCCACGTTAATTTAAGCAGTCGATTAGAAAATAATAAATTATGAAACCAGATAAGGAAATTAAAAAGGAGTTTCGCCCGAAGTTCTGGGCGCAACCTGAAAAATATTACGCAACAGAGGTTTTGAAAGATGAAGGTTTTTCGAGAAAAATTTGTGCTAAGTGCAAAAAACCTTTCTGGTCAACGGATATTGAAAGAAAGGTTTGCGGGGACCCTTCATGCAGCGGTGAAGGCTTCGCCTTCATAGGCAATTCGCCTGCGAAAAGGAAGCTGGGTTATGTTGAAGTCTGGCAGGATTTCTCAAGGATGTTCAAAGGCTTGGGGTACACGCCGATAAACAGATACCCTGTTGTGGCGAGATGGAATCCGACCATGGATTACGTAAATGCTTCCATCGCTGCCTTTCAGCCTTACGTTATTTCTGGTGAGGTCGAACCGCCGGCGAATCCGCTGGTAATCCCCCAGTTCTGCCTCAGGTTCAATGATATAGATAATGTAGGTATTACCCAATCGCATAACACAGGCTTCGTTATGATCGGCCAGCACATGTTTGTAAAACCGGAACAGTGGGATCAGAACAGGGTATTCAGAGACATACACACATGGCTGAAGAAAGGTCTTGGCTTGCAGAACTCCGATATAATATTTCATGAGGATGCATGGGCAGGAGGAGGGAACTTCGGGCCATGCATGGAATTTTTTTCAAAAGGATGCGAGCTGGGAAACCAGGTTTACATGCTCTATGAACAAACGCCTTCTGGCAACAGGGACCTGAGCATAAAAGTTCTTGACATGGGAATGGGGCAGGAAAGGAATGCCTGGTTTTCACAAGGTTGCGAGACGATTTATGATGCATCATTCCCGCACGTAATTGAAAAACTTTTATCATTAACTGGCCTGAAAGTCGACAACAACCTTATGAGAAAATACATTCCTCATGCCGGCCTTCTGAATCTGGATGAAACTGAAAATATCGAAAAGGCATGGAAAACTGTGGCGAAATCAGTAGGGGTGGATGTTGATTTTTTAAGGAACTTCATACTCCCTCTGTCCGGCGTCTATTCAATTGCAGAACACATGAGAACGCTCCTATTTGCACTGGCTGATGGCGGTCTTCCCAGCAACGTGGGAGGCGGTTATAACCTCAGGGTACTTGCCAGAAGGGCTATGATGTTCAAAAGCAGATACGGATGGAAAATCGATTTCACAAAGGTCTGTGAATGGCACGCAAGTTACCTGAAGCCAATTTTCCCGGAACTTTCAGAAAATATAGAAGACATTAAAAAAATAATAGAGGTTGAGGAAAGGAAATACGAAAACACGAGAAGGAACTCTATAGTCATTGTCGGCAAACTGATTAAAAGGGGCGTGAATGAGCATGACCTTATAAGACTTTATGACAGCCATGGCATTCCGCCGGAGATAATAAAAATGGAGTTCGAGGAACGGGGGGGAAAATTGATGGTGCCAGACGACTTCTATTCAAAAGTCTCGGCACTTCATGAAAAAACGAAACAGGAAACTGAAACTGAAAGATCAGAGAAACTACCGCTTGATGGAATCCCTGATACCGTAAATCTTTATTTTGGCGACTACAAGAAGCTTGAATTCGAGGCCAAAGTTCTAAAGGCCGGCAGTGATTTCGTGGTCCTTGACCAGACTGCTTTTTATCCGACATCGGGCGGACAACTGCATGACATCGGTGAAATAAGCGGCAGGGCAGTGAATGACGTATTCAAACAGGGTGGCATCATAGTTCACAAGCTTGAGAAAGGCCATGGTTTAAAGGAAGGTGCTGAGGTTGCCGGTAAGGTTGACTTGCAGAGACGATTAAAGCTTTCGCAACAGCACACTGCAGCACATATAATCAACGCAGCAGCAAGAAAGGTTTTAGGTAATCATGTTAATCAAGCAGGTGCAAAAAAAACCGAGGATAAATCCCATCTGGATATAACCCATTATCAGCCACTAAGCACAGAAGAAATCAGAAGGATAGAAGAAATCTCCAACAAAATAGTGCAAGATGGAGCAAAGGTTGAGAAGCTTCTGATGTCGAGAAACGATGCTGAAAAGAGATTCGGCATGAGAATATACCAAGGTGGCGCAGTTCCGGGCAAGCTTTTGAGGATAGTTAACATTCCGGGGATAGATGTCGAGGCATGTGGTGGAACCCATTTAAACAACACGAAAGAAGTCGGAAATATCAAGATATTAAAAACAACTAAAATACAAGACGGGGTCGATAGAATAGAATTCACAACCGGCGAAGAGGCCGGTAAAATATCAGACAAGGAAGAGAGAATTTTCGACGAAGTTGTACTTAATGTAAAAAAATTCGCTGCATTTGATTACGACAAAGCTTCTTCTAAACAATTAAGAGATTGCGCAGAGTTCTTTTCTGTCCCAGTTGAACAGGTTGGTAAGACAGCCGAAAAATTTGCCGAAGAGGCAGAGAATTACAGCAAGAAAACCGGGAAGCGGATAGCCAAAAGAAAGGCCAAAAACGTGAAAGAAGCATGCGAAATTCTGTTTGAAACATGGAAGGATCTGAAGAAGGAATCCGAAAGAATGTCGAAGGCGATGGCTGATTCCAGAATAAAAGATCTTGTTGGCAGAGCTAAAAATAATGAGATTTTCGAAATTGTGGATATGGGAAGGGAAGATATGATAAATCTCTGCGATTCGCTTGTCACGCAACATCCAGAGTTAACCGTGATTCTGGTGAACAAAAGTGGCGATGTAGTTGGTATGAGTGAAAAAAAGGACATATCAAAGGCCGTCAAGCATCTGTGCGAAAAATGCTCCGGATGCGGCGGCGGAAGGGGGAGATTAGCACAGGGTAAATTGGACCCGGAAAAGTTAGGAAGCAAAGAATAATAGAAAGGTGTTATTTTTTCAATTAAAAATTAAGAAATGCCCAGATGCTTTTATCTTAAGCACCTGGACAATAGACGGTTATCGGCTGTGACCTGCCTGAAACAATTATGTCATATGTGCATGTCTTCGGGCAGTCTGAACCAGTTGTGCAGCAGTCGCTGTTTATAGTTACCTTTGCATAGCCGCCTGAATTTATTGATGTTTTTTCAGTCGTGCAGGTTGATTCATTCAGCTCGCACCAATCCAGCTGTGTGTCACCCAAAGACGCATCGCCTGACATGATAACTATGTCACTTCTTATGTTTATCGATTGTGTCCCTATGTTGTGTATTATTGACATTACGTTCTCACCGTTGGGACATTTTTGTGTCGGTATTTCCACAACCTTCGCTGTAAGAGTCGTAAAGTAGTTGCTCATGTAGGTCCATGCAGCTGCTGCCAAGCCGACTGTTATCAGCAGAAGTATTATCACCGATATTATTGGTGTTATACCCTTCATTTTTTTGACCTCCCTATTTGATTCTGAATCTGGCTGAGTATGGACATTATGGCCAGCAGGATTATGCTTATCACTATCAATATCAATGATAATATTGTGTTTTGTGGATCAAGAAATCCGACTGAAAGTATCATGAAGAAGCTTAGCGCCAGAACTATGCTTATTACGATCGTCCCCCCCTGTATTATCAGGTATTTCTTCATGCCAGTCACCTGAGCTCTGTCCTATATTCAGAAGCTGGTCTCACTGGCCCCATTGCAGGCGAGGGCGCCGGAGCATAGAATCTCTTGAGTCTTTTCTCGATTATACCAAGGGTCGTCAGAACTGCCTGGTTGGTTTCGAAGCTTTTCTTGTTCTGGTCTACGAGCTCTGTCATTTTGTCCACAAGCGGCGTCATGACCTCTTTCGAAACATTGGAGACTTCATCTTCCTCGGCCGATATTTTCAGCAGCTTCATAAACTCCCTCATCTCGAGTATAAGGTCGTCTATTTTTTTGGGGAGCTTTGAAACCTCTGTTATAAGGTCATTGTTTGCTCTTATGGTGCTGTCGATGATCTTCTGATTCGCTTTTATGAGGTCAACCACCTGCTCTATGAGCCTGCCAACCTCCGAAGAATACGTCCCTCCCTCAACCTTCTCTATCCTTTTTTCAAGCCTTCTTATGGGCGATGTCGGTATTATCTCAAATTCCTCGTCTGGACTAATGTCTGGTGTCATAATAATAATTGGCTCAAGCCTAATATAAATATTTAAAAGAGGAAGGAATGGGGATATACGTCGCTTTAGTATTCTTCCGGCATTCCCCCGCCTGGCGGCATCGGCATGCCTTTCTTCTCGCCTGAGCCGGCGGAAATTATATCGTCAATCCTGAGTATCATTTCCGCTACCTCGCTCGCGCTCTTTATTGCCTGCACTTTTATTTTCAGCGGCTCTATAACGCCAAGGGCCATCATGTCCTGAACGTTTCCTGTGAAAACGTCAAGGCCGACTGTTGTCCTGTTCTTGTCGTGCTCTGCCCTGAGCTGCGCTATTTTGTCAATAGGATCTAAGCCGGCGTTTTCAGCGAGACTCCTAGGAACGACTTCCATTGCATTTGCAAACGCGTTTACTGCTAGCTGTTCCCTTCCCTTGAACGAATCGGCGTATTTTCTGAGCTGTCTGGCGACCTGCATTTCTGCTGCTCCGCCTCCGGCTACTATCTTTCCAAGTTCAAGCGACGCTGCCACTCCTTTAACTGCGTCTACCATTGCCCTTTCCACTTCGTCTATAACATGTTCGCTGCCGCCGCGGATGAGGATTGTCACTGCCTTCGGCTCCTTGCATTTCTCCACGAACAGCATCTCGTCGCCGGCAATTTTCTTCTCCTCTACGACGCCAGCGAAGCCAAGGTCTGTTTTGTTAAGTTCTTTGATGCTGGTCACAAGCTTGGCGCCAGTCGCCCTTGCCAGCTTCTCCATGTCAGATTTCTTGACCCTTCTTGCGGCAATTATGCCTGCCTTGGCAAGATAATGCTGCGCCATGTCATCAATGCCTTTCTGGCAGAAGACGACGTTCGCCCCTGATTTTATAACTATGTCGGCCATTTCTTTAAGAACTCTTTCCTCGCCGTCAAGGAATGCCTGAAGTTTTTCAGGCGAATCTATGCTTATTTTCGCATCCCCTTCCATTTCTTTGATTTCGAGAGCGGAATCAAGCAATGCTATTTTTGCCTTCTCAAGCCTCTTTGGCATCGCAGAGTGCACGACTTCCTTGTCAAGGACTATGCCATCTATTAGCTCTGTCTCGTTCATCGAGCCGCCTGATTTTTTCTCGATTTTGACGTTTTCAGTGTCAACATAGACCTTGCCCTCCTTTACCTCTGCTATCTTTTTGACTGCCCTGACAGCGAGATCTGAGAGCTTGTCAGATGCCCTCTCTGCTGATTTTCCTGTCATTGCGGTGTTGGCTATATTGCGCAGGGTTTCCTCGTTTTCTATGGTAACGTTTTTTGCAAGCTTTTCGACTATCTCAAGTGCCTTTACCCTCGCGAGCCTGAAGCCTTTTGTGACGACGGTCGGGTGTATCTGCTGCTCCAGAAGTTTTTCTGCTTCATGCAGAAGCTCGCCTGCGATTATGACAGCCGTGGTCGTTCCATCGCCAACTGCCTCATCCTGCGTTTTAGCGACTTCCACCATCATCTTCGCAGCAGGATGCTCTATCTGCATCTCGCTGAGTATAGTCGCCCCGTCATTCGTTATCGTCACGTCGCCCAATGAATCCACCAGCATTTTGTCCATGCCTTTAGGACCCAATGTCGTTCGAACAGCATCAGCCACCAGCTTTGCTGCGGCTATGTTGTTTTTGTGTGCCTCTCTTCCTTTCGTCCTCAAAGTGCCTTCCGGCAGAATAAATATCGGCTGTACAGTCTGCGCTCCATTCATAAAACCACCTCTCCTTTGCCTCTATTTATCGATTTATAACTATACTAATGGATATACAGATTATGAATGGGTTATTTATAAGCTTTTCTCCAATTTTCTAAGCACCGTCATTAACCAATTAATTTAAGCCTTGACCAATATAGATTATCAAAACGGGCTCGTAGCTCAGCTGGTTAGAGCGCCGGTCTTATAAGACCGTCAGGCGCGTCATGCCTGATAGCTTTGAACCGACAATCATCGGTTATAGGAAAGCCGGAGGTCAGGGGTTCGAATCCCCTCGAGCCCATGCTACTTTTTGGTTTTTAAAGGGCTGAAAAACCACGGTAACTTTTCATACAAATAGACTGTTATACTAATGCAGAAACCCTCTGCCAATGTCATTGTTACAGGCACGCCATTA
>Ga0315282_10003825_pt1 | contig 26747 bp, 13 predicted proteins | sample YL17G07_20_MG_FD_203693 | JGI IMG/M metagenome (GOLD analysis project Ga0315282, IMG submission 203693) | Sediment microbial communities from Yellowstone Lake, YNP, Wyoming, USA - YL17G07_20 | ecosystem: Environmental > Aquatic > Freshwater > Lake > Sediment | place: USA: Wyoming | collected...
CCTGTGGTAGACCCTGGTTCTGAGCGCCTACGACCTGTATCTGGACGAGAGCAATCTTACTTGCGGTTAGCAGGTAAGTCCTCGACAGCGTGACTGTCAGCGGGACGGTCGGGCTGATGTCCTGACCATACCAAGCTGATGTGACAGTGTAGCTGCCCGAGGGTATGCTCGCGGCCAACACTCTACCCTCTGCGTTAGTCTTACCCAGGGACTGACCGCCGACTGTGATGTTAGCTCCAACTATCGGTATTCCCGATGGAGTCACCAGAATGACGTTGGCGTCGAAGATGGGCAACATGACTCGGACCGTTGTAGGAGAGTCTATGACCAATGCCTTCTCACTTGCTGTGATCTGCGAAGCCGGTTTGCCGTACAGTGCGTTCGGTGAAGTTGCCACTATCTGGTATGTTCCAGCTGGTACCAAGCTTATCGTGACCTCGCCCGCAGTGCTCGTCGTCTTGGCCATGACCCAGTCTGGGTTCATATCCGGTGCAGCTATGGTGACTGGAGCGCTTACGATCGCCCTTGCTGACGGTGACTGATCAAGCACCTCCAGCTTGAGGTCATAGACCTTCGCGTTGAAGGTCCTGACTTGAGTCGGGGCGTTGTCCTCACCTGACGCACTTGCGGGCACGTCGATTCCGAGGTAGATGTATCTGTGCTGTGGCTGGTCCCTGAAGGTGTCCCATACCGAGACCCCCTCAATCTTGCCGAACGTCTTGGCTGCTCCTGCGTCGGGCGCCTTCCAGAAGATCCTGACGATGTATTTGCCCTCCAGTAGGTTGAACCCTAGGTTCAGCCTTGAGCCAAGTGGTTCGCCTGTGGCCAGTTGGTCACTCGCCCACGTTGTCGCCAGGGTCGGGTCGGTTATGCCGATGCTGTTCGGGTACCCTGCGTCGTTGGTGAGAGCTGCAGTAACGTTCTCACCCGTCACTGCGTCCACTATGAAGACCCAGGCGTTGTGTAGGTACCTCGCGCCATCACCTGCGTATATGGTTAGCTGTAGCTTAGTGGGCCAGGCGAGCGTCAAATCCGGATTGGTCTCCACATCTTGTACCGACAGTGCCGCGGACAGCCATTGGGGATCCAGTTGCCAGTCCGAAGCAAGGTCGACACCCGGCAGCTGAGTCAGATTCGCTGTCTTCACCAAGAGGTAAGTGAAACTCGAGAGGACGCTCCCCGATATTGGAATTGTGAGGACGCTAGGATGTTCAGCCATAGGGGTGTAGCCCTGGAACACTAGGTTACTCTGGCTAGACTGTGTTCCGCCGAACACCTGAACGAACTGGTTGGGCAGGTCATTTCCGAAGGAGTCCCGGACCTCCACTCTCAGCAGAACGTCTGGCGGAGACGCCACGCACGGAGCTAAGCTTGCGATCAACATGGATAGCATCAGCACCGATGGTACTATCTTGGATCTTGAGCTGAACCTGACAGGGGCACGCTCCTCCTCAGCGGAACCTGATTTCCCATGAGAGGAAGTCGCAATTGAGAGCCTGAGAAGGGAGAACGCTTGGGCCAAGAGGAAAACTGAGACCGCCATCAACACTAGCCCTGTCAATGTCCTGAAATCATATAGGAAGTAGACAGACAGAGCTAGAACAATCAGTCCCACAACGAGCGTAACAGAACCTAGGACCCGCGAGATGTCCAATGAGACCTCATACCTCCTTCCTTGATTAGCCTCCGAGCATAGCTCTAATGAGCTTCTCTATTGCTGCAAAGATGATACTGACGATGTTCTCAAATGTCAGGATGAGTTTGGGGAACAGAAGCGGTACTAGCACCAAAGGGATCAGCAGAAGTGTCGAGGCTAGCAGAAGAGAGACGTCCGATAGGCGTCTTCTCTTAGACACAGTTCTGCGCCTCTCCAAGACAATGAGCGCAGATTTGGAGGACTCGCTTGGAATATCCAGTGATACCGCTTGCGACATGGCCCAACACACTATGGAGAAGGTGATTCCCAGGAAAATCATCGACAACAACAGAGATCCGGGACTCAGCCATCCTGACGTCGAGAACCAATCCGGCGCGAGGCTGAGCAGCAACAATGGAGCCTGAGAGTCCGGGCGCCTTATCAGCAATGACGCCAGTATTGACCCAATGAGGATGAGCAAAGCTATCACCAATCTGAGAACGTCCAATGAATCTCTCTTGCCATTCACGACCGCCTTCTTGGCGAGATCCGGCTGTTCGCGTCTTGATTCAATGTGAGCCACAAAGAGGACCGTACCAGCGACAACTACGGTCAGCTCAACCGCGTTCCGAGGAAAAAGTGAGTATAGCTGCAGGCTCGCTACTGAGCCGACGGACAGGAGACTGGAGGCGGGTTCACGAACCGCCTGAGAGATCACGCACCCAACGCACGCCATAACGGAGAGTCCAAGACCCATCAACAGAGAGGGTTCATCGGCTGACCTAGAATACAGACACGAGCCCGCAAATATCACCAACGATGCGAAAAGGAAGACGTTATGAGTTATGATGTCCAGGAGCGACTTTCGTAGCCCACCTAGTGTCACCCTCACCAATTTCTGCTGGACCTCCTCGCTATCTTGAGCTCGGCCAGCCTGTTTAGAACGTGACGGACAGGGTTTGTTCGCCGCACATCAAGAACCTCGGCTCCGGCTGATCTGAGAGCTGAAAGAAGCTCGACTTGGTCGGAAACTAGCAAGTCCGTCAACAGATCACCTGAGCTGGGCTGAGTCGCACCCAAAGAACCGAACGGTCCGCGCGTATCAATGTCTTCGAACTCCGGAGTCAGCATGGGTACAACAATCACGCAATGGTGATAGGAGAGAGTCACCCTCACCGCCTCGAGAACGGCATCGTGACTAGGCAGATCCTCGAAGTCGCTGATCAACACCAATATCGACTTTTCCTTTGCCAGCGTGAGACCGGCTCTGATGGCATCCACTACCGCGAGTGCTCGGTCCTCTCGTGCTCTTGTCGATACGGTGAATCCAAGACCTCTCTCAAAGGCGAAGGTGCCTAGCAGCGCTCGTTCTTCACCAAGAGACCGCCTACGGGAGGTCGAATCATCGCTGCTCTCTAGCGCGGACACTACTGTGGCACTATCTGCCCTCGTCCAAGAGAGACTCGGATATGCAGCAGCCAAGTATTCAGAGACGGCCTTTCTCATAGCATCTATCCCGACGATCGAAAGAGCATCTTGCATTGCCTTGTTCTTCAAGTCAAGCAGCCTGTGAAGCATCATGACATGTGATGACTTGGTTGAACTGGGAGGAAGGACGAGCCGAGCGTTCTCAGAGAACGCTATGAGACCTATGAGGTCATGATCTGCAATGAGGAGTCCACTCAGAGTGCCTATGAGTCTAACTGCGGTGTCAAGCTTCGTCTGGACTCTTCCCCCCGATAGCATAGTGTCGCAGGAATCCAGGATGAAGAGAACTCTGATGTTCCTTTCCGACTCCGTCTCCTTTGTCATCAATCTTGCCCTCCTGGCGGTTGATTTCCATTCAATCATCCTGAACTGATCCCCGGGAAGGTAGTCCCTTATGCTTGAGAAATCTGACCCGATTCCGACTTGGATTGACGAGTGATGTCCTAGGCTCTTTAGCGCGGATCTGACGGATCTGAGGTAGCTCTTCCCTCTGCTCATCTCAAAGATCGGTAGAGCATCGATCCCGATGCGATTGTCGACTATCGAGAATTCAGATGAGACGCCTGGAAAGTCCATTGTATTCAATCGTGTTCCGTTGAACTGTAGGAAACCAACCGCGTTGACATCAGCCGCGTAGTGGCTCTTCCGAGTTTCACCCTTAGGGATCGACAGATCGCTAGCTAGGCTTTCCAAGGGAGTCGCAGTGGAAGGAGGAAGGTCCATTGCTTCCACATTGATCAACGGTATCATCGACCTGTTCGTTAGGGTCAGCTCAACGTCCAGATGGAGGGAGCCATCAGGAGACATGGACTTGAGAACAGTCCGATCGACCTCGATTCTTCCCTCTGAAACCGAGACCTTGCGTATCCACCCTGTCATCACAGAAGCCGCGACATATGAGGCCAAGGAGGCTCCCATTATCGTAAGTCCTGTGTTCGATAAGGCGACAGAGAGTTCGATCAGCACGGCGGCTGCAAGCAGGATCGAGTATCCTCGGATGGACATCATTTTGCAGGTGCGCTCTGTTTCACCATAGGAGCCTGTACCGACGACAGTATCTGGTCTAGGATACTATTGACAGTCACTCCCGATAGTTCAGCCTCGGCCTTCATAGCAAGCCTGTGATTCAGAACCGGATAAACAACCTCCTTAACATCATCAGGTATCACGAAGTCCCTACCTTCCAAGAGAGCCAACGCTTGACTGCACCTTTGGAGCGCAATGGAAGCCCTCGGGCTGCCGCCCAGAAGGATTGACTTGTTGGACCTAGTCGCCAGTACAATATCAACAATGTACTCAACTATGCTTTGGTCGACAAAGACCGACCTGACGTAATCCTGCAATATCAATATCTGGCTTGAGTCTATGATTTTCCCAACTCTTTCAACAACTCCGGCGTCTGTCATTCTGAGTATGGCAATCTCTTGATCCCTTGATGGATAGCCAACCTCTATTCTCATCAAGAACCTGTCCAGTTGGGCTTCTGGCAACGGATATGTTCCCTCTTGCTCGACCGGATTCTGCGTGGCCATTACCATGAAGGGACGCGGTAGCATATGGGTCTCCCCTTCGACTGTCATCTGTTGTTCCTGCATGGCCTCGAGCAAAGCGGCCTGGGTCTTTGGAGGAGCGCGGTTTATCTCATCAGCCAAGATGATGTTCGACAACAGCGGCCCGGGTCGGAACTTGAACTCCGCCTCCTTCTGGTTGAAGACATATGTGCCCGTGATGTCCGAAGGAAGCAGGTCTGGCGTGAACTGGATTCGTCTGAACCCCACGCCCAGAGTTCTGGAGAATGCCTTTGCCAGTGTTGTCTTGGCAAGCCCGGGAACCCCTTCGAGAAGAACGTGCCCCCTGCACATGAGCGATACGAGCATGAGGTTCGCCTCCTCCTCGTTGCCTACGACGACCTTTGATATCTCCGCCAATATGCCATCTCTGGCTTGCTTCAACAGTTTCGGTTGCACTTCTATATCCCCAGCCTTCAACTCTGACTCACCCTCTTGAGTATATATGCCATCTCTCGCGATTCACGCACCAGTTCCTCGAAATATGCACGAGACGTTTGTCTCACCCCAGATTGCATTATAGCGTCTAGTTCTTGCACCAAGGATGCAAGCTCCTTGTAGTCACTGGAATTCTCTGGGAATCTCTCTCTCAGTCTCTCGAGAACGAGGTGGGAGCTGGCATCGACTGGCAAGTCTAGGGCAATCGACAACTCTCCCCGCGTTTTCTTGGCAAGGCTACGCAAGGGGACAGCGTAGTTACCTCGGGCAACTTCATCCATCGCGACCCCTAGACTCGACTTTACTAGTGTCTGCCTGGACATTGACGCTTGGCCGAACCTCACCCCTGTTTCCCTTTTCTTCTTCCTGAAGAGAAGGACACTCCCGGCCACGACGCCAAGCAATGCGATTGGCACCTCGGTTGCCCATAGCATGTTCGGAATGAGACGAGACTCCGTCGCAGGAACAATCCCCGGCGTGTAGATCAGAACCTTGCTCGCTCCGCCTTCACTGAGGTAATCTAAAGTCCAAGTCGCAAAGTCCTTGTTCCCATAGAGGTCAAACAGCGCGTCACTGAATATCGTCGGATCAGCGATGGCTACCCACCTAGAGCTTCCAGAGGTGTTACCCGAACAGGTGGCAATTGCTGCGCCAGGCATCGACACATCTTCATCTGTCTTAGCCCAGTCGCTCGAAACGAGCAACGTCGGGGTCGACAATGGTCCCAGGAAATAGGACGGCATGTTGGTGACTACGCTGAAGTTCAGATTGAATCCACAGACAAGAGCACCGTCCGATCGACAAGGGATTGCCATTGGCATGTAGACCTTGCCCTGGCACGACAAGCTAGGATCGTAGAGGACATTTCCTCCGAATGTCAACGTTACGTTCGACAATCCCCCGGCAACAGGAAGAGTGAAAGCTGCCGGTCCCCGAAGGCCGTCCAGAGCCAACAGGAGTGACCCGCCATCATGTACGAAGTCATAGAGGAAGCCTTCCGGCAAACCCTCTGTCGTACCGACGACCACGAGTATGATCGGCTCGTTGCATTCTATGTGGCTTGCGCTCGCAACATAGCTTACATTCAGTCCACGTTTTCTTGCTAGGTCTGAGAACTTGGTGAGTGACACCCACTTGGTGGTAGCCCGCTCGCCAACGACGATACGCTTTATGGTACCCTCTCCCTCAATCGAGACGTAGACATCGCCTCTCTGGTCCACGGCAAAGGGAGGCAATGTAGATTGCTCGGTCGTCAGTAGCTCGGTCTGGGATAGGTCCTGCCTGTCCAGCAACACTAGTTCTGACACAAGCGTTCCGTTGGCATAGTACTCCCCAATTGAGAAGAGAAGCTCGCCACTTGTTCCAGCGTAGAAGAATCCTCTTACCGGCATGCACATGGCTGCTGTGCCGTTGAGTCTCTCCTCAAGAAGGACTAGTGGCTCGCTGTGATTCCCAGACTCATGAGTATCAAGTAGCCCGACTTCGACAGATCCCCATAGATCCTCGCCGGGCACCTCTGATCGTTGTCTGTACAGGTAGTAGAGATTCCCCTCATCGTCCAGGGTTGCGCAGGCGATCGAACCGTGGTTTGATGCAGGACGCTGGAGAATCGTCGAGAGTGTCTGGCCAACGAATCTTTGAACGCAAACCTTGTCAGAGTACTCAGCTGAGAAGTACAGATCGGGCGACTGACCGGTGGAAATCGAGAGATTTCTAATGATGCTCGAGTTGGCAAGCTGCAACAGGCAACTTGCCTCTTTCGATCCTCTAGGTATTGACCAGATCTTGGCAGGTGGGCTATATACGACCCGTCCTTCGATGAGCTCCGCTTGAGTCGTACTGAAGAAGATGTTACCATGCGGGTCTACTGCCATGTCAAGTAAGACCGTCGGATCTCTGGTCGAGTAGAGTACCTCAGTCCTTCCAGTCTCCGCAGATAGCTTCCACAATTCGTTTCCCCCTGGACTTGCCATGGGTTGTAGAACGTAGTAGACGTTCCCGAGTGAGTCTGGGCTGACCAATGTGACGTAGCCCAGATGAGATACAAGATCGTAGACCTTTCCGGTCATGGGGTTAAACCTTCTGAGTATTGAGCCAGTCTCATTGGATTCGCTGAAGTAGATGCGTCCTATCGAGTCCGCAGCATGCACGTACGGGTTTGACAGCCCTGACAGGACGACCTCTGTTGTGAAATTGCCTCTCGTTGTCTCGTTGCGTGGAAGCGTCGACCCGCTAGCACTGGCGTTCGAACCTGATAGCCAAGCGAGACTGTTGATCAATATCCTTCCCCACCACGGCGTCGCCCCCAAATAGTATGGGGAGCCCTTGAATCCGTCGTCACCAAAGACCAGCACCTTCCCGGCTCCGTATTCCACTGCTACCGAATGAATGAATGGTCCACTCTCAGATGGCCGCCCAGCGATATATGTGTCAGACGGAGTTTCGGCAAGGATAACAGGGCCATGAGTATCATTCAACAAGTGTATCGGGGACATGTAGTTGACCGTTATCTGGTCAACTCCAGCCATTGCAGGATGGCTCTTAGTGATGTTCGTGAGCACGAAGTTTTCAGGGTATCCCGCCGTTGGTGGGTTCCTCGATATCACCATGACTCGTTCCTCGAATTCTGCACCGAACCTCCTCAGCAATGAGTTCACAATCTCTATGTCCCCGTCACCACATATGAGCAATGCTGTGCCCTTCTGGACTGACTCGACGATGTCATCTACGTAGGCATCGAAAGGTGGAGAAGTGACCAGGTCAACAGGCGGAAGGACCAGGATTCTTGATGTCTCGATCATCTCTCTTACATAACTCTCCGTCGCCCCTTCGCCGACATCGATGACCTGAAAACCCAGACTGGACGCAACCGACTCGAACGCCGAGTATATCGTCCACTCAGGACGATTTGGGGACAGCATGCGTGATCTACCTTCATCCAGCGTTGCCCTGCTGGAGAACAATTCCAGGAACGCAAGCTTCGGGGATCCTCCCGACGGATAGTAGTTGGTGAAGAGGGGATTCCCAAGTGCATCCTTGGGCAAGAATGCGGGGCCTACCCCTGCGTGACCTGATTCTATGGTCATCGAGGCGACCAAAGCCAGCAAGACGACAACGAGTATGCCGCGGCGGATCATCGAGCACTCAGAGCTCCAATTCGAAGAGCTGCCTCTCGTGCGCGGAAAGCCTTCGGTGGGTCAATGCTGTGGTCGCTGAAGATGGCTTCCTCGTAGAGAAACGTTATCTCTCGAATGGGATCCCTGATGGTCGCCATCTCTTCTGATACCGCCCTGCTGAAGCTGCGTGGGGTGTCCGAACTCGTCGGAACGAAGCCCAACAGGGCTATCCTCGCTATGGCCTCCTCGTAGGCTCTTATGACGCTCGACCTTGGGTTCAGCTCCTCTTCTACCGCTGCATGGTTTGGCTGATTAAGCACAGTCTTTGCTTCGAGCAGTTTCGGCTTTCTTCTCATCAGAGCAAGGACGGACAACCCCAGCGCCGAAGCGATCGCGACAGCAGAGGCTCCGTAGACCAGATACGGTGGCTCCGCTGAAGGCAGAGGAGGAAGTATAGGAGGATTTGTCACTACTACGAACAGTTGGACCGATTCGCTTCCAACTAGAGCCCTGGGTACACCATCGAACCTAGCCCTGATGGAGAATGTCCCTGAGCTGTTGAATGTGTAGCTATAGGCATAAGTGCCATTGACACCTGTGAACGTCGAGAGAACAGTGAGGTTCCCGATTCCAACCTGCACTTCGGCCGCCTCAAGTGGGCCTTGGTCCGACAGAAGCACTCCCGATATGTTGATGGATTGACCGCGGGTAGTGTTGACTGAAGACAACTGAATGGTAATGTCCGTGAGAGCGAAGACTACGAACGCTGAAGAATTGGTTGCTTCGTGGTACTCGGTGTTTTCTGCAGAATAGGAGAAGATCGTATGTTCTCCAGTCTCCAGTCCACTTGCGTTGAAGGTAAATCTAAAGGCCCCAGTGCTGTTCGTGATCTCAACGGTCTCGTTCCCTGAGTCAACTCTGATTCGAACCTCCTGCCCAGGCAAGGCAACTCCATCACAGGACTCATTCACCGAGACGGCGCACGTGGAATTGCCGTACCTCAACTCATCCGGCTCGACAGACAAGCGGAGGGTTGGGGTTCCCCTGTGGTCGCATATCACAGAAGCGTTGCTTGGCAAGTAATTGAGGGACCCACCGAAGAACACTTCAAGGTCATACACACCATAATCCAGTTCAAGGGAGGTGGAGAACGTACCGTTCTCGCTCGTCTTCAACCTCGCCACGATCGAACCGTTGATTCTGACCTCCACCGTATCGCTGATGGGCTTCATCTTGTCGTTGAGCAACGTGCCCGTCAGGTTCAACATTCGTCCGTCTTGAGTTAGGCCTAGTGAGAGAGTGGTATTGGCTCTCACGAAGATTGCGGGGTCGCTGTCAGACCTCAGAAAGTCCTCCTCACCGACGAACTTCGCAACCAGGACGAAGTTCCCCAACCATTGATCAGACTCGTTGGTCACAGCGCAAGCTATGGTAAAACGCCCCTCTTGATCTGTGCGACCGAACCCGATCACGATGCCCTGCTGTTCCTTTGTCCGGTTCAACAGAACCAACACTCTTCCCATGGAAACCGGTTTTCCCTCTATCGTGAGAACAGTTCCGTTCACGAAGAACCAGTGCCCTCTGAGAGTCTGGATTGGGCTACCGGTGATGACTGTCTTGGTTGGTACTGGTACGGGTGGCGGCGGGCCCTTGCATGAACAACAACCCGAACAACCCGGAGTGGCCTCAAATTCTATCCACCCGTACTGCTCGAAATAGACTTCGGCCCAAGCGTGCGCATTCTTGAGGGTGACGTCATAGCAACCTGTGCTTGGGTTGTACTTGCCCGATGAGAAGCCGGTGACAAGCCTCGCGGGTATTCCCAACGCGCGACACATCAGCACCATTGCTGACGCGAAGTAGGTACAGAATCCCTTCTTCGACTCAAAGAGGAAGTACTCTACAACATCCTTGTCAGTCGGCGGCACTGGGGGAGTAAGCGTATATGTGAATCCACCTGTGTACAGCAGGAAGGCCTGAAGAGCCGAGACCTTCTCCAGCCTTGAGCTTCTGCCGGAGGTTATGTTCCTAGCGAGGGCTGCCACAGAATCAGGGAATCCAGAGTAGAGTTGAAGGCAGGACGCCGCCTCCGTCAGGTTTGTCTCGTCTCCGATGGCGTAGAGCTTGTCCCAAGTTGCGTTGAAGACTCTTGATACTACGCTGTATCCTGAGAATGGTCTGAGGGGGCCTCCTTCGAGGGTATAGTACTCGTTCGCCCAGAATTGAGTCCCATTGGTCAGGAATCCTGAAAGGAGCTCATACGAGTGAGGCTGTAGCACGGTGAACATTGCCGGACTGGACTTGTTGTCCATCATGAAGACCGTGGTGATGTTCCTGTACAGAGTTGGCCCAGACAGACTGCTGATGTAGGGTTGCGCATCGTACAGGCACTCACGTGAGCAATCCCAGTTCTGACCGTTCCAGGTATCCCAGACCCGAGACCGCCAGTAGTGCCTTTCAGGACAGATGACCGACATCACCTTGGCTGAGAGGTTGAGGCAACAGGCAAGGGGACAAAGCGGATCAAAGCCTGGACGGATGTCAATCCAGTTCGTCACATTTGTCACATTGCCCGGAGTTCCTCCACCAGTCCCCCCTCCACCAGTCCCCCCTCCACCAGTTCCTCTGCAGCTGACACCAGTCAGGTTGGCGGTCCCATGTAGTTGCCCGCTGCAGTTCCCCGCAACCCACGCGGACCGGTCAGGACTGTGCCTTGCACTGAGCAACATGCTGCACGAGAAACTGAGCAAGCCTCTAGCTGGAGTTCCGTACAGGGCGACGGTACATTGGCCAGAGCCGGTTCCTGTAAGTGCCAACAGTGACTCATTGCCGAAGACCTCAGTGGTCCCAGAGAAGTCCAGCTGGCACGAACCTCGGAAGAAGACTCTCTGGTCACCGAAGTCGAGGATTCCAGCTATCTTACCCGCCATCGTCCCGTTAAGGTATGGACTGTCAGACTCTCCGCTGAAGTCCCCCCGCATACCAGCACAGAACGCAGGCGTCGTGCAGTCAAGTATTGTATCCCCATCTACAGGCTTGTGATGCAGAAGCCTCGTCAGCCATTGTATCTCTTGAAGCCATATCTCCTTGTTGTGTAGACCCCGACCTAGGTATTCCCATCCTCCCACCAATGAGCGGGGAGCCGAAGTTATCAGAATCTTGCCCTTTCCGTAGGTTCTCCTCGCCACCACCGGCACCGGCCCTAGGCTGTCGCCCTTGTCGAATCTGCCGTTTCCGTTAAGATCGCACCATGAGAGCTCGCCGCTGTCAACTCTGACCTCCCAATCCGGTGAGAGACGCATTTCGGTCGCATCTACGATGTTGAAACTCGAGCCGTCCTTAGCGGGAACCAAGAAGTCGGCCTCACTTTGTGCATTCAGAATAGGTGTGCCATCGACCTCGACTCCGAATCTGCTCAGCAGACCGGAAAACGCTTCTGAATTTCCTACTGCTAGGAATAGACCTCCACCTTGGGCGACGAACTGCTCGATCGCCTCACACTCTTGCGGAGAGATCGCGATCGTAGGAGACAGGAGGGCCAGAACATCGGCCTGATTGAGAATCTCCGCGGAGATAGGCCCGCTCTCGACATCATGGACCAGCACTCTCAACCCATCGGGCGGGGGGAGCCACATGGAAGTGAGGAGCGGAGACAGATAGACCTGTTCGCGCAGTCCTTCAACGGAATCCAATTCGAGAGAACGCAGGGTGGAGACCGACACCCGTTCACCGTGAGATTCACTGAAAAGCAGCGTCCCGGTGCGGTCAGAGAGAGCGGACTTGGTGACCTCAAGCTTAGTAACAGTCAAGTCCCTTATCTCCAGCGTTGAGTTCAAGCTACGAAACCCGATGTGTCCATTCGCGCGGGAGAAGTCGACCCCTTGAGCTACAGTGCGACCATCTACACAAACAGTGATGTAAGGCCCCGCGGCTTCGATTGAGAAATGATGGTACAACCCGTCACTGAACCCTAGAGCGGGAGTAGACTCCGGCACCAGACTTATCGATGGCTCGAAGTAGTAGTTCTGCACATTCAGGCCATGTCGGCCATAGAACCACTGGTAGTAGTAGTCACCGTCGACTCCTCGCCTGATGAAAAAGCATGCGTCAGCAACAGGCCCAGATAACTTGGCATCGAATGATACGCGATAGTCGCGCCAGTCAGTGCACCCTGTGAAGATGTATCCCTCGACAGCAGGTGACGACTCCAGCATGCCGTCCTGCACGCTGAAGTCCCCAAGCTCGATGAACCAGCTCCTTCTTAGATCCAGATGCAACGTGGTATTGTCGTTCTCTGATGTTATGTCAAAGAAGTCTGCCGAGAAATGTGACGAAAGGGGCAAGAGGGCAATGGGCCCGGTCACGTTCACGGGGAACGAGACGCTGGCCACTGCTTCCTGATCGATCCATACATCCATGAGAGGACCGTTGACCTCGAATCGAAAGAGGTGCCAGTCCAAGGGATTGAACGTAGTTCCGAATTCCCAATGGTTCACCTGCTCCCCTTCTGCATACTGGAAGACTTGAAGGTCGCCCGTCTTATCTAGGAAAAGGTCGAGGTAGTTCTGTTCATTCTTGTAGCTGAAGGCTATGTGTGTCGACCATTGGCTGGGGTCACACTGGGAATTCCCTGGGCATTCATCGGTCCTCAGAATTGTTTCCAGGATGAACTTGGTCCCAATGTTGCCCGTGTCTTCCAGGATCCTCCATTCGTTCATTCTGAATAGCCAGGTGCCGTTACGTTCAACCTCAGAGGTCTGCCTGGTGTCAACGACGCGTGGGAGGTCTCCTAAGCACTGTAGGCTACATATTGCTGCATATGTGTAGTAAAGGCCTGGGAGTCCGTACGGGGTAGATGCTACTCCGTGCATTGCGCTCAGATAAAATGAACCCGTAACTGTATCTTGCATCTTCAGAATGTAGTCTTTGGCGGCAGCAGTGTTCACAGCGTCTGTGGATCCGAGGTTCTCCAGAGCATTCAACGCATAGAAGATGAACACCACCCCGCCGTCCCCACCCAAACCCTTGTTGGGATAGGTGGTTCTACCATAACCTCCGAATGACCCCCCGTCTAGCTGACACTGGCCGATCTCGTCTATCCACTCGGACCGTTGAATGCCATTGAGACCTCCCAGCTCCTTGAGGATGCAGGTAGCATAGAAGACAGTGTCTAAGTCGAGACTGAAAGAGGTGCTACCCAGACCGCCATACCCTGAATAGGTGATGTTTTTGGGGATGGAGGCCAGGATCTCCGATCCGTTCAACTGGGGGATCTGCCCGAGTATCTTCAGTGTCGAGATAATGAAGTACTGAGACATGAGATCATAGCCATATGGCCACCCACCGGCAATGCGTGAGCAAACCCAAGAGGCTATCTGCGATGAATTCACCATCTGAAGCCCGTCTAGGAGTTGCAGAGCTGCAATAGCATAGTACTGAACCTCAAAGAGATTTGTGTTAGGGGCACGTGGATTGGACACGAAACCATTGTTCGCCGGCTGTCTGGACGCGATGAAGTTGCGGGCCTTACCAGTGTCAATGGCATTCAATTTGCCCATCGCGCTTAGAGAGGCAACAGCGAAGTAGGTGAAAGCTATCCGGTACTCATCAGTCCATGGCTCCTCTCCTGACTCCCCTGGGCCACGGGCCGCATCTGCTGGACCTGGGTTGAAACCTCCGTCCGTAGCATTCTGCAGAGAAACGATCCAGTCAACTGTCTTTGCCAAGAGAGAGGCAGTTCTGTTGTCTGTCGCTTGTTGCTGGCCCATAACAAAGTCATCATGGAACAAGACCAATCCACTGCTCAGAGTTTGCTCGTCGGCCGCGAGAGGGGAAGTCTGAGGTGAAGCGATTTGCACGTATGGTGCTAGTGGATTCAACATAAGCAAAACGAACAGTAGCGTTAGCACTGCCCTCGCGCGGCCAACCATCCGTTTAGCGATTAGGCGCTTGCTCTGAAGATATTTAACGGTGTCGCGCATCCCCCTTTTCGCGCCGTCGTTGCGATTGTTTTCACTGATCGAACCCGTCATTCCCAACCCACGCGCTTAACGTCCAACATGCGAGTGTAGTCACGTCAACATCTCCTGATTTCAGCAGTCCTTTTGCAGGTACTTGCAGCTCCCTTCGTGCATGTGGGGGGAGAACACAGACCATGACTGGGACAGGGAACACAGGACGTGACTCGATCCGCGCGATCCTCAGGCAGCACAGACGGGCCTACTTCGCACTCAACATAGCCTACTATGGCCTGGTCATAGCCGCGATGCTCTTCGTCTCAACCCAGCCTGAACTGCAGAGGAGCCTTCTCGAGACCATCAACGTGAGCTACAATCAGACATTCCCTCAGTGCTTCGGGCCTATGAGAGTATGCTCCTTCCTCCTTCCCGTGCAATAACCTGTCATATATGAGGATCGAGGATAATCAATTGATGGTGAAGGACAACTCGTACCAACCCAGAACAACCACGCTTACCGGGGATCTTTGCTCTCAGCGCTACGCATGTGATGGTGAGTGAAGAATACTCTCAGATGACAACGATCAGCTCATGAACGGAGCTGTTCCTGTTCATCGTTCATGTCACGCGCTGAGACTCGTTGAGTTTCTTGATGATCTCCTCTGAGTCCCTGACCGCTTTCGAAGCCTCCCCCTCAGTTGGGACGTACTTCTTATGCACACATCTGTCACCCAATCTCAGGATCTCCATCACCCGCTTGATGTCCACCTCTTCCTCCAAGTCCGGGAGCTCGGAGACTAGCTCGTCAGTTGTAGCCGTCCTCTGCAGATACAGCGCGTCAGCCGTCTTGTTCCTGAGATCCTGTGCCCAGAAGCTCACATCTCGAACCCGTCGAAGTGAGGCTGGAACGGTCGTGGGAAGCCACAAGGACGCGTATGCGGCAGCTAGCCCAACAACGAGTAGCGCTAGGATCTGCCAAGGTTGCAACAATGCTGGGAGACCAAGTGCGTCGCTCATGCGAAGAGAGGTCAGGCCCATAAGGAAGGCCATGAAGCCGGAAAGCAGGGCAACCGTGATACCGAACAGCAGATCCGAACGAGCCGCATCGCTCGAGCTACCTATTCCCCTGTAGGCCAGCTCATCCCGAAGCCCAGCGTATTCGGAATACCAGCCGCTCAGAACCAGCCCACATCCGATGGCGGCGCTGAGGCCAAGGGCCTCTTGGACTGAGGTGTCAGTTTTGGGCCGAGGAATCCCGATGAGCGGGGCCCAGTCCAACTCCGAGAAGGATAGTGCAGCAGGTATGAACAGAAGTAACGCCAAAATGAACAGGCCTCTGGAAGGCGAAGGACCCTCAGAGAGAATCGACAATAGGACCGCGTATAGTATTATCCCAACAGCAATAGCATAGAAGACAACACCGGCATCTATGCCCAGCCATGACCAAAGGGACCGCACGCGGGCGAGGATGCTCACCGCCCACTCGTAGAATGAGGTGTGCGTGAGACTGCGGAGGCTCAGAAGGCAAAGGAGTGCGCCAAGGAGTGTCAATTCGAGTTTCGCCTCTGTTGACTTCTTGGCAATCATCGTTTCATCCCCCTCAGCATGACCCTTGAGAAGTCTTGTTTCGTTGGATCCCATCTGACAATCAATGCTCCAGAGCGGGCGATGGCACGAGATTCTTGATTAGTCAAGACTTTCATCGCTTCGGAGCCCAATCTCTCTTCCTCCCTTTTTGCCAGTAGACCATAGGGGTTGACATCGACCACAATGACCGAGTATCTGCCTCTAGCCATCCTCATGTACTTCAGGGCCTCCTTGACGCCTCTGACGACGGATGGACTTGAGGCAGGGATAAGACATGTGATTATTATGAACATTGGGTTGGTTCCGATCGAGTATTTGCCGCATCTCTCAGCCGCAGCTGCCAACGGTTGTGGTGATGTCGTAGTCTGGATGGCGATCAGATCCTTGAGGAGGACCCGGTATTGCCGTCTTCCAGTATCGGGTGGCCTCAGCACTCCTTGCTTAGTACACGCATAGAGGCCGACTGAGCAACCTCGCTCCAAGTAGAAGTACGAGAGAGCATCTGCTGCCTCCACTGCGTGGTCGAGAGCATTTCTAACCGTGGTTCCAATCGACATGGGGATCGAGACATCAAGTATCAACCACACGATCTTCCTGCCTTCTTTCTCAAAGACGTTGACATACGGCCGTCTGGATCCTCTCGAGCAGAATCTAGCCGTTGCCTTCCAGTTAATTGAGTTGTAGGGATCGTCGGGCGTGTACTCTTTCAGTTCACGAAAGTCCGTTGTAGGTAGACCTCCCTTTGCCACGGAGCCTATGGGAAGCGGTATCCTAGACATTGTCCTTGGGTCGCGCATTCTCCTGATATTCATGAGTTTTGGTCTGACCGTTAGTGTGCCTTCAGGTTCTCTCCCTCCTCTACTCACATCTCTCATGTTGAGAGGATGCCTGGATTCATAGGAAGGTGCGAACAGTTGGTAGTTGCCCCTCTTGGTGCACTTGATTCTGTACGCCATCTTGACTTCGAACGAGTGGAGCCCTTTCCAGAACAGCTTGTAGTTCGATCCCTCAACCAACTCGAACTGTTCTGGAATGGGATCGTTCACTATGACTGGACCGACGCCACCTTCAACCGATACCAAGGCATTTCTTTCGATGACCTGACCCACAAAAGAACTCGTCGGATCCCTAGGATCTCTCTTGATCGACACTCTTGTTGGCTGCTGGACCGCAAGGGCAAAAGCAATGAATATGATTAGAACGAACCCGGACGTGAGAAGGACAATGTTACCCAGCACTATGCCGACCACGAAGAGGAATAGTGCTAGACTCGTGGTACCTTTCGCGTGGAAGTACAACATTGCTTCACTTTCGCGCCACTTCTTTCGGAGCCTCGACCTTGGAAATGACCTCGTCCACTACTGAGACTGGGGGGACCCCTTCCAGCAAGTTCTCGATATTCAGTATTATTCTGTGCGATAGAGCATCTCTGGAGAACAGCTTGATGTCATCGGGGATAACGTAGTCCCTGCCCGAGATCGCTGCCATCGCTCGTGATAGCTTTACCAGCGCCAACCCGCCTCTCGGACTAGACCCGACCTCGACCATTTGGTGTTCTCGGGTGAGTCTCACTATAGTAGCGATATAGTCGAGTATTTGTTGATCAACGAAGATGTCATTTTCGACAGTTTCTTGCATGCTCCCGAATGTCTCCATGTCCACAGCAGGCTCGATGGTGTTTGTGGGGTCGTCCTTTTTCCAGTCGATTCTCCTCTTCAGTATCTGCGACTCTTTCTGGAGGCTACTGACGTATCCAGCTGAGAGTTTCATGTAGAATCTGTCCACTTGGGCTTCCGGAAGCGGGTAAGTCCCCTCCATTTCGATAGGATTCTGAGTGGCCATCACGAAGAACGGCTGCTTGAGAGTGTGGGTAGTCCCTTCTATCGTCACCTGCCTCTCTTCCATGGCTTCAAGGAGCGCTGATTGTGTCTTCGGCGGTGATCTGTTGATCTCGTCCGCCAACAGGAAATTCGTGAATATGGGCCCCTTCTCAAACACGAACTCAGAGGACCCTGATTTCCATATTCTGGTACCGAGGATGTCTGCAGGCATTAGGTCTGGAGTGAATTGAATTCTCTTCCAGTCACCGCCCACCGTCCTGCCAAACATCTTCACGAGAAGAGTCTTCCCGAGCCCCGGATAGTCTTCGAATAGTACATGGCCGTTTGCCAAGCTTGCGCAAAGCAACTTGGTGAAAAGCAGTTCTTCACCGACTACTACACTACTTATCTGCTTGATGATTCTTTCCGCTTCATCCCTCAACTTCTCGAGTTTCACTGCCTCCTCACCTCCACAGGTCTGACGAGCATGAATCTGTCTATCTGCTTAAGGCTTTCTTCCAAGATCTCCAGCCTTTTCATCTTCTCTCGATTCGCCAAATAGTTGGCATCCCATGAGAACATCAACGAAGACGGATGTGGCTCAGGATAGGCTATCAGGTCGGCTAAGGCTCTTTCTGCCCCTAGACGTGAGACCGATCTCTGGGCGAGGGCGTAAGCTAGGTACACAACAAGTGGTTCCTTCTTCGAATCGGAAACGAAGGAGTCTATTAACCTCACGACTTCATCGAAGTTGCTGTCCCTGTTGGTGTCAACTACCTGGATGTGCTTCCTCCACTCGGCTAGCTGGACATCCCGCGATCTCGGGGCTATCTGGCCTCTCAACCTCATGTACATTACCGCTACCGCCACGCACAGCAAGACCCACTCTGCTACTTCGACCTGGAACTGAACACCGGAGAAGATCGGCCTTATGGTCTGGAAGTAGAACACCAGTGCAGATCCGAATCCAAAGGATTTCACAACTCCTGGTGAAGACCGTCCGAGCGCGCTGAGTACCGGATTCTGAGAACCCTTCAGGGCTCCGACCATCATCGAGACAATGCCCAGTGCGAAACCTGCTGCCAGCAGGTCGCTCGGTTTCACTAGAATGCGGGGACCGACCGAAGCTTGTATGCTTATCACTTCCGGACTGATCGATGCAACCGCTGCAAGAGAGCATAGTGCTAACACTACTACCACGGCGATGTCTCCCGCTGTCGTGAGTACGACAGGGCTCCTGGCCTCAATGGAGGGGCGGATGGTGATGTATGCGCTGATTGCCGTTCCTGATACGAGAAATGGCAATGACACCAGAATAGGAACGCCTCCTGTCGGCCAGCCCTCCAACAAGAGGTACACTCCAACTACGTAAGCCATTGCATTGATGAAGACGACAAGTCCGTCAGCGAGATGCCCACTGACGATGACCTTTACCAGATCAGCAACCATAAGGAGCAGGATCCAAACGGTTGCCGCCCTAGCAACAAACGTCACGTCCATTCTCATCAGCTTCCCGACCTCTCCGGCACAGATCCACAGTCCCGCAGCTACGGCCAAGTGCGTGACGAGAGTTCTGGCCAAGGTGCCAACCGGAACACGTTCTGATTCGCTGTTCATCTGGAACCCACCTTGGCCGGTGAGGTGCTATCTCTTATTGACCGCTGCGCAAGGTACGCTACCTCGTAGTCCCTTCTTGAGACTGGCTTCAGGCTGTAGTCTACCTTCTCCAACGCGGAGTAGAAGCCCCGAAGCTGTTCGTCGCCCACGTTGTGCGAGCCACTGAGAATAGAAGCCATTTCCTCCCTCAGGGTAAGGGTATCTGCTAAGGTGATGCCGATTCCTCTTAGGTCAGTCACCAGGATATGGTGCATGGAGCTGATCTCTTCCTCGTAGCGGACAATCCTAACTGTCACTTCTTTCTGCGAGATCACCTTGGCCTCATGGATAATCTTCGCCAAGAATGACATTGAGCCTTTCTTGGGGGAGTTCAGCGTCAAGGACTGATCTTTCTCACACTCCCTAGTCAACAGCACATTTCCGTTCACTCTCACATCCAGCACAGATCCCTTTGGGATAGGACCTAGACATGTAACATTGACGGCAAGTGGATCTCCCACACCCCATACTAATGGGAAGGGCTCTCTGATTGAAGGAAAGACAAAGTAGATCTCTGGCCTTTCAGTGGGCTCAGTTGCGGGAGGGGGGACTTGAAACTGTTCTGGCTCTCTCTTATCCTCTTGTTCTGCGACTGCTCTAGACCCCCTTCTCATCAATAGGTAAGCACCCACCAATGAGGCCAACGTGATCCCCCCAAGGCCTGGGAGAAGTAAGGAGGACAAAGCTGACGCGTGCAGTACTCTGACTGACCCGTTCGCTTGACTGCTAAGATAGTATCCGAAAGGTGGAGACTCGATACTAATGTCGATGACGTTCACCCTTTCGTCCTGTGGGACGGTGATGTTGACCGAAAGACAACCGTCCCCATCGGTGCTCCGCTCGAGATGTTGTGTCCCGAGGACTGAACTCACGTCCATACCTAGCGTACGGCCAGTGATAGGAAGGTCCAAGTCGTCTGAAAGTGAAACGTTCAGCAGAAACCATCTTCCTGCTTCTATTGTTTCTGGAAATGCAGTTGCTATCTTTGTTCTGGCGAAAACGTAGGCAGAATTATGGACCGTCACCTCATAGTCTGGCAACACAATACACACATCATGGGCCCCTAGAGGCGCGTCTCGGGGGACATCATAGCTGAGGACAAAGTCTCCTAGCGGATCCGTCTTGTTGCTCAGAATCACCATCCCGTCGAGTTCCAGTCTGACAATGGTGCCGCCAGCTCCCGTCTTACCCTTTATCGCCTTCCCCCGCGTGTCCCAGCGCTCGCTCCTGATAATGTCTGTGCTGGGCATCCAATCTAACCGGACGCGCGCCACTTCGACCTCTGCCTTGGCCTGACAAGGAAGCCTCAGCTTGTCCCCTGAATAGCTGACAAATATCGTGTAGTTACCGGGAGATTCTATCGCGATGCTTGACCGATAGTGCCCTTGTGAATCTGTTCCCTGCAAAGGACGAGCAACATATTGGCCTAGGCTATCTATTTCGATTTGAAGACTGGAATTCGGTATCGGCAAGGACGTTTCATTCTCAGACAACACTCCTGATACGTTGAAAGTTTCGCCGACGCTGACGATTCCGGGGCATGTCACAGTTAGGTTCGTCCTGCACATTACTGTTATCGGTGGGTCACTTGTGGAATTGGCGTAGTACTCATTCTTGGTGGTCTTAGCGATGATAAGGAAATCCCCGATTTCTTGGGTACCTGAGATCCTGCACGTTACTTCAAAGATGCCACCTGTAACATTTCCGTATCCAATTATGATGCCAGACGAGTTCTTGTCCTTTGCCATGTAGATGAACACGAGAAGACCTGAAACATTGGCCCCGTCCACTGTTTGGACAGTCCCACAGATGGAGAGATTGTCTCTCCTCACTGCGGTAGACGGTTGGCTCATGATTTGTGTTACAGTTTTCGCCTGCTCCGTACCTTTGACCGGCTGAGGTTCCACTCCTCCAAGTCCTGTTGCGTCGAAAGTGACCCATCCTATTCCATCGAACTCAACTTCAGCCCAACAGTGAGCTTGACACCCGGTTATGTTCTGGGTGAGCACCCCTGTTCGGGCGAGGTATCCATGTACGACTCTCGATGTTATGCCCATACACCTGCAGAGGATTGTGAATGCCGAGTTGAAGTGACTGCAGACACCTCTCTTCTCCTCGAAGAGGAACCAGTCCACCGGGTCTTGGCCGGCCGGCGCTCGCGTGTAGTTTTTGTCGTAGGCATAATTCTTGATGAGGAAATCCCTGATGGCAACGGCCCGCTGATAGTCCCCGGTGACCCCACTGCAAATATCGGCCGCCAGCTGTCGGACGCGGTCCGGCAACGATGATGGCAATTGGAGCATTCTTACGTCGTCCGGGCACTTCGCGACATGAAGAAGGGCAGCGTCGTGCACCTCTGGGGAGTATGTTACTGTGTAGGGGTCTGGAGTTAGTCCGCCGAGATAGAAGCTCATAGTAGAGGGAAACCTTGTGAGCTCGTGACCCAATCCGATTTCACATATCTCCCTCATGACTGGAATGTAACCGCCTATCTGGAAAATGGGGACTACGATGAAATTCTGGACTTGTGAGGCCGAAGGAGGAATATAGATGGGTCCGCCCATGTACGGCTCTCCCTTGGAGACCGCTGGAGACCAAGTGCCTGACTGATAGACCTCCCCGACCGAAGTCCTCAGGTATGGGCTGGCTAGGATGCCATAGACGGAGAAAAGTGGCGAGCGGCCGCTACAGAGAGCGCACACCGGGCTATCGACGAGCATTGTCCCATTGTCGAATACAATCTTGACGAGCATTGTCCCGTTGCCGACAGTCCCTGCCTTGCAGCCACCGCAGACCACCTCGGTGCAGATCACTTCAGTGCTGTTCGACCCAGGCACGTACCCTAGCTTGGAGGCCGTGGCGCTGACAACAAACGTGCCGGGATTGTCAGAAGTAAACGAAGTAACCAATCTCCCGTTGGAGCCCGTCGTTCCGGATGTCCTGCTCAGCGACCCACCGCTGCAGCTTAGGGTCACTGAAGTGCCTTGGACAGGTGCCCCTCCGCAATTGACTTCGACCGTCAGGGTTGAAGTCTGGTTCGCGGTGATATTGCCCGGGTCAGGAAGGATCCTGATGCTGAGCTGCGGGATGTTGGATATGAGCTTAGTGTATTCAGTTGCTAGAACAGCGACTGACAAGCATGACAGAAGGCAGAGGACCAGACTCGCAATTCGGGTAGCCCGTCCGTCCATAGCGCGTTACGTTCTTGATGCTCTGTTCATAGGAATATAAGAGTAATCAAGCTGGCTAAATGCCGCGCGTAGGTAGGAAACTGAATGCTGTCTAACTGCTCTGGATTTGACCAAAGCGTCACGACAGAAGAAGGCTAAAGAGAATGAGATGTGATTTGTGTTCCACTAGTAACTATCCCTGCGCGCGGCTCAAGCACGTCGCGCGACAAACTACTCGAAGACGCCGAAGGCCAACGCTGACACCTTGTTGTTGTGCAAGTTCTAGAAGATCCGCTTGAATTATCCGCTTGGCCTCTTCCATCGTCTTTGAATCGGCCAGCTTCGTCAGGCAGAGCGCGACCCCGTCCTCCAACACGCTCAGATCTTGAAAAGCATTCCGTAGCGACTGTGGTTGTACTCAATTGCTTGCGTACTTCGTCAAAACTCACCCCTCTTTTCCAGCCATTCCAGTCGCTGAGGTCGGGGACTGGAAGCGTTGGTCGCTGTCCTTCGCCAAGATCTTCTACTCGAACACTCCCTTGGAACCCCCACCGCGGGTGTCAGTCTCTTCTTCTGTAAACTCTCACAAACCAATCTCCCCAATCTCGTTCTTCGTAGACCAGTTCCAGACGACCATAGAGGTTCACATTGAACAACAGTCTATAGAGCACTGTCTCTTTTCCCTTGGCCGTGAAGTTTGCTGGTGTAGGGAGATATTGCTTGTAGTCGAGCCCACTCATGTTGAACAGTATCTGTCCTATCCCTCTCTGGCTGTTGGTGACCAGAATGTATTCCGCTCCGTAGTTCTCCATAATCTGCAATGTCACATTCAGATCTGCCGTGGTGAAACATCTCGCCACTGCTACGATCGTCCCGTGGTCCGAGAATTCCTTGACGCTAGATGGATCGGCTACTGTATACAATATTTCACGCGATGGACTGGTCACGACAGTCTTTCTTTCTCCAAGCCCAACAATCATGTGACCGTAGTCCCACCAGCACAGGACAGAGGTGTTCTGTGGGGTGTTAGCTTTAATCCAGTCGAGAGCCCTTCTGCACACGTTGAAGTATACTCCCCTGTGCTCTTTGCCGCCTTCAAAGTAAACTATTTCTCCAGCGCCAAGCAGAAGGTGGAAGTTCCCACGCTCATCCCAATAACTGTAACCGTAGTTCTCGGTGGTCATAACTCTCGTTTGATATTTTCCACCCAAGTTCTCCACATGTTCGCGTGGGCGCGTCAGATACTGATACAGGAGTATCGAACCCGCGAAACCTGCGAGCAGCAGAAACACCAGTAGGACTCTGCCACTCACCGGAATTCTCATATTCTTCAGAGAATTCGCCATAGTACTTCCCGGCTTCTCGCAGCCAACTTATAATGTTTAATGATGCCATCGCATGCGATGCTTCTCATTCATCGATTGCCTGATAGTCAGTACCGTCCTGCCCGTATTCACAGGCCGAATTCTCGTGCGCGAGCAGTGCATGTCAGGTTCGAGACGCCCAAATCGGATTTCCTCATGCTGTGACACTTCGCTGATCCGCTAGATTCGAAAACGTGCGATTGGGTCAACGAATCTCATGGAAATTGCAGAATCGCTGTTTTGGTCGCAGACTCGAACCCATTTGGGTGCGGAAACCATCGGACATACACTCGTACCGCCTTGGGTTCGGAACCGCAGACACGTGCTGTCGCGCGCGGCGCATGTTTGCCAACTCTTAAGAGCAATGCCGAACAAGAAACGTTGCTATGAGAACTGTTGACCTCAATGGACTCTGGCAACTGAAAGACCTGAGCACCGATAAGGATAGCGTCCAAGATGCGTTTGCGGGTCACCGCAGAGACGCTGACTGGGTGGAAGCCCGCGTACCAGGTGTTGTCCATCTTGACTTAGTCGGCTCGAAGAAGGTCCCGCACCCCTACTGCAGGCTCAACGAGTCTGACGTCAAGTGGATTGAGTACAAGGATTGGTGTTACACTAAGAGGTTCGCAGTAGATGAAGAACTCCTAGAGTCAGACCGTCTGCAGTTGGCATTTGAGGGACTAGATACCTTCGCAACAGTATGGGTGAACGGGCAGAAGGTAGGAAATTTCTCGAACATGTTCTACGAACACAGGATTGACGTGAAGGGCCTTCTGAAAAAGGGCGAGAACGTCATAGTGGTCAAGTTCGATTCCCCTATCAAGACGCTCGAGAAGATGTATGAGGCCAGGGACGTCAAGCTCAGCGGCGCCTTCTACTCTCCCGGTGTCTACGGCAGAAAGGCGCAGTACTCCTTTGGTTGGGATTGGGGGCCCAGGCTTCCGACCTCAGGCATATGGAGGCCCGTGTGGCTGAAGGCGTACAACATCTGCAGGATAGACTCGTTCTACTTCAGGTCTGAGACTGACCCTTCAGGCAAGAATGCGAGGGCAGTGGTCGAAGTATCTCTCGATGCGTTCAGAGATGAAGAAGTAGACGTCGTTGTCTCTCTGGGAGGTCATGGCTATGCTGGTCGAAAGAGTGAGAAGAGGAAACTGACCATTGGAGAGAACCACCTCACATTCGAGTTCGACGTAAAGGATCCCAAGTTGTGGTGGCCCAACGGTTACGGCGACCAAACCCTCTACGATCTTGAGACCACAGTGACGAAGGACGGAACGGTCCTAGAGAAGTTGAGCAAGAAGGTGGGCTTCAGGAAGATCGAAGTCGTTCAGGAGAAGGACGAGGAAGGGAAGTCTTTCTACTTCAAGGTCAATGGTGTGCCGATCTTCTGCAAAGGCGCGAACTGGATTCCAGCGGACTCGTTCTTCCCGCAGGTCACAAGAGATCGGTACGACTACCTGCTGAGCAAGGCGAAGGAGGCGAACATGAACATGCTCAGGGTCTGGGGAGGCGGCGTATACGAGAGCGAGGAATTCTACGATCTCTGCGACGAGAAGGGCATCATGATCTGGCAGGACTTCATGTTCGCGTGCGCTGAATACCCTGAGGAGGACTGGTTCCTCGAAGAGTGCAGGAAGGAGGCAGAGGAGGTAGTCAAGAGGCTCAGGAACCACGCGTGCCTGGCCATCTGGTGCGGCAACAACGAGAACGACTGGGGCTTCAAGGCAGGTTGGTTCGGCAAGAGGGGCAGGTTCTACGGCCACACGATATACCATAAGATCCTACCAGAGGTCTGCGCCAGACTTGATCCGTCGACGTTCTATTGGCCTAGCAGCCCGTATGGAGGAGACGATCCGAACTCGCAGAGCGAAGGCGACAGGCACAGCTGGGACGTTTGGTCAGGCATGAAGGACTACTCAGAGTACCTGAAGGACAACGGGAGGTTCGTGAGCGAGTTCGGCTTCCAGTCTTTGCCTTCAATGGACACTATAGCGAAGTTCACAGCGCCCGAAGACAGGTACCCTCAGAGCAAGGTCATGGAGCACCACAACAAGCAGGTCAACGGGCCTGAGAGACTGGTGTGGTTCCTCTCACATCACTTCAAAGTTCCAAGCGACCTGAAGACGTTCGCGTACCTGACACAGGTCAACCAAGGCGAGGCCATGAAGGCTGGGATCATCCACTGGAGGCGCAGGAAGTTCAGGACGGCCGGGGCGCTGATCTGGCAGCTCAACGACTGCTGGCCCGTGGCGAGCTGGAGCCTGATAGACTACTACGGAGACCTGAAGGCGTCGTATTTTTACACGAAGAGGGCTTTCGACAGCGTTGCGTTGAGCTTGGTCTTGAATAGCGACTCGATTGAGGCATGGATCATAAATGACCTGCTTGACGAGAAGAAGGGCACACTTGAGATAGCAGCTTTCAACACGAATGACAAGAAGACCTTCAGGAGAACTTGCAGGGTCGAGGTTCCAGCCAACTCGTCAAAGTTGGTCACGCGGATTCCATTCTCAGATGTCAAGAAGGCTGACCCGACGAATATTGCAGTGGCTGGCGTTCTCAAGGTCAAAGGCATGCAGGGTCTCTACGATACGTTGTTCCTCGAAGAGCCGAAGCACATCATCCTCGGGAAACCAAAGATCAAGTTCACCAGCGTGAAAGCCCTCGACAAATCGAAGAAGAGGTTTGAGGTCAGGATCGTCTCAGACACACTTGTCAAAGCACTGAGCCTCCAGATCAAGGGCACGAAAGCGAGCTTTGACGACAACTGCTTCGACATGATCCCAGGGATCGAAAGAAACATAGAAGTCATGCTGCAGAAGCCCCTGAAACCGAGCGAGCTCAGGAAGAAGTGGCAATTCGTGCACTATCGCTAGATCTCTGTCCGATACCTCAGCCCCCCTCCAAGCATACCTGTGCCTACGGGTTTCTCTTCCAGCTGGAT
>Ga0315282_10003826_pt1 | contig 26736 bp, 33 predicted proteins | sample YL17G07_20_MG_FD_203693 | JGI IMG/M metagenome (GOLD analysis project Ga0315282, IMG submission 203693) | Sediment microbial communities from Yellowstone Lake, YNP, Wyoming, USA - YL17G07_20 | ecosystem: Environmental > Aquatic > Freshwater > Lake > Sediment | place: USA: Wyoming | collected...
GACCGCGAATAGATGTCTGCAACAATGCCCCGAAAAGTATAAGGAGAAATGGGTAAAAAGAAACAAGGAGGCGGAACCTGCGGAGAATTCGCATAGATGTTAAACACATTTACAGAACAAGGCTTATTTGGCAACATATCGACGATAAAACAACCCGTCAAACCGGCCCTCTAAAGGTGCGATGGGTCGCGCGCCGCCCTCCAAGCGGTCCTCTAATTTTTCACCTCCAAGGTGGCGCGCAAATGGTCATGCCGCTCATGCAGGATTTTTACATAAATCGGGACAGTTCCACGTTAAAAAAGTAATAAATTTTTTACTGGTTTTTGTCTTTATAAAATAAGACCCACCAAAGAGATTTGGGTTCGAATGGCAGAGCATTATGATATTATTATCGTCGGCGGGGGACCCGCGGGCCTGGCGGCAGCAAAGACCGCCGCGGGGGAAGGCGGGAAGGTGCTCCTCCTCGAGATGCAGTCCCAGATCGGAGGTCAGACGCAGTCGGCCACCTGGGCCCCAGCAAGCGTCGTGAGCCAAAATCTTAAAGAAGCTGTTTGCAACGATGTCCATCGCGTAAAGTTGAGTTCGCCCCATCAGCAGCTGGCCGTCGATGGGGATTTCGGAGCCATACTCGATAGGCGTGTGTTCGACAAGCTGCTTGCCGCTGACGCCGTCGACAGCGGCGCAGAGATCTGGGTTAGTTCCCCGGTGAAGGAGCTGATCGTCAGCGATGGCATTGTGAAGGGTGTCCGTGCCGAAGCCGGTACATGGTCGGAAAGCCTTGAGTGCGAGGTAGTGATTGACGCCAGCGGTGCTCAGGGGCAATGGTCCAGCCTGCTCCTCCGTAAATTATTCAAGCGGGACTGGAACCGCGAACAGCTTGTGCTCAGCAACGAGTACATAATGGCGAATGCATCGGCGCGGGAAGTTGAGCTTTTCTTCAACTCATATTTTGCCCCCCTCGGCCACGCCTGGGTGTACCCGTTCGACAGGCGCTTCGCCATGGTCGGCATTCGAGGCGTCAGAATTCACCCGGATGCGGCCCTAGACGAGTTCATCGGGCGCAGGTCCATACCATCCCTAGAGAACGCAGTGCCGATCGCCGCGTTTCGGGGTCAGCTGCCGATCGAGGGCGCGCTCAGCCCTACGTGCGCTGACGGGATCCTTTCGGTGGGTGGAGCCGCAGGGCTCGTGTACGCTCTATCTGGGGAAGGGTTGAGGCACGCTCTGGCTTGCGGTGAGCTGGCCGGCAAGATCGCCGTGGATGCGATCGCTGAGGGCAACGTCTCAAAGGATGCATTGATGGAGTACGATCGAGGCTGGCGGGCCAAGTTCGAGCCGGAGCTTAGGATCGGGCAGCTTTTACAATCATCGCTTAAAACTTCGCCCGACCAAAAGATGGACTCCCTGCTAAGCTCGTTGGCTGGCGATGCAAAAATCCAGCGAGCTTTCGTAAATGTTTTCATGTGCGCGGAACTCGGAGAATCATTGAAATTGCTGTTCTCGAGCGATGATGTCCGCGACGTCTTCGGGCGCGGGACGGCTGAAAAGGCCCTCTCCCTGTGTAAACCTTAATATCGAAAGCACAAATGTCGTGTTGCCCGTGAATTCATGCGCCGCATCGCAGTAGCTTCAGGTAAGGGAGGTGTTGGCAGAACCACCCTCGTCGCAAATTTGGGCATTGCTCTGGCCCAGATCGGCAAGTCAACGATAATCGTGGACGGAAGCCTCACGACGCCCAACTTGGCACTGTTGTTCAAGCTCGAAGGAGTCGCATATACTATAAATGATGTGCTCTCCGGAGAGGCAACCCTAGCCGATGTAATGTACGATGGTCCTGGGGGGGTCAAGATAGTGCCCGCTGCATTAACCCTTGAACAGATACGAAGGGTGAAATCGGAGCGCCTTCCCGAAGTGCTACATGAACTCCCCGAGGACACGGATTTTTTGTTAATAGACATACCGGGAGGTTTGCGGCGTGAGACCATAAGCGCTCTCCGCGCGGGGCATGAACTCCTGTTGGTCGTAACGCCTCAGATGACCGCTGTCTCCGACGCCCTGAAGACCCGCCTAGTTGGAGAATTCCTAGGACTCAAGCCCATTGGGGCAGTTCTAAACAGGACGCGCAAGGAAAAATTCGGGCTTACCAGCAGTGAGGTAAAGTCCATCCTAAAAATGCCGATGCTCGCTGAAATACCCGAGGACGCAAGCGTGAAAAAAGCCTTGAAGCTCGGCAAGCCAGTGATCGAGTTCAGTTCAAAATCATCGGCATCAAAGGCCATCAAAGCTCTAGCAAAAAAAATCGTTGGGATTAAGGTTGAATAATTTTCTCAGATGCAATTTTATATAGGATTTAGTATCAAATTCGTGAATGGATATGGTGAAAATTTGAGAAGATTTAAGCGTCGGTCTAAGGAGAGAAAAGGTAGCGAGAAAGCCGAAGAGAAGGATCGCATATCGATAAAGAAGGAGCTGAAGAAAGGAGTAGAGGACGAGGAAGTCTTGGAAAATAAGGAAGATGAGGAAGACTAAGACTTTGCTCGCTCTGGCGGTAGGGTGAAGCACACAACGCCAGGCTTAGGCTCGTATATCCTACCTGCATTTTTTTCTCCGTTCAAGATTTCCTGAACAGACTCCTTGCTGAGCCCAACCTTCTCGGCTATGTCGATGACGTCACCAATCTCGACCATGCCGCTGGGTTCCTTGCTGGCGAGCGCCTTCATCGCACGGAGCACAAAGTCAACCTTGGCCTGTTGTCCCTGCAAGATCGTTGACAGGTTGTGTTTTCCGACCGTCGATACAGCAGTCTCAGCTGTGACATAGGTGCTAACTTCAAGCTCGACGTTGAAGGGCTTCCCACATATGGGACATGTAACTTCGATGCGCTGGCGCAATTTGCTACCCATCAAAGTTAGTCACGGACTCTTTTTAATGTGTTGGGGTTTGAGGGCGCATCAAGTAAAACTTAAACTCGCCATCTCAAGTAAAATGGAGGTGGAAAGATGCACATCCATGAATTTCAGGAAATGATGAAGAAAATGTATTTCGATCGCGATTCCAAGAGGGGCGTGAAAAATACTTACGATTGGTTAGTGGACGAAGTCGGAGAGCTCGGCGCTGCGCTCAAGGGTCGGGATGTGAAAGCTCTGGAAGACGAGTTCGCCGACGTCATTGCCTGGCTCTCGTCCTTGGCCAATGTCTTGGGCGTGGACCTCGAGAAGGCCGCATTGTCAAAGTACAAAAACGTCTGCCCAAAATGTCAAAAATTTCCATGCGAGTGCACTTTCAAATTCTCCAAGAAAAAATAAGAGCTAATTACTTACGTTTAGTCACCAAATTGATTTTGATATCATGAAGTTCATCGCCGATGGCATGCTCGGCAAGCTCGCGCGGTGGCTCAGGCTTGCGGGGCACGACGTGATATACATAGGAGATCTCAAGGTGCCTGCGGGGGAGCAGGATGATGTGTTACTCTCGCTCTCTCGTAGGGAGGATCGTGTGCTGCTCACGTGTGACATAGAACTTCACAGGCGTGCGAGGCGGGCTGGCGTCAAAAGCGCGTTCATCCAGGGCAGCAATCTTGTCGATCAACTTGTCCAAGTTTCGAGGAGAAGCGGCAGCAAGATTCAGATCAGGCCGGAGAACTCCAGATGCCCGATGTGCAATGGGATGCTCGAAGAAGCGGGCAAAGAGGAAGTCGAGGAAAAGGTGCCGGCAAATGTGCTGGAGGGCCAGAGTGAATTTTGGAGGTGCTCGAGCTGCGGGAAAATCTATTGGCAAGGCACTCATTGGAAGACTATAGTTGAAATGGCCGAGCGGTATAATCAAATGGTGGAATAATTTTGTTATCTTTGGAAGAAGGCAAGCTGCTTGTGGCCCTCGCCAGGAGGACGATCGAGAGTTACTTGGAAACGGGGAAAAAACCGCCAGTGCCAAAGGTAGGAGCAAAGCTTCGAGAGAAATGCGGAGTCTTCGTGACCCTCACAAAACGGGGAGAGCTACGCGGCTGCATAGGTCATCCTCTGCCGGCCTTGCCATTGATAGAGGCAGTCATGGATTCAGCAGTCAGCTCGGCCGTCCATGACCCAAGATTTCCACCCGTAACTCAAGACGAGCTGCCGGATATCCAGGTCGAAATAAGCGTGCTCACTCCGCCTGAAGTTATAAAGGTCAAGGACCCCCGCGAATACCCAAAACACGTCGAGGTCGGTAAGCACGGCCTAATCGTGGAGTGTTCTGGCTTCGCTGGTTTGCTTCTCCCGCAGGTGCCCGTGGATTGTGGCTGGGATGTCGAGGAGTTCCTATCCAACACCTGCATGAAGGCTGGCTTGATGCCTGATTGTTGGCTGCGCGGGGATGCGTGCATAAGCAGGTTCTCGGCTCAGATTTTCTCAGAGAAAGTCCCGGGTGGACAAATAAGAGAGGTGCCATTGTTAAAAAGAAAGGCGAAGGGTTAAAATCAGTATTTTTTGGGGCCAATGTCGAAAAATTTATATATTTACAAACCCCCGAAAAATCAGAGAGGTGAAAATTTGAATCAGAATGAGGAAAACAGGCAGATTTTGGCGCTTGAAAGTAGATTAAATTCATTATTACAGAGAATATCGGAAATCGAACGCAGATTGGGTAATTTGGAGCGATCCGCTGGTGTCGTGAAGCCCGTTTCCAGTCCGCCCAAGCCGGACCCCGATCCAACATCCCGTGTCATACCTTCACGCTACAGTTACATCCAAAAGACCATCAACGTGGCTAGACGTGAATACGAGCGTGAGCATAGATAGCCCAGTATCCGCTGGTTGATTGAACAATTGTCCTGCTGATTTTTGATATTGTCCAATCCTAGCTGGCTCACAACAGGAATTACATAAAAGAATTACATAAAAAATTCTTATTTTACTTAAAATTATCCGTTTTATACTTTCATCTTAAAAGGTAAAGGATATATCGTTATAAGAACAAATAACAACTGAAGAATTTAATTAGGAAGTATCTTAATGAACAAAACCCTTCAAAAGAAAGACCTCGCTAAATTCGTTGGATACCTAAAAAAGGATTACGAGGTCATAGGGCCCAAGAGGAAAGCAGAGGGATACATTTTTGATTACATCGATGATCCAGCGGAGCTAGCCCTGGACTACACAACGACGATGTTGCCGCCAAAAAAAATCTTCTTCCCGCTCAGGGAGCCGCTCTACAGTTACGAAAAAGTGGGTGAAGACGTCGTAATTAAAGATTTAAGTGAAAAATGGGACAAGAAACGGGTCCTCTTCGGCGTGCATCCCTGCGATATTAATGGGCTGCTGATTTTGGACAGTGTGTTCGGCGGTAAACTTAAAGATCAACTTTACCTCAACCGGAGGAAAAATACTCTGATAATCGGAATGAATTGCAAAAGTCCTGGTGAGAACTGTTTTTGCGACGCGATGACTACCGGACTGACAATCAAGAAGGGGTATGACTTGCTCGTCACTGATATCGGGGACAAGTATTACTTCCAGGCTGGAAGCAAGGCCGGCGAGAAGATCCTGAGGGCGGATTTCTTCAGCGGTGCGACAAAGGAGGATGGCAAGAAGATGGAGTCAGAGGTCCTCAGGATGAAAAAGAAACTTCAAAGCGGTTTCGGGATTGATAACCTAGAAGAGAAGATGAAGGGAAAGTTTTGGTCGAAGCTCTGGGAAGCCCAGACCAAGAAATGTGTGCTCTGCGGGGCATGCAATTTCATATGCCCAACTTGTTACTGCTTTGACGTGGTCGATGAAACGGACTTTGCGGGGAAAAAGGGGGAGCGGGTCAGGGTCTGGGACACGTGCCATTTCAAGAACTTCGCCTTGGTCGCCGGTGGGATCAACTTCAGGGGAGGCAAGGTACCAAGGGTAAAACAAAGGCTCTACCACAAGCTATGCTATTCCACCGAGCAACGAGGAGTATATGACTGCGTGGGATGTGGGCGATGCATCCAATTCTGCCCAGCAAAGATCGACATCAGGGAGATTATAAAAGACGTGCAAGGGGGAGAGGCATGAAGAACATATACATCCCGAATCTTGCGGTCATAAAGGGGATAAAGGAAGAAACACCGGATGTCAAGACTTTCAAAATCTCGCTCAAGGACGGATTACTAAATTATTTGCCAGGCCAGTTTATCGAGCTGACCGTGTTTGGTTATGGGGAATTTCCAACTAGCATTTCTTCGTCCCCGGAACCCAAGAAAAATTATTTTGAGGTCACCGTAAAAAAAATTGGCGACGTTACAAATATGCTCAATCAACAAAAAATCGGCTCAACAGTCGGCGTGCGAGGGCCATTCGGCAACGGGTTCCCATTGAGTGCGATGAAGAAAAAGGATGTCATGATAATCGGCGGCGGTGTCGGGTTAGCTCCTTTGAGATCTCTAATTCTCTACCTCTTGGCGAACAGGAAAAACTACTGCGATCTGAAGCTCCTCTACGGCTCAAGGACGGCGGATGATTTACTCTTCAAGGATGAGATGAAGCACTGGGACATGGAAGTTTGTCTGACGGTGGATAGGGCAACTGAGGGATGGACCGGAAACGTCGGCTTGGTGACGACGCTCTTCAAATGGACGGAGATAAAGCCGGAGAATACAGTGGCCGTGCTGTGTGGGCCGCCAATAATGATCAAGGTCGTGTCGGACGAGCTCTTGAAGATGGACTTCCCAGAGGATCGAATAATCGTCTCCCTCGAGAGGATGATGAAGTGCGGCATGGGGATGTGTGGACATTGCAACATCGGAGCTAAGTATGTGTGCAAGGATGGGCCGGTGTTCAACTACGGCGAGACCATGAAATTCCTGGAGGCGGGACTTTAGGTGGTCCTATAAAGCCCAAGATTGCGATTATAGGTCTGTCCTGCTGCGAGGGCTGCCAGGTTCAATTTCTCAACCTTGGCGAGGAAGTCCTGGACATCTTGGATGCGGCCGACATCGTAAATTTCCGATTTGTCAAGGGGAAGAACTTGCCGGGCCCATTCGACATAGCTTTTGTCGAGGGGAGTATTGTAACACCTCACGACGTTGAGGTAGTAAAAGAGGCAAGGGAAAAGTCAAGGATCATCATCGCGCTTGGCATATGCGCGTGCTTTGGAGGGGTGCAGTCGATAAAGAATTTCCTCCCGCATGATAAGGTAAGAAGAAGTGTATACGACGATGTTAAGCTGGACTATGAGGCAGCTGAGAAAGTTCAGCCATTGGATGATTATATAAAGGTCGATTATTACATCCCAGGATGCCCGTTCGATATGAAAGGATTTTTGAAGACGCTCAAGCTCGCGCTAACTGGCAAAAAACCCTCTCCGATCGACTACAATGTCTGCGCGGAGTGCAAGCTTAGGGAGAACAACTGTCTGCTCGATAAAAAAATCCCCTGCATGGGCCCCGTGATAAGGGGAGGTTGCAATGCCCTTTGTCCGAGTCGTAATTACCCGTGTGAGGGTTGTTTTGGCCCGTCCGAAGATTCGGAGGAGAGGATCGAGGCATATCTAGATATCCTGAGGTCGTATGGAGTTCTCAAGGATGAAACGACCATGAAATTTAGAAAATATGCAGCGGCATCAAAACAATTTGGGAGGATCGCCGGTGGTAATCAGAATAAATGAGCTCACAAAAATAGAGGGGCACGGCAGCCTGGTCATCAACGTTAAGGACAAGAAGGTGGAAGAGCTCCGTCTGGACGTACCTGAGGGCTCCAGGTTCTTCGAGCCAATTTTGGTGGGCAGAAAATATTCGGAAGCCACTGAAATTTCCTCGAGGATTTGCGGTATATGCGCCATACCACACTACTTTACTGCGCTAAAGGCAATAGAGCGTGCTCTGGATATCGAGCCTTCCGATCAAACGGTCAACTTAAGGAGGCTGCTTTACCTTGCGGGGGATCTCCAGAGTCATGTTACGCACATCTATTTCCTGGCGCTGCCGGACTACCTCGGCTACGAGAGCGCGTTCGCGATGGCGAAGGATCATCCAGAGGACGTGAAGAGGGCGCTGCGCATGAGGAAGTTGGCGAATGAGTTAATCGAGACTATCGGGGGAAGGTTGATACACGTATTTACGCCAATTGTAGGCGGGTTCAGCTCGTTGCCATCCAGAGTTAAGTTGGAGGAGCTTTTGAAGCGATTTAAAGAGGCTGGCGATGATGTTCAAGCCACGGTTAACCTGTTGGGGACCGTTGATCTGCCCGAGTTCGAGAGGGAGACCGAATATCTGGCACTGGCTAAAAAGGGAACATACCCGATATACGACGGGGACGAGGTCGCTTCCACTAATGGTCAAACATTTTCCGTGACAAACTATTGCAAAGAAATAAAGGAGTTCCTGGTGCCGTACTCAACCGCGAAGCATTCGATCCATCAGACCACAATGAAGAGCTTCAGCGTCGGCCCATTGGCGAGGTTGAATATCAATCGGAAATATCTCTCTGACGACGCGAAGGAAACAATAGATCGAATTGGGGCGAAGTTCCCGAGTTCAAATCCGTTCATGTACAATTTTGCTCGCACGGTCGAGGTCGTACATTACATCGACGAAATTACAAAAGGATTAGAGGAGCTCTTGGAAGCGGGTCTTAAGGATGAAGAACCAAAGGTGAAGATCAAAGCTGGGGAGGGCGTAGCTGCAACGGAGGCGCCTAGAGGAACTTTATACTACCACTTCAAGCTCGGCGGGAATGGAAAAATTGAATACGCCAACATAGTGACGCCGACAGCCCAAAATTTGGAGAACATAGAAGCAGATCTAAGAGCCTTCGTACCTCAACTCCTGTCTTTACCTAAAGAAAAGATGGTTCTAAACCTGGAGGAATTGATCAGGGCGTATGACCCGTGCATAACTTGCTCAACGCACTTCCTTGAGGTAAAGTTCGTTTAATATTCGCTTTACATCCCCGAGCAGGCTTTGGGCTGGTTTTCCATAGGGTAGCCCCAAAATTCTCGTTTTTGGCCCCCCGATGCTCTTCACCAACTTGATGAAAAATCCTAGGTCGAAGTCGTGGAGGGTGTAGAGGTTCCTATCCTCAAGAAGATCGTCATCGATGAACTGAACGTGATCAATCCCCTTAACCACATCTAGGATGATATAGCCATCAGCGTGTTCGAGGATCTCCGATGGATCATCACAGACAATGAACTCCACACCTAAAAAATCATTTTTCAAGAGTTCGCAGACCTTCAAGGCGGTGTCGTCGTTCTCCACTAGCTCGTTCCCGAAACATAGAATTTTCATGAGACCATCGGGTGAACTAGAGGTAACCCTCAGCCTTCATAAGCTCAGCATTGAGCACCGCCGCCCCGGCCGCGCCCCGGATGACGTTGTGCCCGCTGACTAGGAATTTGATGCCGTTCTTGAGGACCTGGTCTCTCCTTATCCTCCCGACCACGACAGCCATCCCGGGCACGCTTCCCGCATTTCTAGCGTATCGCGGCTGAGGCATGTCTATGGCGTCCGAGACTATTACCGGCTGTTCCGGCGCAGTTGGCAGTTTGAGCTTCTGTGGTTTTGCCCTGAATTTTCTTAGTACCTCTGCAACCTCCTCCGGCGATGTCTCACGTTCGAGCCCGACGAAGACAGCTTCAGTATGGCCGTCGAGCACCGGCACGCGATGACAGCTCGCGCTGATCTTTATAGGTGCGGGTAGGATTTTTTCGCCCTTGAGTTTACCGAGAAGCTTCAACGGCTCCTCTTCCACTTTTTCCTCCTCATTCGCGATGAATGGGATGACGTTGTCCTCTATCGCCATCGATGGGACGCCGGTGTACCCAGCGCCAGAGAGCGCCTGCATCGAGGCGACGTGCACGCTGCTTATCCCGAATGCATCCAGCAACGGCCTTAGCGCCAGCACGAAGACTATCGTCGTGCAGTTGGGGTTCTTCACGATGCAGCCCTCCCACTTTCTCCGCTTCCTCTGAACATCGATGAGCTTCAGGTGGTCTGGGTTGACTTCGGGAATTAACAGGGGGACGTCAGGATCCATTCTGGAGTTGCTGGAGTTTGAGCTGACGATGAAGCCGGCTTTAGCGCAAGCTGGCTCGATCTCCGCCGCCTCATCCGCGGGCATCGCCGAGAAAAGGAGCTTGACGTCCTCGACCGCCTTGGGACTCGTGGGCCTGACCTCTATGTCCGCGACTTGCTCGGGCACCTCTTCGGTGAGATACCACTTTGCCACATCGGCGTAGCGCTTTCCCGCGGAGCGCTCGCTGGCCGTTAGCGCCGCGAGCTCGAACCATGGGTGATCCATGAGCAGCTTGACAAAGTGCTGTCCGACCGTGCCCGTAGCGCCCAGGACTGCGACCGGAATTTTTGCCATTGTATCGCCTTGGTATTGGTATGCTGTAGGGTTTTATAAATTGATTTTGATTGTAGTTTACGTGATTTGAACTAATTGTTTAAAGAAGAATTCTAGCGGTCTTTGGCCGGCGGTTCTTGACGAGCTGTGAAATAAATAAGAGTCTTCACAAATTTAGACTATGAATAGTGATGCAACATGCTGAAAATAGATTTCCCTTGGTTACATACACAAGCTAAAGATGGAAAGACTAAGATTACACTTCATAAGTTGGAAAAAGCTCTAGGATCGATAAAAGGGAAAACAAAAGTCATCGTTATTAAGGGATATCAAAAATTTCCTTTAAGACTTGGAAACTTCAGGATTTGGTTAAATCCAAATAATGAAATTGCTTCTTTGGATATCTACACAGAAATTTTCAGAGAAAATCATCATGCCATACTACCAAATTTTTCAGGCAAAGATGATGAAGTTATTATTGATTTAGGTGCGAATGAAGGATTTTACACACTAAAAGTAAAAGAAAATTCACCAAAAGCTAAAGTAATTGCTGTTGAACCCAATCCAGAAGCTTTCAAAGTACTTGGGAGGAATCTTAAACTGAATAATCTAAAGAATGTTTCGTTAGTTAACAAGGCCATTACTTCTAGGGATGGAAAAGTAAGTTTTGAAATTGAAGAAGGAGTAACAGAAATTGGCGGGCTAAAAATCGTTGGGAAGAGAAAATGGTTAGATAAAAAGAGGCTCAAAAAAATTGTTGTTGGTTCTTTAACTTTAGAGAGCTTGTGCAAAAAGTGTAAGGTCAATAAAATAGATCTGCTAAAGATAGATGTTGAGGGTGCTGAATTAGAAATTTTAAAAAGTAGCAAGAATGTTTTTAATAACGTGAAAAAAGTTGTTGTTGAATATCACAGTGAAAACTTGAGAAGGCAAATTAGAAAATTTATGGTGAAAATTGGTTTTGTGGTAGTCTTTGAGGAAAAGAAAGCATGCGGCAATATATATTTTGTTAGGAGCACCTGAGAATTAAAAAGTGTGAACAACATGCCTCGTCGCAAGTACGGGCACATGGTGGGGCCGTTGCCTCAGCCGCCCTCAGTGGAGAAATGTCGTTTCTGTAGGCACGGGCGACCATGTCCGTATCACAAGCGGAATAAACCGCCCGTTTAAAGGCGCGATTAACCCGGTCAATAGCAAAGTTTGCCGATGGTTTTTGCAGTCCCATCAGTAATTTTCACAGAGTAGTTCGTAGTAACTTTGAGGGTGTTTGCAGGCCGGACAAACTTTCGGTGCTTCCTTCCCCTCGTGAACGTAGCCACAATTTCTGCACTTCCATTTTACAACTTTATCCTTCTTGAACACCGTTTTATTCTCCACGTTTTCCAAGACCTTCCTGTACCTTTTTTCATGCTGTGCTTCCACTTCCGCGATTTCCTTGAAGGACTCCGCGACTTTGTCGAACCCCTCCTCCCTCGCCACTTTTTCAAAGTTGGGGTACAATGTTCCCCACTCCAATTTCTCGCCTTCGGCCGCGGCAAGAAGATTTTCTGCAGTTGTCCCAATTTTCCCAGCAGGGTACATGGCCTCTATGGTTACATCTCCACCCTCGAGATGTTTGAAGAAAACCTTTGCGTGCTCTTTTTCGTTGTCCGCAGTTTCCTGAAATATTCCGGAGATCTGTTCGAAACCCTCTTTTTTGGCAACGCTCGCAAAATAGGTGTACCTGTTCCTTGCCTGGCTCTCTCCCGCGAATGCGGCCAGAAGATTTTTTTCCGTTTTGCTACCTTTCAATTTTGCCATAAAACAACCTCCTATAGTTTATGCTCGTAAACCAAGGACATTCTGCATGTCCTGGACAACACCGGGCTTGCTCTTTTTTGCGACGTGTCTTATCGCCTTCAATGCCCCAGCCGCGAAGGTCTCCCTGCTCTGCGCCCTGTGCACGATCTCGACCCGTTCGCCTGGAGCAGCGAATGTAACTACATGCTCGCCCACTATGTCGCCGGCCCGGACAGAATGGATGTGGATATCACCCTTCGACCTTGGCTGTTTTCCGGCGGGCCTTCCAAACTTTATGCTCTCGCTTCCGAGGCCGAACTCCTTCGCTATTATCTCAGCAGCCCGAAGAGCGGTCCCGCTTGGTGCGTCGACCTTGTGCACGTGGTGGGCTTCCACTATCTCGACGTCGTAGTCTTTCCCGAGAGATCTTGCCGCTTCCCCGACGAGCTTGAAGAACACGTTGACGCCGACAGACATGTTTGGAGCAACGACCGCGGAGATTTTATCCTTTTTGACGATATCACCTATTTCCGCCCGCTGTTTCTCTGTGAAGCCGGTTGTCCCGACCACGACCCCAACGCCATTCTGTGCGGCGGTGCGGACGTTTTGAATCGCGGCCTCGGAATTTGTGAAGTCGACTAGCACATCCGGTTTTTCGCTGTGCAGGACTTTGTCCAGATGCTCCGCCCCGACGATTTTCACACCCATGTTATCGACCCCAGCAAGCTTGCCAACGTCATTTCCAGCCTCTGGAGTGTCCGGGGCGTCTATTGCGGCGACCAGCTCCATGTCGGGCTGCTCGGAGATCATCCTGACCAGAAGCCTGCCCATCCTACCGCAGGCGCCGCAGAGGGCCACCTTTATCATTTTACCAGCCCGAGCTCTACCAGAACCTTGCGCAGTTTATCTTTGTGTTCGGGGCTGATCCCGACCAGGGGCAACCTGGGATTGCCTGCAGCCATCCCCATCATGTCCATCGCTGCCTTGACGGGGGCTGGATTCGTCTCGATGAACATTGCCTTGAAGAGGGGCATCAGCTCAAAGTGCATTCGCCTTGATGTTTCGGGGTCGCCTGCCATGAATGTGTCGACCAGTTTAGCGATCCTGTCCGGGACGATGTTCGATGCAACCGAGATAACTCCCACACCGCCAAGCCCTAGGATCGTGAACGTCCAGGAATCCTCGCCAGATATCACCGAGAAATCCTTGCCGCGGGTCAGGTCGATTATCCTCATGATTTGTTCCATGTTGTTGCTGGCCTCCTTTATGCCGGCGATGTTCTCGATCTCCGCAAGCCTCGCGACAGTTTCCGGCTCCATGTTCACGCCCGTGCGGGATGGGATATTGTAGATCACCTGCGGGATGTCGACTTCCTCTGCGATTTTTTTGTAGTGCTCATACATCCCTGCCTGCGTTGGCTTGTTGTAATAGGGGACGACTATGAGGGCACCATCCGCCCCGACCTCCTTGGCGTGCTCCGTCAGCATGATCGCTTCCCAGGTGCTGTTGCTGCCCGTGCCGGCTAGCACTGGGACCTTGCCCCCGGCTGCGTCAACCGTGATCTCCGTCACCCGGTTGTGCTCCTCGTACGAGAGCGTCGCGCACTCCCCGGTAGTACCCACCGGCACCAGCCCGTGGATTCCCTTCTCGATCTGGAACTTTACATTTTCGCGCAGCCCGTCCTCATCGACGATGCCATCTCGGTCCAACGGGGTCACCATCGCGGTATACGCACCTCGAAATTTCAAACGCACACCTCCTCCATAGTTTTTTTCAGAAGCTTGAGCGCCCTTTTCGAGTCGGACCAGTTTATAAAGAAAGTGATCGATGCCCTGCTTGAGAATATCTCTATTATATTTATTTTTTCCTTGGCCAGCGGCTCGGTCAGTTTCTCGACGATGCCCGGAGTTTCGATGAACTTCTCGCTCTCCGCGATCAACATTGCGATGTCGTTCTCGCTCGTCACAGATTTCATCGATTTATTCATCTTGACCACATCATGGAGCAGCCTGAGCGCGCGGGTTGCCTTGGTCCTATCAACGTAAAGCGAGAATGACCTGGGGCCGATCGAGACGCCGAAGATGTTTATGCCTACCTTACTCAGGGGCGTTGCCGCCTTAACTAGAATCCCGGGCTCGAGCTGCATCTGTTTGCCGATTATTGTAAGCATCGCCAACGGTTTATCATACAACCTTACACCCATTTCATCACCTATTGGTCCAACTATCGTGGTTCCCTTAGCAGAGAGACTTCCATGACGAAAATGTATAACCTTTGCGTCAATGTTCGGGTCTTTGTAGTTCATCGCGCGAGGGTGTAGCACCTGCGCCCCGTATCTCGCAAGGTCCCTCATCTCCTCGACCGTGATCTGCTCGAGCAGGTTAGTCCCTCTGACCTTGCTCGGGTCCCCGCCCATCACTCCCTCGACATCCTTTACGATTATCACCTCGTCTGCACCAAGACAGGAGCCCAAGAGGAAAGCGGTTATGTCGCTGCCCCCCCTGCCGAGCGTTGTTATTTTGCCCTGCTCATCCTTCCCGAGGAAGCCGCAGATGACTGGGATTGTGCCTTTTGCAAGGAGGGGTAAAATAAATCTTCGGACCCTGTGCCGCGTTTCGGTCAGGTTTATCCTCGCGTTGCCGAAGTTGCTGTCGGTCACTATCGGCCACTCTGGGGACGTCGGGTCTATGTATCTGGCGTTCGCGCTCAGGCTGCGAAGTGCCGCAGCAAAAATCCTGGCGCTGGTCCTTTCACCCATCGCCATTATATCATCCATTTCCTTCTCGCCGATTCGCCCACCAGTGCTCGTTTTGGCCGCGCTGATGAGCTCGTCCGTTGTGTAGCCCATCGCAGAAACAACAACAACCACCTGTGCATCTCTCTTGTACTCCCTGTAGACTGAGTTGGCGGCAGAGCGCACCATCCTGCCGTCGCCAACGCTGGTTCCCCCGAATTTTACTACGATTCGCCTCATTTCATCCACCCTGGTATCCTGTCCAAGCGGGTGATATCATCGAAGCTCTCTCGCTGCCTAACAACCTCAGCACTGCCTGAGTTCACGAGCACCATTGCCGGGCGTGGCTGGGCTGTGTGCTGGTTGGACATCGCGAGGCCGTAGGCCCCGACGTCGAACACCGCGATAAGGTCGTCCTGCTCCACCTTCGGCAACCTCCGCTCCTTACCAAGGAAGTCCCCGGACTCGCACAGCGGCCCGGCGATGTTTACTAGCTCCGTGTGATCGGCCCGCATTTTGTTTGCCACCTCGATGTGATGGTATGCGCCGTAGAGGGCCGGCCTTATAAGCGCGTTCATGCCCGCATCGACCGCGACCCAGCCAGGCATGCCCTTCCTCTCCTTCGAGTAGCCGACGCTGACCAACAGCACGCTGGCATCGGCCAGGAGGTAGCGCCCGGGCTCGAATATCAGGGTTGGCCCGCTCAAGCGATATTTCTTGACAGCCGCCTCGATTATCGGAATGATGCTCGAGGCAAGCCTTTCAGGTCCAAGCTCCTTTTCCTCGGGCCTGTAGGGGATCCCCAAGCCTCCCCCGAAGTCGATGAATTTTATATTGGTACTGAAATCCGATTTTAGCTCCCCGACGAAGTTCATGAGCTTCTCCGCGGCCTCCTCGAACGGCCCGGTCTCGAGTATCTGAGAACCTATGTGGCAGTGAATTCCAACAACATCAACATTCTCCATCTCGGATGCCATGCTGTAGGCCTCGATCGCCTGGCCACTCTCCACATCCAGGCCGAATTTGCTCTCCCTCAACCCGGTCGCGATGTACGGGTGGGTCTGGGCCTCGACATCAGGGTTGACCCGAAAGCCTATCCTGGCCCTGCGATCTAGCTCCGAGGATATTCGATCGACCGCGAGCAGCTCCTGGATGCCGTCGACGTTTATCAGCACGTCGTTGGATATCGCAATCTCGAGCTCGGCTGCGGATTTGTTGTTGCCGTTGAAGACGGTCCGCTGGCCCGGCACCCCTATTCTACCCGCGATCTGGAGCTCGAACGCCGAACTCACCTCGGCTCCGGCTCCCTCTCCGTTGAGGATCTTGCATATCGCCGTGTTCGAGTTCGCCTTGTAGGCGTAGCAGACCATGACGCTCGGCCACCTCTCCGAAAATGCCTTGAAAAACCTCCGATAATTCTCCCGGACGCGCTGCTCGTCAACGACATACAACGGAGTGCCGAATCGCTCCGCAAGATCGACAGCGCTCATCCCGCCAATCATCAGGTTGCCCTGCCCGTCTACCCCGAAGTGCGATTTCAGCATTTCTCCTGCACCTCTTTCAAACCCTGCTCGAACAGGTCCAAGCCAAGCTCCAGCTCCCGCTGGCTGATGATGAGCGGCGGCGCTAGTCGGATCGCCGATTGCCCACCGCGGAAGACGAGAACTCCCCTGTTCAGGGCCGCCTGCACGACTTTATTCCTCTCATCGACCGCGGGTTTTTTCGTCTCTCGATCTTTCACGAACTCCACTGCCAGCGCTAGACCTTTGCCCCTGACGTCCCCGATGAGTTCATAACTTCCGGCCATCTCCTGCAGCCGCCTGAGCGCGATCTTTCCCAGCCTCGCGGCATTGTCGGCCAGCCTCTGCTTTTGAAGCACATCGAGTCCGGCCATTGCTGCGGCGCAGGCCAACAGGTTGCCCCCGAACGTCGTGGCGTGGGCTCCCGGCTCCCAGTCCATGACTTTCGAGCTGGCGACAACAGCACCCATTGGCACCATCCCCCCCGCAAGTGCTTTAGCCATTGTCACGATGTCTGGGATGACGCCCCAGTGCTCGATCGCGAACATCTTGCCGGTGCGCCCCAGGCCGGTCTGGATCTCGTCAGCGATGAACAGCCAGTCGTGCTCCTCGCAGAGCTCCTTCAGCATCGGGTAGTACTCCGGGGGCGGGATGATGTACCCGGCATTTCCCTGGATCGGCTCGGTGATCACGGCCGCCACTTCCTCCGCAGGCGTCGCGGTCCTCAGTGACTCCCTCAGGTACTCGAGGCACAGGTAGTCGCACCCCGGGTAGCACTGGTTGAACTGGCAGCGGTAGCAGTACGGGAATGGCATGATGCTGACCCCGGGCACCAGAGGGGCGAAGAACTTGCGGTGCTTGGAGCTGCTCGAGGACAGGCTCATCGCCCCGAAGCTCCTGCCGTGGAATGCGCCCGTGAACGCTATCATCCTTGGCCTTCGGGTGTGCCACCTGACGCACTTGAAAGCCGCCTCGACAGACTCCGCCCCGCTGTTCGTGTAGAACACGCGTTTCGCGAACCTGCCAGGGGTGAGCCCCGCGAGCCTCTCCGCAAGCCTCACCTGGATGTCGTAGTAGAAGTCCGTGCCCGCGAAGTGCGTCAGCCTTCCGGCCTGCCTCTGGACCGCGCGCACCAGCTGGGGGTGGGAGTACCCGTAATTCATCACAAACATTCCCGAGGAGAGGTCCAGGATTACGTTTCCGTCGACGTCGCGCACATAGACGCCGTAGCCCTCCTCGCACGTGAGGGGCTCGGACCTGGTGTACGACGGGGAGATGATCCTCTCGTCCCTGGCCATGATCCTCCTGGCTCTGGGACCGGGGATCGGCCTCAACACCCTCGGACCGCCTTTAACCCAGTTTGGCCTAGCCATAAACATCACCCGACACAGCAATACTGAAAACGAGCTTATTAATTAACGATTGTGGACGAGGCGGTCGGTGGGCTGGGGAAGTGCGCCTTAAAACCATCAACCCTTAAATATATCCCCCATTGAGTTCGCCTCTAGGTAGATGGTTGGCTGGGATTTAAAAAGGATTTCGGTTCTCCGATTTTCAGTGAGGTTTCGGTTGTAAAGCATTTGTTCAGGATGGGGATAATCATTGGATTTCTCCGATTAATCGTCCCAGCCTCCACACCCTTGCGATTTTGGGCTTGATTGAGAGCAGGTGCTTGTCGCCGCTGACTATCTCATGCCCCAACACAAGGGCGCAGGCCAGGACGGGCACATCCGCCTCATGAGCTAGTTGACCTTTGGCAACACCCATCGCCCCAGCATAGACGCCGCTTTCTACCCATTTTACGGGCAGCGCAGCGACAGTTTCGCGCGCCTCAGCTTCAGCATAGGCGAGTTTCTTCCGCAGGCCTTGTTCGAGTTCCAGCTTGACCGACTCCGGCGCGAACAGGTCGACCCTCCTTTCAAGCGCGAGTAGGATCAGCCTTCCCGCATCGGAGGAGGGGTCATAGAGGGCGGAGAAGAGGATGTTCGTATCGACGACTATGTTCATGGGATCGCCGGTGGCTACTTCGTGAGGTCCTCGAGCTTTAGGCCCTTCTCCTTCATGCGCTTCCTGAATTTTTCGCTTGCCTCCAGAAATCTCCTCTTTTTATATTCGATTAGCATTTTCTCAATCACTTCGTCGATGCTGGCGAACCCTTCCTCCATTTTGAGCAATTTCAACTCCTTCGCGAGTTCCGGCGAGATGGCCACCGTAGTCACCAACCGATCACCCAAAATATTATAGTTTTATAACTTTATAAAACTTCGGGTGGTGGTTTTGTATCCTACTCCAGATTGTGCGTGGGTAGTTTTTAAGGCGAAAACATTTAGCTGCGAAACCGAGGGATCTGGAATCCGAGTTTTCTAATTTATAAAGAACCGCCTCTCAAAGCTTTGTTGGTATCAGGATGTCTAAGAGGCGGGGCGAAAGTCACATTAATAAGACAAGTAATACAGATAATACAATGAGAATTATCCTCACCAAACACGCGCGTGAGCGAATGGTCTCGAGGGGGATATCATTGGAAGAAGTAAAAAATGCGATCCTGAGGGGAAGCAAAAGGATCCAGGACGGAAAAATTGTCGCGGCCTACCGCTATTTTGAGGTAGTTTACAAAAAGGTGGATGAAATATTTGTCGTGGTAACGGTGACGCCTAGGTGGTAAAATGTTGAAGAAGTGTCCGATATGTGGGGAGGGAACCCTGACCCGGAAAAAGGTGGATGAAAAGATGTTCGGGGTGAACTTGGGGGTGTTCTCGGAGTGGGTCTGCGATCGCTGCGGCGAGTCGTTCACCGACGAGAATACCACTCGGGCCATCATCGATCGCGCGAAGCAAAAGGGGATTTGGGGCTTGGGTAAAAAGGTGAAGGTGGTGAAGTCTGGGAACTCGTTGGTCGTTCGGATCCCCAAGGAGATCGCCGATTTCATGGGGTTGGAAAAAGGCCAGGAGCTATTCATCCGCCCTGAAGGGAAGTCTAAACTCACAGTAGAGGTCTAGATGTTATCTTTATAATCCTGGAGTTTCGTTTTTCATTAATGCGAAATAAGTCCTGTCCTAGAAACGATTTGTTAATCATCAACCAAAAACGTGAAATCTTGGGGAGCTGTTGGATCACAACCGCTCCGCGCTCCGGATGACGCTACTTTTCACTACATCGAACTCCGGTAGCTCGCCGATGACCAAATTTTTTAAGTCAACCCTCCAGAGCTTGGCCATATCCTCGATACGATCGACAAATCTTCTCGCGTCGAACCTTATCCCGTACGCCGCGAGTTTTCGGTTCACCAGCCTCTGGTCCAGCCTGATCCCCTTCTCGAGGAGGAACCACATGTCGTAGAGGTCGCGGGGTTTTTTCCTAGTTAAAATCGCCCTCGCCTTCTCGGCCAGTATCTCCTCCGCGCGCATCGAGAACACATCGAAGCTCGGGATTTCACGGTACATCGAGCTGATCGTCATGCGCTCCAGGTTCAGGATAACCCTTTCCCTCAAGCTTACGTTGAGCGGGATGAAACAGAGGCTTTCCCTGCTCCCGCGGTAGAAGGGGCCGCGGAAGAGTGACCTGAGGTTTATCTCCCTCGGGTGCTTCTTTACCTCCTTCAGGCTCCCGGAAACGCCCAAAAACCTCAGCCTGTCGATCGACATCCGGACTGCTTCCTCAAGGTCGATGCGTTTGCTCAGGGTAAAATCTAGATCTTCGCTGAATCGGCTCAGCTTGTGCAGCTTGTATAGGCATGTGCCACCTTTGAAGACGAGCTCGGGGCCAATCTCGCTGTAGATGGCGAACAGCAAAAGCTCTTGGATGTAGTCCCGCTCGGCGTTAGCTGGCGTCAGGCGCTTCAGGCGGGCCACTTCAGCCAATTCATCGGAGCCCAACATTGTCTATCACCATCCACCGATCGATCTTTTTGCCCTCAGCCGGCATCGCGTAGTCGAGTACCGTGTAACTCCTGCCAATAGACTTTCCGAGCTCTCCGTGAACCTCTGCACCCAGCTTCTCCAGCAGATAACCGAAGCGTTTCGCCAACGCGTTATTCCTTATTTTGAGCAGGTAATCGACCAATCTTTCGACTTTGATAGAGTTGAAATTTTTCCCTGCGATATCGACTATTTCTGAAAAGGAGATCTGACGAAACAGTACCGAATCGATGAGGGCCTTCTCCGGCTCAGCCATGAATATCTCGATGCCATCGTGGCGAAGCTTTTCAAATCCGAAAAAGCTCGAGGGCCTGACCTTGATGAAGACCAGCCTCGCTCCCCCGAACGTTATCTCCCTCCGCTTCCTGCTTCGCGTGGTCAGGATGTGGATCGCCGAGGGGAGCTGCTCGGTGAGCCCGTGATATCGAAGCGCCGCCCAGCAGGAGATGTAAGAAGGCCAGGTGAGGTTTGACGCGATCAGGAGGGGGTCGCTGTGCAAGGTGTACTTGTCCCGCTCTATCTCTCTGATCAGCCCACCGCGCTTCCAGCGGTGGATCAGCAGCTTCGTATAGGCGCTGCCCTTCCCGGTGAGTTCCCGGATCTTCTTGTTGCCGAACACCGCGTACTTCTCGAGTTCCCCCAATAGTTCGAGTTTTTTCATCCGAATTACCTAGGTTATCATTTTTGATAACTATGGTTAAACAACATAAAAAAGGTTTGGGATCGGTGCCTACCTCGATCAACGACGCTGTAATATGTATATGACGTATTTAAACATTTTTGTCATATATGTATGAGATAACATTCGAACATGGGTCGTCATTCTACCTAGATGTCCTCCAGAAGGGTCGGGACCTGCCCCACACAGGCTTCGGAGGTTCAGGGGGCGAGATTAGAGCTGGTGGGCGACGATGTGGTGATCAGGTACTGGAAGGGTGGGGCGGTCGGTGGACTGGGGCAGCGCGCCTTGAAATCATCAGCCCTTAAAGCTATCCCACATGGATTTCGCCTCCGGTGGATGGTCGGCGGGGATTTAAAAAGGGTTTCGGTTTCTCTATTTAAGATGAAACATAGTTCAATCTCCCATTTAATTTATATATGAAGTGAACCCTCGAGAGCTATTTTCTCCTTTTATAGCACCTTCACCAAAAGCCCTGGCGGGAGGTTGTGAATTGGGAATATGGCAATCACGAAGAAGCAGCCAATGGGTTTCGAAAAATAAACGAACTAACATCGGCAGAGTGGGCCAGACATAATATCACTTTGTGGCAGTGTGCTAATAACGACGGATATTTTGCAAGTTTTCACCCTGAAATTCCTCGAAGGCTGGTAAAGTATTTCACTTTTACAGGTGACACAATTTTAGATCCTTTTATGGGCGGTGGTACCACGTTAGCAGTAGCAAGAGAATTGGACCGAAATTCCTTTGGAATCGAGTGTAGCCAGAAAGCGATCGTATTTGCAGAAAGAAGATTAGCGACTGTGGGATCCAGAAAAACAATAACAAGAATAGTAAAAGGCGATGCGAGAAAAATGCAATTTAATGACAATTTTTTTGATCTTATTGTTACATCACCCCCATACTTTGATATAGTACACTACTCGGACGATAAAGAACAACTTGGAAATATTAATAGCTATTCAGAATTCATTGTCGAAATTACGAAAGTTTTTAGAGAATGTTATCGCGTTCTGAAACCGGGCAAGTTCTTTTGTGTAATTACGAGTGATGTTAGGAAAGCACGTGAATATTTTCCAATCCATGTTGATTACATTAATGAATCTCGAAAAATTGGTTTTAGGCTTCATCAAATTCTTATAAACGTGTTTCATACATCTGGAAAATCAGGAAGAGAAGCATGCATGGGCTATCCCTCAAATTTTCACCCTTGGATGATACATGAATATATTTTAATTTTTCAGAAATAAGTTCTGTTTACTGGTTCGCTTTCTACTTAGTTTTGCCCACTTAGTGACCAATCAGCACCGACGCAATTCATGAGTCTATGGCCATGAATTTATTTGTACGTAAGCCGTTTTACCTCTGGGGGAAAAATTGAGTTTAGAGGAATTGGAGGAAGTCTTCAAGGAGTATAAGAATAGAGGAGGCAGGCTTGAGCTGGAGACGTTGTCTAAACATGTAGAAGAAACGAGACCGATACTTATAGAAGCAGCGAGGAATAGGAAGACCATCACATATGGAGAGTTGACGAAAAAATTCAGGATTTGCCGAGGGGACATTGGTAGGCTACTAGGAGCGATCAGCATAATTGAGCATCGGCAAAACCGACCTCTACTTTCGTCGGTTGTTATCAATAAGATAACAGGGAATCCAGGAGTGGAATTTTTATTTTTACCGGGAATTCAGGAGACCATCAAAAGGGTCGGAGGTCAAAAAAATCCTATACTACATTATTATAATGAAGGCGAAGAAAAATTTTGGAAATCGGAACTTGAGAAGACTTGGGACTATTGGCAAAAATAATGTCATAAATTACAAATTCGCAATTGATTTCAGCTATATTAAACCCAGAGGATTTGTTTGAAAATGACCCCTATAAAGAGATTGGGAATTTTTTTAAATAATTAATTTTTAGTATAGGCCAAAAGGTTCTGAAACTTGGCGGTTTATATTTAACTGCTTAAAACAAGTAAAGATTATGAAAGAATTTATCGTAACTAAAGGGGAACTCAAGCATATATCTGGCTATAAAGAGAAAAAGTTCCCGGTATATACGGCTTCTTTGATCAATCTTCTTAATAGATGGGCTAAGGGGAACAGCGGACACTGTAGTTGGTCACATGGCTACATTAGCCCAAGAATGTCCGTATAAAGACTATGGAGAATGGAAAAAATGGTATTTGGAAAACCATCCAAAGACCATAGATGAGGCTGTAAAATTGATAATGTCAAAAAAGAATGAAGTTAAAGACTCTTTCAATAAAATAGATGAAAAACTTGTCAGAGATTGGGTAACGGACTTAGTTATAGACAAAAGTTTCTGGGGGTTGAAAATACAAGAAGCCGTTTTGCTAAAAATTGAAAAATTAACAGGAAAGAAAACAAGATTGGCTAACAGAACAGAGGAAAGTAAAGGGATAGATGGGTTTATAGAAGATACACCCGTTCAAATAAAACCAACAAGCTACAAAACTGCATCAAATGTTAAAACCGAAAATTTGAAGGCAAAAACAATATTTTACGAGAAACAAGCAAGCGGAGATTATTTGATATACTCAGATGATGCCCTTTAGGGATTGTTCTCGTTATAATGCAAGATGTGATTTTATTTTTATTAAATTCAATATTTCAATGGACTTGCTTACTTGACTATTTCAAATCTTGGTTTTTCCATCTTGGTTTTGCACAATGATTGGTTTTCTGCACAAAAAATAGTCCATTTATATTCTCAAAAAGCAAGTTGTGCACATGCCTAAAGAGTGGATACTCAACCAAGCCAATATGCGTTGGCAGTTAACTTACAAACGAAGCGTTGGGCCTGTCGCCAAGTGGATCAGAGAATGTTCGCCGAAAAGTTTAGAGGATTGGAAAAAGGGTTACGGTGAGAAACTGATGAATGAAAAGTCAATCAACGCGGATAAACATTTTGAGGAGTTGGGCAAAAGACTCTGTAAAGAAATTAAGAGAGTAGTCTCGGCAGAAATCGATGAGATCTCGGAAAAAGACTGTATTGATTACATAAGAGAAGTGGTTATCGAACGAACCTATGAAGGATATCAAGCTGAGATGGCAACGATATATGGTGAATTGGAACAAAAAATAGGAGTAAAGATAGAACCTGCACCAGATGAGTGGGATAGAGGATATTTTGTAGATTATTACATCAAGATTAACGGATCATACATCGGGCTGCAAGTAAAGTCCGCACCAAATGATGAAAAAGCTCCTGAGTGGGTAGAAAGATGGGGGAGAATTACCAAAGACCGTCACAAGGAGTTTGAAGAAAAGTATGGTGGAAAGGTGTTCATGGTTTATTCTACTGAAGATAATAAGGAGATTTACAACAAGGAAGTAATCGATCAAATTAAATCTGAGATTTCACGTTTAAGAACGCGGGTAAAAAAATAATTACAATTGGAGCCTGGCTGGAAAAAATTCAAGATCTATAAGCTGATTGCGAATTAGCGTATTGCGCGACAAAAGTATTTTCATTTTCCTTTCTAATCGTTTTTAAAACAGGAATTTTAAGATAAACCTCCTGCCGCGTCATCACAGGAAAATTGTAGTACTTATTGGTATACTTCCATTTTCCTTTTTCATCTTCTCGATTTCTAACAAATTCCAAGTGCTTCTTTATTCTGCGTTCGACATACCCTCGTGATAATTCTGCACTATTCATGATTCGACTCTCTATCAAACTTTTGAAAGAACTATCTATCTCGATTCCGATACTATTTCTCCCAGATGCTATTGCACCAATGGTGGTAGTGCCGGTTCCTAAGAATGGATCTAAAATCGTATCTCCTTGAATAGAAAACATGTTCACCAGGCGATAAACCAACTCAAACGGGTATGCTGCGCTTCTTTCTCGTAATTGTTCATCGTTCAATTTTTGTGTGTCTCCTCTCAAGTCGGTCCACAAATCAGAAAACCATGCATTCCTCTCCTCCCAAAAAAATGCACTCTCTCTTCTATTTTGCTTTTCCTCTTCTGTCGTAAATTCTCTTTTTAAACCTTTTCTTAGAATCAGAATATACTCATGTTCCAAAGTAACATACGCTCCCGCGGGTAACATACCAGACCCCATAAACTTATTTGGTTTGTTAGACTGTTTCCTCCACAATATCGGCGGCAGCACCTGGAATCCTATCTCCGTACAGCGCGACAATATCCTGGCATGATTTGGATATAGCTTAAAGGAACGATTCACGCTCCTCGTGGCGTCACCGATATTAATACACGCAATGCCACCGCTCTTTAGGACTCTATGACATTCTTCCCAGACTTTGTCTAACTCCTTATGCATCAATTCAAAACACAAGTCGCCGTTCTCTTTCAAAGCATGTCCTATGTCTTTATTTTGGCCTGAGAACATCGCGTCCCACATTTTTATCATGGGATAAGGCGGAGAAGTGACCACAAGGTTGACGCTTTTCTTTCGTATTCCTCCCATTCTACGCGAATCGCCGAAGATTAATTTGTGTTTTGTCTCCGTCATCATCCCTTCTTATTCTGGGCGGTTTTGATTGCACCAACGTTTTTCACTTTTTTCCCGCAGCTTGGGCAAGTGACGAGCCACATACTTGAGTTGGTCTTCCACTCATGACCACATCGATCACATTTCATTACATAACCAGTGGTGGTAGTGTTGGTGGTGGTATTTAAATGTGCGTATTTTAAACGATCTTAAAGCCTTTGTGCGCCGCCCAAGATGACGTGTGCTGCTTGGTATGTGATTACGATTTTGAGGTGGGTTTAGCAAACGGGTACTTTTTCTTAATTATCCAATATCCATTTCGGTCTTTTCCAACATACCCCCATTTCTTTAATTTTTTAAGAGTGAATCCCACATATTGGTATAAACTATAATTTGGGTACTTTTCCTTTGCGATTTTAGCAATGTCAGATGCGTTGGCCCGACCGCCCAAATCCTCAAGAATCTTATAAACGACTTGTTGACTCAAAAATGTTCCCATTCTTCAATTCATTTTCTTTACTTAAATTTAATCAAATAGGGCCGATTTTCGGACGATGCATTTGCGTGCCGCCCTGCGTCAATCCTGTTCCAGCCACCGGAAAATGCGGGTTTAAAGGGCAAACCATAAGCTAATGTTAAGGCGATTTAATAACTGAAAAGGGGCAAGCACTTGACAGAATATAAAGAGTGGCACTATATAACAGATACAAAAATCTCAACTGGAAGGCGGGCAACATATTTTAGGATGCTTAGTAGCATGTTTCCGAACTGCAATAAAACTTATCCAGACTGCCCGATGCATCCAGTTGATAAAAACGGCGATGTTCACAAAACATGTGCTAAATGTCCAATATACATGGGATCGAGGATTGCCAAAAAACGGATTTAAAGGGGTTTGGGTTTAGAGGTTAAAATTTAACTCTGCGAGTTTATTCCATCTCCATCTCACAAAACTAATGCCCCCTTAGTTTTCTATAACGGGGATCCTTCTGCCCCCTGTCACGAACCGGCGGCAAGTTGCCAGTAGCACCGCTAGGAAAGGGCATAAGCAAGGACCGGGTCGGCAACGCTGTAAAGATCGCCCCCGCGCCCCAGGAAACCCGCCTTGAGGAGTTCACCCAAGAGGTTGGCCAGGTTGGCGTCGTGGATCCTAGCCTCAGTCTCACCCTCGAGGTGGGCCTTGATCCCTGCCCATCGAGCCGGCTCCATGGCCACGCGCTTCATCATGACGCGGTACCTGGCCGCGGCCGGTCTTCTCAGCAGAAAGTCCTCGAATTCCTTGAGCGCGAGCCCGGAGGCCTCCCTCAAGAGCCGATCGATGAGCTTCCCGACCTG
>Ga0315282_10003827_pt1 | contig 26732 bp, 27 predicted proteins | sample YL17G07_20_MG_FD_203693 | JGI IMG/M metagenome (GOLD analysis project Ga0315282, IMG submission 203693) | Sediment microbial communities from Yellowstone Lake, YNP, Wyoming, USA - YL17G07_20 | ecosystem: Environmental > Aquatic > Freshwater > Lake > Sediment | place: USA: Wyoming | collected...
TCATTCCTCTGGATTTTTCCCAGCAGATTCTGGTGAAAGGATTGTTTTTGTTCGTTCTGACATTCATAAATGTGATTGGCGTTAAGGCCGCTGGAAGGTTGAATGATATTCTGACGGTTGTCAAACTTTTGCCACTTCTTTTGTTGATAGTTGTAGGATTTTTATTTTTTGCTTTTAATCCTGGCGTCCTTTCTAAAAATTATCTACCTTTGGCTCCGCTGGGACTGGGAAATTTTGGGGCTGCTCTAGTTTTGATATTTTGGGCGTATGCCGGATTTGAGCTTGGGACACTGCCAGCGACTGAAGTTAAAAATCCGAAGAAGACGATACCGAAAGCCATCGCAACTGGCATGATCATTGTCACATTGTTCTACCTCCTCACCAACTTTGTTGTTTTTGGGACGATTAATTGGAAGGATTTGACAAAAACTTCCATTCCATTAATCTTGCTTGGCTCGGCACTTTTAGGCGCAGTAGGAGCAGCGATAGTTGGCCTGGGAGCTTTGGCTTCGGTATCGGGATCGGACGAGGCTGGAGTTCTCGGAACTGCCAGGCTGTCTTATGCCATGTCCGTAGATGGTTTGTTCCCAAAAATCTTCTCCAAAATCCATTCGAAATATCGCACACCATACATGGCATTGGCGATCGAAGGGGTGATTGGATTCGTCCTCTCAATTTTCTCCATATCCAGACTAATCTCCTTCTCAGTCTTCAATCTCGCGTTTGCTTTTCTTTTCACATGCCTGGCCTTGATCATTCTAAAGAAAGGCAGTGAGAAAGAGTTACACGGACAAAACATTCTTCCTTGGGTCGGGATTGGAATTTGCTTGTATCTTCTCTATTCCACTTCTTTGTTTGACAAGGTCATCGGTTTGGTTTTGATCTTGGCCGGAATTCCTATATACATCTTCTTCTCCCCAAAGGCCGACATCCACCATTTGAAAAGGATGTTCCTTTCTGAAGAAGCCATTGTCGAAAGACGGTTGGAGAGAAAAGAGAGGTTCTTGGCGAATTTTGTAAGATTAATTCACAGAATTTATAAAAGATTGAACGAGTAATAAACTATTAATGAAAAGCAAGAAACTTATGGAAGACCCCCACAACTTATTGAGGATAAAACCTTTTGATTGGGAAAAAGGCACAGAAAAGACTAGTAAAGAGATAGATGAAATTTTGTATGGTAATAAAAAATGACTTAAGAAGCAGGTACAATTTTCGCTTTCAATGGCATGTTTATCTTTTTAGCATTCTTCAATTTTTCAAATCTCTTAGTAAAGTTTAAAATAGTAAAACCAACCACTTCTTTGTTTTTTGGATCAATTCTTGCCACTACATCCTCCCCGAGTTCTTTAGAAACAGCTTTTTTTGGTTTTCCTATAGATATGTCTAACACATCTCCTTCCTTGTCGAACCAAAACATTATTTTTCCCTCCATATTTCTTCACCAATTTTTATTCTATCTGTGAAGTAAGCGGTTATCACAAATCCGTCGTCATTCAATAGTTTAATTGCGACCATTAAATACTTTTGGGTTACTGGTGTGGTTTTGAAAAATTTATAGAACAGCTATATATCATTTCCGTATTGGCTTTTCCGAATTAAATCAGGGTTTGCTAAAGTTTCTTTAAGCCTGTCTTCTTGACCTCTGACTTCCGGATGTTTAAGCTTTATTTCATTAAACATTTTTTCAGTCAACCTAATTCTCTTATTTAATTTTGATACAGTTTCAAAAATTATCATCAAAAAATTTTCTTTTTTATTACCTTCTAATAATTTTAGAACAACCAATAGTAGTAAATTATTGTGCGATTAATGAATTGCTTTTCATAACCACTTGCGGTAGTTCTAAATTCTAATAACAGGAATAATTGCATTGTTTGTTTATGGGCTATCTTGAAGGAAGACACGAAGCGAATAAAGAAAGGCTTAAATATAATGTTATACATGTTATACATATGAAAAAAATGCATGCGATAAGAGGTATCGATGAAGAAACGTACATGAAATTTAGAGAAAAGGTTTTGGCGGAAAGAATGAAAGTTGGGGAAGCGTTGAATATTGCTATGAATGATTGGATGAAAGGAAAACGGATGGTTAAGAAAGGTCCTGATGCTAAAAATCTATTGAAATTGGAAGGGATTATTAAAAGTAAGAAAAAGGTCAGATGGAGCGAAGAAATAGATGAAATATTATATGGGGGCAAAACGTGATTTTTCTAGATTCTAGCGTTCTTGTTTCTTACGAAGTAGATGGGGATATTAATCATGAAAAGGCAGTCAAACTTATCAGAGAAATAGCCAAAGGTAAATTTGGCGAAGTGTTTACTTCCGATTACATTTTTGATGAGACTATCACTGTTACTTTTGTAAAGGCAAAAAGCCTAAGCAAAGCAATTACCGTTGGAAATTATATAAAAGATTCGACTGAAGTATTGAAAGTTGATGAATCGATCTTTGAAAATGCTTGGGAATTATTCAAAAAGCAGAAAGAAACTAAACTTAGCTTTACAGATTGTACTACTTTGAATGTCATGGAAGAGAATAAAATATTAACTATCGCGACTTTTGATGAGGATTTCAAGAAAATCGAAACAATTAATGTGGTTCACTGAAAGAGACTTTAGAAATAATGAAGAACAAAGAAGTTATGGAAAGCCTCAGAAGATCTATGAAAGATGTCAAAAAAGGGAAAGTCATGACATTTTCTTCTACTCAAGAACTCAGGAAGAGGTATAAATGAAGTTCCAGATATCAGAAGAGTTAGGCAGAATTAAAGACCAGGAAAAAGTTTATATATCTATTGGTTCAAATATGATACATATGGTTCAAAATAAAAACAGTCTTGATTCAGAAATAGTTCTGCTCCTACTCAAAGATGAAAATCATTTGAGAGGTATAGCAAGACAATTAAAAGAATCACATTCAACTCTTCTAAGGAGATTGGACAGGTTAGTAAAAGAAAATATGTTGGATTACAAGAGGGAGGGTAAAAATAAAGTTTTTTTCATAAAAAAGAATTTGCAAGCAAAAAATTATGTTTTCAATGCAGAAAGATACAAATTGATCAGACTACTAAATGAACACAACGAATTAGGTATAATCATAGAGAACATATTGAAAAACACTGAAGAAAGGCTTATTTTATTATTTGGTAGTTACGCCAAGTCTGCCGCAAAAAAAGGCAGTGACATTGATATATTTATAGAAACTAGAAACAGAAAGGTAAAGGAAAATATAGAGATGGTTAACTCGAGGATCAAAGTGAAAATAGGCGATTTCGATCTTGATTCACAACTGATAAAAGAAATTATAAAAAACCATATTGTGTTGAGAGGCGTGGAAGAGTTCTATGAGAAAATCAAGTTTTTTGAATAAGTTAAAAGAAGAGAGCAAATTAGAATTAGTTGAGCCTTCTGAAGAAATCTGTACTTCATATTTAGAAAAGGCTGAAAATTGCTTGAAATCTGCTAAATTATTATTACAGAACAGTTTGTATGAAAATTCAATTTCAATGTCCTATTATGTTATGTACAATTCTTTAACAGCTTTGCTTTTTAAAACTGGTGTAAAATGTGAAAATCATGCGGCTTCGATTTTATTACTTAAGAAACTGTTTGATAGAGCAGACTTGTTTAAGGCTATTTCTTTTGCCAAAGAGGAAAGAATTATTTTGTTCTGACGGAAAGAGGTAAAGAATTTTTAGTTGGAGTTAAGCAAGTGAAAGAATTCACCCAAGCTTTTGGTTTTGAAGTTTAAATAAGATTTTTTAATTTTTTGAATTTTACTTTCACAGGAAGTGATATTTCTTTAGGTTTAACAGTTTTTTCAAATCTTTTCATAAAATTTAAAATTGCAAATCCTAATGGTTCTCCTGTTTTAGCATCAACTCTTTCCCACATATCGTCATTTATTGGCTTGAAGAAACCTTTTCTTTTACCTATACTAAACTCTAAAAAATCTCCTTCTCTATCAAACCACAAATTTAATTTTTTCTCCATATGATTTCACCTTTCTTTATCCTATCCGTGAAGAAGGCTGTTATTACTTCTCCTTCGTTATTTAAAACTTTAACCACAACGAGCATATACTTTTGTGTAACCGGAGTTTTTGAATATTTCTTATAATAAATCCAAATGGATTTGTCTTTCAAACTTTCTCTTATTTCATTCGGACTGGTTAAAGTCTCTTTAATTTTATTTTCTTGATTTTTCATTTCAACTCTTGACAGAATATGGATCGACCTTTCTTTGTTTAAGCATATTCTCTTATTTAGTTTTGAGATCATTTCAAAAATTATCATCAAAAAATTTTCTTTTTTATTACCTTCTAATAATTTTAGAACAACTATCAGTGGTAAACTATAGACAGAATTATGGTTCAAAATAATTGACAAAAAATTTAAATTCAACAACCGCCGGTAGCTGCTGTTCCTGTAGAATTCAAAGCAGTCGAACATTCTGCTGGAGCTGTAGTGAATGCACTGCAAATGCCTTGCTTGAATGCCTCCGCAGTTCTGGCACCATTGTAATTCGCACCATTTATAATCAAAGTTGGCGATCCGGTCACACCTTTACTTTCTGAAAGATCTGCGTCCGCTTTCAGTAAGTTCACTCCTTCCGATCCTTTCGAACAAGTGTCTATTTTTGTGGCATCTATTCCGGCTTTGGTTGCCGCGTCTTTCCAACATGCATCATAACTGGCATCGTTGTATTTGCTCGCACAGTTGCTGTCTATTGACATGATATAATTCCAGAGAGTTTTCTGGTCGTAATACTTTATTATACAAACCTGCCTCAAATCCTCCTGAGCTTCCACTGCTCCATGTAATGATTGGACTGTGTCAGGTGTAGTCCCGCCAACACTTGCGATGAAGTGAATCTGTATATCAGCCTTAGTTCCGAGCAGATCAACCACCGGTTTCATAGCCGTCTCCGCCTGTATCCCATACGGGCAGAAGGCCATCACAAACAATTGAACGGTCGGTTTGGCAGTTTTTTGAGGAGCTTGAGTGGTAGTTTGAGTTTGGGTTGGTAAAGTTTGCGAAGTATCGAAAGCGTATAAGAACAACATCTTCCCATCTTTAGTCGAATAAATGGTTGTGTTTCTTCCTTGGTATAAAATTGTTATCTCGTACACGCTACCCAAATCTTTTGTCGAGACGTATGAAGCGGAAGTTCCAGCCTGGACCACATTGTTGTTTAGATAATCAAGAGCTTTTTTTCCAACAGCATCTGCAGACGAAACTCCCACTGTCATTCCAGTAAAACTCCAACCATTGAATAAAGAGAGAACCAATAAAACTAACAGAACCACAGTAAAAACTGCCCACACATTTACTTTAGGAATACGGATTGTTATCCCTTTGCTCTCTTTTTCGGTTTTTGCGTCGTCCATTTAATCTACCTATATTTCGATGTCACTCATATATAAATGTTGTGAATTAGAAGACCATCTCAAGTCTAGGAACCGTTGGAGGGACATTGATCAACTCTTCCAGCCCTTCTATCAGTTTCTTTCCTTTCAAAGTTATCAAGTAGACTTTACTTTTCTTTGCGATGTATTTGTATTTCAATAAAATGTCAAGATGTTTGTATATCTCACTTGATCCAATCTTTATCTGCAATTTCCTGAATCCCTTGTCAATCTGCGTGTAGCTGCTTGGCTTTCCGTTTAGAATAAATAACAGCATGGTTCTCTTCCCAGATCCGAGGACTGTGCTCACTTCGAGCAGTTGTTCAAACTGTTCCATAGTAATTACCCATAAGTAGTTAATGTATTTAAGCCTTTCGACACGTTCGTTAACGTCTTAAATGTTTTCTTTCCCATGCTTCGTAGTCAAAAGCTCCTCTAGCATGGACTCGGGGGTTTAAAGTTTGGACAGGTTTTGGCACTGCTGTCACAATTTTTTTCATGTAAGCTCTGACAATGAACAAAACTACTGCAAATGTGGCTGGAATGTAAACGATTGGATTTGTTATAGCATCAACAAACATTCCGGTTATCGAAAGTTTTTCTTTCTCTGTAGCTGTCGCGTTCAAAGTTTTTTTGAATGAAACTTCTTTTCCATCAGCTGTATACACAACTGACAAAATCATCTCTCCTGAATTCGCGGCAGGGGTTATGTTGAAAAATAATATTGCAGATTCGTCTGGATTGACCGAGGCGGATTTTACATTTTCTGATGTCGTCCAATTTGCCGGCAGGTCAAGATAGACTTTTGCATCACCGGCCAAATTTCCCGTGTTTTTCAAAGTGACATTCATATCTGCAACTTCACCGACGTAAAATGTCGGAGTCTGTATTTCTTGAATTTCCAAAACTGGAATTAAAACTTTTTCTTTCACTGTAAGAGGCAATTGCCTATCAAGAGATGTTTCCAAACTCAAAACTGAAAGAGAAATCTTATGTTCGCCCGGATTTAGATTGCCAGTTTGCAGGCTTACTGTGAACACTCCGCTCTGAGAAACACCTATGTTTGTAAGCAAAGGCTCGACATCAGCTACCACATCTTTAGAAGTTATTTTCACTCCATGCAGCATCACATTTCCTACATTTCTTACTGTGATTGTGAATTGAGCGTTCTCCCCTTCTGTTATCGTCACATCTGGAAGAATAACATACATTAAAGCGGCATAACCTCCACCTCCGCTTGAACTGGAACTGGAGCTAGGCGCGGAAGCCGGCAAAGGAACGCTTATTGTTGCTGTGTTGCTCCCGCTTGCCTGCGTGGCAACTGCATTCAAAATTAAATTATAACTTCCATAGTCCGTGACTTTGAAAATGAAAGAATAGTTTTCTGTAGTTGACATTGATCCTTTTATCGTTGTTCCTGAAACAGAATAGTTCAAAGTTGCAGGAACTTTTTGGTCGTTGTCATTGTAAGCGACATAACCGCTGACTGTGACATTGTCGTTTGGCGAATAGCTTGTCTTGTCCGTGTTTATTGTGATTTTCAACGGCCTTACTGCCACAATTCTAGTTACAGCAGTCCCGTTCCCGATGTTTCCAATCCTGTCCTTCACTCTGAAGTTTATTGCCAAAGAACTTCCGATAGTCGAAGTCAGATCGTTTTTGAGGCATTTCCCGTTCGAATAATCTGCAGCAGACCAACTACTGCCCAAGGTATATTCGCACGATTCTACGTCTATTCCAGATTCCGAATCGTTCACAGCAACTGAAATATTGAATTTGTACCAAGTCTTTCCGTCAAAACTTGGAGTTACGATTATCCCTTCTAAAGTCGGGGCAGTTTTGTCCGTGTATTCCAAAATTCCGGTAGTCGTGTGATAGATTGCTGTGATCTGCCCATTTCCAAAAGAGTCAATCAAAATATCCGTTCCGTTATAAACTACATTTGTCAAAATCCCGTGATCAGGATCCCAGTATTTTTCATAGATTCCATTCTTACCAATGTCTATCAAGTAATCTGTTTTCTTGTCGTGATCCCCGTCAATTTTTATTGTGTTGGTGTTTCCATTCGGATCGAAATATTCATCATAGCCTTTTCCCGCGCCTGAATCCGTAGCGGATTCCAAAGCAGCATCTCCATCCACGTCCATCTTCACGGTTGTGAATGGGATTATCACGCTTTTTTGATCGTTTGAACTGTTTGAATCGGCTGGCAGAATATTTTTCACCGTGGCTGTCAGCTTGTCTCTTGGACTTCCGCAAGTGTCGTCGGAATTCAAGTTGAAAGTAATTTGTTTTGTTTTGTTGACGCTCAAATCTTGAGCCACGTCAGTGGAATAACTTGTGTTCCTGATTTTCAATTCTACTGTATAAGAAGCAGCGACATCATTCCCGATATTTTTCACGTTGACATAAACATCCAGCGGATTGCATTGAACTGCTGGTGAGGAGAATTCCATTGAATTTATTGCCAAGTCAGCACGATTGTCCACAGGATCGCATAAATCGCCAATCCCATCATTGTCCATGTCGGCTTGATCTGGATTGTAGACATACGGGCAGTTGTCCTTGAAATCTTTTATTCCATCTACATCAGAATCTCCTGTCAGCCAAACTACTGAATTTTTGAAAAGTTTTACAGTATCGTCAGTCCAATAAAAACATTCAGGAATTCCGAAAAATACAACTGCTGAATTATTGCTTATAGACTTTCCATTGAGCAAATGAGTTCCTGGCGAGCCATAGGCGATGGCGCCCACGCTGTATTGGTCGTTGGCAGAAGCGACTACTTTCAATGGCGTGAAGTCTGATTGGACGGTGAAAACATCTATGTTATTGACAAGTTCGACTTGGACCTGCTGGTTTAGGCTATAATCTTTGGTAAGTGGATGAAGTGACTGAATGTAAACATATTGTTCTATACTGGAAAAGAAATGCCCCTTATAGAAAGAATCAACCCATCCCCAGTCTTCCAGATGATAATAATCTATTCCTATGGTCGGAATGGAATTGACTGGAATGTTGGAGACGAAGCTTCCAAGCTCGTTTGTCTGGTAAGATCTGTCGACAACCACAATCAAATCAAAATTATTGTAATTGACTGAAGTATACCTGTCGATCAATGTGACAGAATTTCCCATGTTTTTCAGCGTTTGATAAATTTTAGTTTCATACAAATAGGATAGGCTTAGTGAATTTTTCACGACCATTCCGACATTGGCGGCATGTACGGATGAGACGAAAACTAAACTGAAGAAAAATAAGGACATCAGCATTAATGAGCGCTTGCCGCTAAATTTTTTTTTACTTCTCTTTTTCAAAAACCAATACGATACAGGAATGATTATTGCCAGCAAAATTATGCCAAGGAAGATTTGCGGGAACAGCATGTTAGGAGTTGCCACTACTGTCAGGTCGCTTTGATAGGTCAATCTTCCAGTCTGTCCGATTGCTCTTATATCTATGACAATTCCTCCCGTGTAAGTTCCTGCTTCCTTCACATCCACTGTATAATGGACAACCTTAGTTTCGTTTGCGCCCAAAGTGAAATTGGCATCATTAATTTCCATTATGCTTTTGAAATTGTCAGAGGGAGTCATGTTGATTTGCAAAGGATAATTGTACGCATTTGATATATTGAAACTTCTTGCCAAAGTTGCTGGAGTAAAAGGATAAAGCTGGAGACGGAATATACCCTGTTTTGCAGGTTCAACTGACAATTGCGCGCTAGCAAGAGACATCGATAACAGTGAAAAAAGTATAAAGGATGTTAACAAAGAGTTTTTTCTACTGAACATACTTATTACTAATCAGAGGTTAAACATTTAAAGGAAATTTGGATTTATTACTAAAAAGTAGGAACGTTTTTTTCCATTTATTGAAAAAAATGCTTCTTTTGCTATGGAATTTTCAATTCATCACAAGTCTTGTCTCGTCGTAAGAATATTTCTTCTTGCTTTTTCCCTGATATCTGGCAGGTTTGGAGTAAGAACTTTTGTAAGATGTGGCTGGTTTATTCTTGAAAAACATCCAACTGACTACCAGGCCTGCTGCAACGACAATTGAAATCACAATCGCGTATGAATTTGATTTAAGAAATGTCGACATTCCTGTGAAATATTGTGACACTGTTGTAGACATTGTTTGTTTCGTGGTTGTTGTAGTTGAACTGGTTGTAGTATTTGTTGGCTTTGATGTGGTGGTTGTAGATCTGGTGGTTGTAGTGCTTGATGTGGATGGAACATATGAACCTCCCGAACTTCCACCTGAGCTGGATCCTCCGCTGCTCTGAGGTTGCGAAGTGGAAGTTGTAGAAGTTGTGGCTGAAGTAGTAGTTGTGGAACTTGTTGTCGTAGTTGAGGTGGTAGTTGTTGTTGAATTGCTTTCGTTTTCTCCTAATCCATAAACAGAAAAACTGCTAATGTTCACAGTCACAAATTTTTGATTTTTGTCAATTGAAATGGGAAGTGGGTCTCCCCAGCCACTGATGCATTTGTCTGTATTCAAATCATAATTGCCGCATCTGTACAATACAAGATTATTTTCATCTATTACTGGAAGATCGGAATATTTTATTTTCAAAATCATTTTTGACGAATGGAAATTGCTTGGCAGCTCCACTTTATATGCTGTCAGAACGTGTATGTTTGAATTGTTGACGAAATCGCCAATAGCAACATTATTAATAATGATTTTAGATTTTGTAGCGTTCAAATCAGGAATGCTTAGATTTTGTAACATCATATAAAAATTTGATTCATCGTAATCGACATCCATGTCAACTTTCTGATCGTTTAGTGGAAAGGAAACATTTCCATAAACTGAATAAGTGTTGATGAGATTTCCCGCGTTTGTTTTGTAGGTAGTGATATTTGCCATTTGGGGATTTCCCTCTTCGTCTTCTACAGTCAAATTAACTAAATAACTTGGGGATGAGTTGCTGGAACTATTTTTATCGCAGTCAGGTCCTGCGCACATTCCCACACCGCTTTCAATCCAAGGTGCTGCTAAAACAAGATTGATGGAAAATAAGCAAACTATTCCAATAGCAAAAGGTATTTTCTGGTTCATGCGTTATCTATTCCATATGAAAGAATTTAAATGTTATCCACGGATTTTGATATTAAATTGGAAATTGTTTTCTGTTTCATAGGAGAAAAAATTATTTTTTAATGCAGTTACATTTGCTGATGCTTCATACGGGCAGACCTTTGATATACGGTATAGTATTTCTCTCCGAAAATCCGAATTTCGTAACATCCATTCCCGTTATCTGTATTTTCAAGTCGCCACTTTCAGTGGTTTTTCCAATAAAGTTAAGTTTGTTAGTGCTGGGATCAACATACAAGTTCACATAATTTAAACTATAAGTTTTCGAACTGCGTGTGGGTCTTGGTACAGTTGTTGTATCAACCACGCTAATTCTTAATTTGCCTGTACCATCTGCATCAATCACATTACTATTGAACTTGTTGATTTTATTTAATGCGATAGTTAGGGAAGCGCTGATTGTCTTTCCGTCAGTCGTTTCTGTTTTAATAGAAATGAAAACGTTTCCTGACAATTTTTGATTTCTGTCAGCTGAAAAGGAATTCAGAGTAATTTTTGTGTTTGGTTTAAAACTAGTATAAGTATCCAATTGATTCAAAACCCCCCCATTCTTCGCTATTATACTTGCACTTGCGTATGATGATCCACTCGGATGGTTGTCCTTGCTTCTAGCTGTTCCTTCCAAATTATAGACAGTTGGATAACCTGTGTTGTATCTCCAGTCACTCCACCAATTTCCTTTTGTTCCATCATCCCATTGTGTTGCACCTGATAATCCATCGTCACGTGCTTGTGCATCTTCATTATCAATGAAATTGTTATACAATACTGCATTTCCAGAGCTGCCTGAAGCAACCGTAGAATCCACTTTGACAGCATACATTGTATTTCCAGATATAGAATTTTTGCGGATTATGTTGTTGACAGGTTGATAGACTCCAACTCCAAGACCCCAACTGTGGTCGAAATGATCATATCCTTCACCGCCAATAACTACACCATTACCTGCGTTATTCATTATTGTATTTTTCTCTACAAGCGCATTCGTTACGCCACCCAAAATAATGCCCGTACCTTCGTCCGTAAAGTCCTGAGGATCAAGTTTCATTCCCTGAATTTTATTATTAGTTATACTGATGTCACTGGAAAGTCCAGCGCCAGAGTTTCCTACTTTCGGACTCCATACATAAATGCCGACATCTGTCTGGTCAATCATAATATTATTTTTAATCACTACGTCTTTGGAACCTCTGACCTCTATTGGCCCCCATATACCAGAAAATCTATTTCCATCAATCAGAGCGCCTGTTCCTTCAAGGTAAATCTTGCTGTGGCCGTAGAAATAATTGTTCAATATTTTTGTTCTATCAGTGCTATTCACAATCCATGTTAGTCTGTGGGCATTGGTGTAAGCCATATCTGCAATAGTAATATCATTGTTACCATCTTCCATAGTAGTGTTTCCAACATTGATCAAATTGTATTGAATGGTTACAGATGCGTCGTCGTTTGGAAAGTCAAGTCTTATTCCGTCGCAAGTCCAGTTAGTTTCACTAGCCGTACGATAAATCTTGTTATATTTTATAGTTACATTGGTTCTTGGACCTGTACCCGTCATGCCTATCGCGCCAATATCTTTTATTGCTCCATTTGGTCCGTATACTGTGAAACCGCTGATTGACACACCGAAAGAATCAATAAGTATTGCTTGATGATTTGTCAGGTCGTCAGTTGAAACTATTGCCTCATCAATTCTACCAGCAGCATTTGGATTTTTGTTTTTGTTTGGACCGTTCAATGCGAGTGGTTTACTGATGACAACATGCTCTGTATATGTTCCTGCTGCGACATTGATTGTTCCGTTGCCAGCAACGGCATTTACTCCGTCCTGAATTTTGTTGAAGCAATCATATTGCCAAGTATATCCTGATGTGATGCAAGCAGTTTCATTATAATCATCATCAACCCAAACTGTTGGCAGAATGATTGGATGCCAGTCTATTGCTCCTGCACTTCCTTGAAGAATGTTATATCGTATTGGATTTGATAAATATCCTAGATTAGTTGACAAGTCACTCCACCAATTTCCTTTTGTCGTATCATTCCATTGATTGTTCGAACCCCAATCTCCGGCAGTGTAAGAAGTTCCGACAGATCCTTTGAATATTTTGTTGAGATAGATGAGGTTATTTGATGGGTATGGCGAAGAAGGACTCCACAAAGCAATCGCTGCATATGTGTTTCCATAAACAGTGTTTCCAGATATTGTATTATTATTGGATTGTCCTATCAGCAAAATTCCATGTCTGCTGTTGTTGTAGATTGTATTTTGTGAAATAGTAACATTGTTTAATGGGCTGTTTGTACCATTCAGTTGAACTCCTTCATAAACATTTCCAGAAATTGTATTTCCTGTGATCATACTGTTTGAAACTGAACTCAAAACATGGATTCCATATTCCCATCCAGAAATAACATTGTTACTAATGGTGGTTGTGATATTTCCAGCTGGACTATTGCCAGGAATATCTCCAATGTAAATACCATCAGCATCCGTTGATGATGCGCTTGTGACCTGATTTCTGTTTATGGTGAGTGCAAGTGATGTACCCACATTATAAGTTTGGGCGCCAATCGCGGCATTTTGGTATTTGCCAGTAGGAGGTAAACCGTAACCCCACGAGTCTTTTGCGTTGCTCATAGTATTGTTCACAAAAGAAACTGTTCGTATACCTGTATTGTAAAATTGAGCCCATAAACCAATTATCCCTACTGTACCACCATTAACAATGTTGCCTTCTGCTGAACCGCTCCCATCTTGGAAGATTATACCGCTCTGAACATCGTTTATAATATTATCATCTGCTGAGCCACCGGCCTCATAAAATAAAATTCCAGTACTCCACCATTCTAATGGGTTGTAAGACATGTCACTAATGATATTTCCATTAATATGTCCTGTAGCACCATCTCCAAGTACGACACCATTTTGCACCTCGTCACCACTCGGTAGAGGACCACGTCCGATTATTGTATTTTCGTTTACATTTGCAATTAGCATGCTTCCGCATGCTTGGATTCCGTTCTTATCAAAATCTGTGACAGTTGAATCGTTAACTTCTACCGTTACTGGACTGGATGTAGAAGATAAGTAAATGCCGTAACAGTCTTTTCCAACTTGCGTTGGGTTGCACCTAACATCACTCACAGTCACCGTGTCTACTACACCGCCAGTGTCTCTATAGAAAATCCCGGCAACATAATCCACACCAGCCGGCTTTGCTGCGATTCCAGAGCCATCGACTTTTAAGTTTTTAATCGTAACACTAGCAGATGGAACGTTCGCCACAATTATCCCAGAGAACTGTGTTGCCGATCCAAAATAGTTTCCGCTAAGAATCGTAACGAGCTTTGCCTCTGAAGAAGGTTTTACAATTGTAGAATCACCAATACCTTGCAGTGTCAATGGTTTATTTATAACAACTTGTTCATCATAAGTTCCAGCTGCGACATTGACTGTTCCTTCAGAATCTACAGCATTGACTCCATCTTGGATTTTGTTAAAACAATCATAGTTCCATTCATGTCCTGCTGCCGTGCATGAAGCTACATCAGTATAATCATCATCAACATAAACTACAGTTGGACTGACAAACTTTACAGCGTCTGCACATGTGTCGCCAGCATCAGAAGTGTCAAGTTCTACGTACTGGCCACCAGCTGTTGTAAATCTGAATGTTCCTAAAAGCTTCCATCCAGAAGCAGTAAAATCTGCTACCGTGTTACCAGAAGCGTCTTTAGTTTGATCCACATTCACAATTGTCGTGCCATCTGCATCTACAATTGTGTAAGGAACAGCAGCCGGTCTTGCTGAATGAACGCAATAATGAACATAAACTTTGTAATATCCATCTGAAGTTATAGTGGGCGTCCATGTTGCCGTGTCCGATGGATTTGTCGTAGTTTCATAATGATAATTCCCGTTGTAACCACATGAGTTGGAATAACTGTTCCAACTTCCTGTCGTGGTAAAACCAGCACCACTGTCATCGACAACTATTTCTGCAGCAAAAACTTCTGTGACAGTTATCAATGATAATAGAAGAGAAAGCATAATTATAGTGAATTTTAACAGATTTTTCTTAGCCATATACCACACTTTGATACTAAATTTAAAGGATTGAAGAGATTTAACTTTGTCTACAAAATTTTTCCAAAAAATATGTCAAAATTTCATTTCAGATAGAAAAAGTATTATTAAATTGAATGAATTAAATCACAGTAAAGTAAACGTGACGGATGAATAGCCCACATTGCCAGCTCTGTCTGTCGCCCTTATCTGTAGATTGTGAATTCCGTAGCTGAAGAAATACCAAAGATAATACGGCTTGTTATAGGAAATACAATCTGTACACAAGGTTTTGAATCTGTTACCGTTGTCAGACATCTCCAAAGTAACTTGCTCGTCAGTTTTGAAATTCAATATTGGCGGTTGCCTGTATGTTTGGTTAAATGGCGAAAGTACAGAAATGGTGGGAGGCAAATTGTCAACAAAAATAGTTTTAACTTCTGAGTTTACAACATGTGCATAATCTTCAACAGTGAAATAGTAACTGAGTTGGCCGTTGTATGATGAGAGATCTAATGCAGTGGAACATTGTCTACGAAAACCGGAAGGACAATCTATCATTTGATAGCTGCTTAGGGAGGTTGTCTGGTAGAAAAGAGTTATGCCTTTCAAATTATTTTCAGTATAAATTATGTTGAAAGCAACCGTTCCTCTGACATATTCTGCATTTCCTGGCTCGGTTTTGATTATCACTGGCTTTACTGAATCCACTGCAAAATTTACAGAATTAGATCCTTCATTATTGTCATAATTCACGGCTTTGAATTTTAGATTGTGGCTTCCATCTTCAAAATAATAGAACATGTAGTACGAGTTACATTTGGTGCACAACGTTTGGAATTTTTGTCCGTCTATCGACATTTGTAATATTTTAACCGGCTCGTCGATCTTCACACTGACTGGAACGAGGCTGTATCCGTAAATTGTATTGATTGGTGACAAGATCGTAATTTGCGGTATTTTGGGCACGACTGTTACTGTTGCAATGATGTTAAGGGCGTAGCTTACGCTAACAAAAACTAAGAAAATTAATATGGGTAGCAGTAGAAGAGCTACCCTAATCTGCTCACTTTTCATTTTTCTCTTCTCTCAGTTATTGAAGTAGCAAAAAATCAAATGCTACTGGAAAATATTATTTTAGCAACCTGCGGTGAATGTTATTGTCTGTGTATATGTTCCCTTAGTTGTGCCTAATGGAACTGTCAATTTGAAATAAACTGGCTGAGAATTTTCACTTCCAAGGTCACTGGTTATTTGTACTGAGGTAGTTTCAAGTGCCGCAAATGTGCTTCCGTCTGCACTCCATTCAGTTGCTCCAACTGTTCCAATGCTAGTAGGCGCAAAATTCCAGTCAGTACCTGATATCGATAGACTTGCTACGCTATTTCCTGTGTTTTTTACATTTAATGGAGATGGATTTCCATTTACAGTAGATCCTACAAGCACATTAGTACCAAAATTTATTCCAGTTATTGGATTTTGGTTGATATCTGTAAATTCTAATCCACATGTGTTTAGAACACAAGCTCCATCTACACAGTGATATTGTGTAGCACATGGATGGTCAGTATCGCACTCTATTGCATCCACGTTGCTTGGTAAGCTTTGCGCTAAAACACCTGCCACCAAGAATATTGTCGCTAACATTGCTGCCAATCCTATTATCATCTTCAAATTTTTTCACCTCCTTTTTATTATTACAAAGAAAATAATTCCGACTAAACAAAAAGCAGCGATGGCGACAACAAAATAATTGAGAGGAGCGAGCGCAAAGAAACCTGTGGGCAATAATTGGTTTGATTCAATTGGTGACTCAGAAGTAGTTTGACTGATCCCAGTGTTTGTTATAGTCGTTTCTTGGTTTGATTCAATTGAAGATTGTGTGATCTGAGTATTTCCACTTTTGATATTAGCCTGACTATTCCCATCATTCGTCACACTCATTTCACGAGATACAGCAGGTAATTCAGGAATAATCATTGTCACGTTCTTTTTCATCTGAACGTTTATTTGAACTTGCCCAGCCTCTCCTTTCTGCAAAGCATAAAGCCATCCATTGAGATTTCCGCCTAAAGAAGTATCATAATTTTTCGGGATTGTCGCGACTATGTCGGTATATACCAATTTTTTTGGTGGCAAATCTACCGTAGCCGGAAAAGATAGGTAAGGAACGACATCCCCTTCTGCCCTCAGGCTTATTGTAATCGTTTCATTCCCATCGTTGACTAATCCGTATTTCGCGGAATTGCTTCCACCAGCAGATACGGTAATTACCAAAGGGCCAGCAACCTGTTGCAGGGCAAATACAATAGCAGTATTTAGAAAAATCAAAAAAACGAAAGTTAAAAGAACGATAATTTTTCTCATTAACCACACTTAATTAAAAATATGGGAAAAAAGAATTTATATGAAAATTTTTTCTATTTGAACTACATACTACAGATCGATAGTGAAATGGTATCTGGAAACAATTAAAGAATATTCAATTGCCTCATCTTGATCTGCATCTCTTTTACGCTTCCGCCAGAACTAATCATGTGAGAAACTTGGTCAGCGAGTTCCCTTTTCTTTTTTGAATACTTGTTTTGCACTGCGATGTCCCACACGTATTTTGTTTCCATGCCCATCACAAAAAATAAAAAGTCTCGGGGAGTCATTCCCGAAACAGTCTTATCCGGTACTATTCTATTGTTTTCCGGGGTATACCTGCCTTGTGAAGAAAGCGTATAGACGTATCGTTCATAATTTTTCACCGTAGGAGTATTCCTCAGAAACCAGCGTCTTTTAAAATTACCCACATGTCGGAAGCCAAGTTTGGATTGGTGGGTTCAAATCCCACCCCTCGCACAATTTACTAAGAAAATTAAAATACTATTCTTTTCTATAGGTTCCTACAAATGACCCACATCAAACACCATTTTTTACTAAGTAGATAAAAATTTGAAAATGTTAAACTTCGATAGGATATGAATAATTTATCTTTGGTTAACCCAACACATTTGAGTAAAAAAGATATGTTGAATTATCATTCAAATTCCATAGTCCCAAACAATAACTTGGAACTGTCAATTTAACATATACGTCTTTGCTTTCTTGTGGTTGCATCGTGAAATAATAGCCCCAATTCTGAAAAGCAAGATTTTTATTTAAATTCTGAACTTGTATCCAATTTACATTATCAAAACTAAATTGCATATATTGGTCGACATCCAAAACATTGCTAGATGGACACAATCCACCACTTCCAATCTGGGCAGAATAATCCTGAACAGCAAATATAACTCCAGTTTGATTGTTGCAAGTGTTAACTATGGTAAAATGATTACTCGGCGTAATTACTTGATTTAGATAAATACTCTGATTTAAATTAACGCCATCAGGTAATCCAAAATCAATTGTATTTCCACTACTCAATCCAACATTTAAACAACTTGGTAATTGTGTAGTTGTTGTAGTAGTGGTTGGTTTAGGATTACAAGCACTGTTTGAACATCCGTAATAACAATTTTGATAATTTTTCCAAACTGTCGAACAACCAGAATTCTGATATAGCCTTTGTAAATAATTCCCAGAACATTGATAGCTGTCCAAATATTTTATTAAGCAATTGCCTGTAATTGTTGCCTGGAAAGTGTCTCCAGGATTTATGTTTTTAGAGCCAATTTGATTTCCGTTGACAAGATATTTCACAGTGCAAGATTTTAATCCAGCTGGGCAAGTCAAAATATTTGTTTGGCCAAAATACTGTGTAATTGCGAACGTTAGAATTGGCAGAAAGATAACAATAGTAAAAAATAATAGCAATGTTTTTTTAGAAATCATTCAATCAATTATCATTTAGTAGAAAAAATATTTATACATGGAAGAAATTTCTATTTGGTATAAAATTTCAAAAAATCAGTTTGCACGTTTTGCCTGATTTTTGATATCTTCCCGCCACTGGAAAGTATTTTTGAAATCTCATTAACAGCCTTCAGTTGCTGCTTTGTCAAATTTTTCTCGATTACAATGTCCCACACGTATTTTGTTTCCATGCCCATCACAAAAAATAAAAAGTCTTAAAAGGTTAAGCCTTCATCAAATAATTGGGTTGAAGTATGGCAATAGAACTAATAACGATTTTATCTCCGCAACTGATCCCAGTGTGGTTTTACGGATACGGAGCAGTGGCATATGGGATTGTCGCAGCCATCAGTTTTTTGATCAGCCTGTTTTCATTCAAGCTTTACAGAAAAAGCTCGTTGAAAACTAATTTAGTTCTATCACTGAGTTTCCTTTCACTGGGAATCGCATTCGCTTGTTTGCTAGTTTCCAGTCTGTACACGTATTTTTACATCCCATATTTCCAAGATGACGTCGGTCTGGGATTTTTTAATCACAGTGCTTTCAATTTCTACTATCTCGCTTCGTTGATTTCCTACATCCTGTTTTCGATGATGTATCTCCCAGGAAAGATAAAGAACAAATTTTTTGCTTTCTACGTTCCACTCTGGTATATTGACTGGACCAATTTCCACATACTGTCCATTTTCATAATCGGTTATGTCTTGCTGATGAATTTTATGAATTGTTATAAGAAAAGAAACTTCAATTCCTACTTGGTAACTTTCGCCTTCTTCACGATAGAGATTTTCCACCTGCTACTTTTGTTCATACCTTTTGATGTCTCGCTCTACTTGGCAGCTCATGCATTGCTGAGTGTCGGTTTCGGTTCGTTACTTATCATGCTTATCCGGGTGAGTGTGAAATGAATGAGAGAAGATCTAAACTCAGCATACTGTGGGACATTTTGCACACTATTCAGAAGAAAGAAGGGAAGGCTAAGCCAACCCACATTCTTTACGGAGCCAATCTCTCCCATGACAGGTTGAAAGGCTATCTGGAGAAATTGATGCAGGACGGGTTCATTGAAAAAGTTACCGAGGGAAGAAATAGTTATTATTTGCTCACAAACAAAGGAAATGAATTTTTATCGGAATTCAGAAAGATACAAAAATTATCTGATGCTTTTGGTATTGAAATTTAACTGACTTTTCCAGTTCTTACCCATTCTATCGAGTCTAAGAGAAGCTGCTTTCCATCATCGTTCAGATTGGCCAAGTATGAGGCCCATCCTATGAACATGTATCTTGTTTTGTTGTCGGATGAGTTATACTGGAACATCGTCGAATAGTTGTATGTAGAGTAAACAACAATTCCTTTTGAATTAGTTATTAAAATATCTGCAACATCTGGAACTTTCAAATAATTTGTCAATACAGAAAACATCTTTGCTTTGTTATTGAATATCTTCAGATTTTCATCAGAACTAAAGATGTTTCCTAGAACAAAACTGATATTGGTAGCGGTTTTTGCATAGGCTTTAGTGGAATTGATGTAGCCAAAATTGTAGGCTGAATAGATTTTAGAACTGGTCTGCAATTGCAAAAATCCTTTTCCCTTGATCACATGCTCTTTGTAAAAGACAGAATCTTGCGCAAACTTGAAAGACCCCAGAGAAAGCATCATGTCTTGATTGTCTAACTCTTCTTCAGTCCAAACATTGAATCCTTTTCCTGTGACAGAATATCCATAGTCTCTCAGCCATTTCATCATCGCTATCTCATTTTCATTATTGCAATATTCACTCTGGCATATCATTCCAATCTTTCCAGTTTTTTCGTATGTGTTTCCATTCTTCAACCACTGCAATGTTTTTTTCAGAACTGATTCTCCTGTATCTGTCAGGCTATTTGTATCGTATCTCATAAACCATCCGACAAATGCATATCTGCCATGGCCCACTGAATCATCTACAACAAACAAAGTGGACAAGTTCCCATATCTAGACTTGTAGGGAACCTCAAGCAAATCTTGTGCCGAAGGATTGAGATAACTTGTGTAAATTCCTGCTAAAGGATTGTTGCTCATAGCTGCGAAACTTTGATCCAATCCTTGAACGATTTCGTGCGAAGAGATTAAATTCACAGGATTGCTTCCATATTTTCCGCCATATCTAGACAAGTAGCCTAGAGTATAGGCAATATACGCTTTATATGTATTTGGAAATTCTATAATCGGTTTGTTTTTTTCTATGTGCAAATTGTAAATCGGTGAATTGAATGCTATTTTGCATGCCCTTGACTCGTCAGAACAAGCGATGATATCGAACTGATCCAATTGATCTTCGGTCCAGCTCTTGTATCCTTTTCCTGTGACATTCCATCCATTATATTTCAACCACAATATCAAATTCGCTTCGTTCTTATAGTTGCATTTGTCATCTTTGCAAACAAAAGCGATGCTTCCCTCGCTTGGGTCAAACTCGGATTCAAGAACACATTTGTTCCTGAAGCAGATCGCATCCGCTCCTTTTTTAGATTTGCAGCAATTTTCATTACACGTCTCCGTATAGTTCAACACATTGTTAGAGCAATAATAATTTTTGTACATTCCTGTATAATCGCAAAAATTCAGTCCTTCCGCATCGCAAGTGACCATCGGGGGCGGGAACATGTTTTTTCCATAAATTTTTGGGGTTATTATTGGTATGAACATTTGTTCGCTGTTGTCATCACAATCAATTTTAAAATAGATGCTTCCGCTTCTGTCAGGTCCGCCGATCCAAACGCCCGTAGACAATACTTGTTTTTGGTTTTCCCCCTTGGGCAGATCGACGCTGTTTTCATAGATGTAATTTTTCATGTAATCGCTTGGAACCAAGGTGACTCGCATCCCAAGATTGGCATTGGTGTTAACAACAGTGAAATTGTAAATGGTCAAATTGCCTGGATACAAAGTTCCGTTTATTTTTATAGTTCCTCCAAACGGGGAAATCCCAAAATCTTTGTTGCAAACAGCTGCGTTTTGAGCGCAAATGGTTGGATTAGCACATATGGCAAAAACTGAAGGAATTGCAAAAAAGAATAATATCGCAGAAAAAACCATTGTTTTTTTGTTTATCATTTTCTCATCTTTTTTTAAAAAATGATTTTTCCCTTTCCAAAAAATAAAAGAAAAGGGGAAAGTTTTCATATTTTTTCCCATTTAATATCCGGTTTTGCTTAGATGGCTCTCATCAAAATGACGAGGTCACCCTGATCGAAAGTACCGATGCATGGTTCTGGATAACTCAACTTGAAGTCACATGTTGCCCATTGGCCGTATACCAACATGTTGTATGTTGGGTATGGACCACTTGCGAACAGTGGGTTCACTCCAAAGCATTCTTGATCTGATTCATCAGGCATGGCAGGCATGGTATAGCATCCTTCTGTATCAGTCGTGTCAACATTTTTGACTTCTTGCCATTTTTGCTCTATGTATCCCATACCGTCGTTGAGTTTACATGCGAATTCTATGTTGTCAGAATCCAATACATTGGAAGTTGGACACAATCCATATCCACTAGATGCTGTAAGATCTGTTCCACCCAACCACACAGCTATGTCAACCAAACCTTGATTTTTGATTGTTAGCTTGTTTTCTGAGTAGACTTCTTTTCCTGCAGCACCAACTGGGAATGAAATGTACATTCCATTGGTTGTTCCGATTAGCAATGTTATTGCTGGGTTGTAATCGAATGTTTCAGGATCGCTGTAAGCAGAACCTGCTACTCCACCCACACCTTCAACATAAAGTGGCAAATTGCCGCTCATGTCGTCAGTGACAGTCAGTATACACTCGTAAAGCATGTCATATTTTTCATCAAAGCCTTGTTCAATCTGTGTATCTCCGATTGTCATAACGCGTGGTAGTATCTTAAGTTCATCTTTTTTTATTGCGTCAGACGACCATCCTCTCCAGCCTTCGTCTTTTATTTTCTTTTCGTTGACTGGAATACATTGGACTACTTCGTCTTTCATTTCACCCATTGCAAGGAATGCGTTCTGCAAGTCAGCAGCGCCTTGGCTGTCTCTTACGACTGCCAATACAGCAACTTGCTCACCTGTGAATGCATATGCGTGGGCTCTTCTGATTGTATTACCTTCTCCTGGTGCATATGAACCATAGTTCATTGGTGCCCAGTATGGATTTATACAACCAGTCTGAACATCTCCTGTGTTCAGAACACTTCCATCTCCGTCAAATCTAACGTCTTGACAGAAGCTGAAAGACTTCTTGACTACCCATGCACTTATGCCTGGGTTTGAGTCTGTACCCATTCCTTGAGTATCTGCTAAAACAGTACTCAAAGACATTGCTAGAAATACAGCAATTAATCCGGATAAGACTATTTTGTTTCGGGTGTTCATCTTATCACTAGAAGAGAAATTATGAAAAAACCTATTTATAGCCATTAGTTGTAACTCACTAATGGTATTACTATAGAATAGAAAAAACCGTCATAGGAAATAGAAACAGAGTTCATACATCATGAACTGGCATCAAGTAGAAAAAAAACCGAATTTTCAGATAATTTTTGCTCAACTAAAAAATAAAAATCATTCGCATCAAAATTTTTCAATTTCCCCATCCTCAACAACTCTCTCCGACGTTCAAACAAGTCTTTGAAGCCAAGCACCAGCCGTTGCAAGACGATTTGGAGTTGCAATAAATCCTTGTTGTACAAGAGTGGCAGTCTATCTTGACACTAGATGACACTTGTTCTCCTGGATTGTTGAAGTTTCCATTCGAATCCTTGTCTACGCATGCCACAATTTGGTGAGTCCCGACTTCCGACATCCTGAAATTGACTGTGCAAGAACTGCTTCCCACTCTACATTGTCCGAGTATTGTTCCGTCACAACTGTCTTCCTTCAAATAGGCTATCTTATTGTTGCAGTGGGACAAACCAGAGATTGTCGCTACAATATCCGTGTCAGGGCAGTAAGGATCTCTCGTAAACGTCAGTTGAACAAATCCTTCACAGGTGTAAACACATTTTCCATTTTGGCAGACTTTACCATTCGTACAGACAACATCTTTCCTATCAATTTCTACCAATCTCGTCGAAGTGACTTTACAATTACATTTACTTGGTGTGCATGTGCATTGGTTGTATTGCTGTTTTACTTTCGTACAGATCTGGCATGGGTTATCGTCACACGGACCTGTCGTCTTTTGATTGGTGTCTTTCCAACCGCTCAGAGCGTTACAATCTTGCGTCGCGTAAGAGCAAGAACAATCATTGGTGCAAGTTCCAGAGAAATATCTCACATTATCCAAACAGTAAGGCTGGCAATTGTTGTTGTTTTTAACACTTCCGCATCCAGTCAAGGAATTACAAGTGGCGTCACAGCAACCGCTGGCCGTACAAGCTTGAGTGATTAAACTGCAAGAACTGCAAGTCCCACAATCGCCATATCCATCGCAATATCTCGTGCAAGTAGAACAAGTCCAGTCGAAGAAAGTCAGGGCAGAACATTTATCTTTAGGGCAGATGGTCGTATTGGTTCCACAAGAAGTGGCTGGCGGTAGATAATTGGAAACACCAGTGTCCACCCACTGATAGTTTGTTACAACATAAGTGCATTGACCTGGAGCACAACTATAATCTCGATATTCTTGTTTCAACTGTTCTTTTTCTGTACACGAATTCACAGGAATAAACTGCGTTTCACTGGTGTTATACCAACCGTCTAAATTGTCACAATTTTCAGTTTGATAACTACAACTACAACCTGCTCCACACGTTCCAGAGAAATATCTCACATTATCCAAACAATAAGGTTGACAATTATTGTTGTTTTTAGCACTTCCACATCCGGTCAAGGAATTACAAGTGGCGTCACAACAGCCGCTGGCCGTACAAGCTTGAGTGGTTAAACTGCATGTGTTGCAACTTCCACAACTTCCTCCTAGGCATAATCTGTTGCAAGAATTAAAAGTAAAATCGTAGAAAACTAATCCCAGACAATAATCATTTTGACAAGAAGTGGTGTTTGTCCCACAGTTAGTTCCATCTGGCTTGTTCCTTGTATTTCCTGTGTCAATCCACTGATATCCTGTGACAGCATACGTGCATCCGCCAGGAGCACACGAGTAGTCTCGATATTCTTGCTTCAACTGTTCCTTTTCCCTGCACACGTCCAAGTTAACCCACTGTTTTTCTGTAGTGTTATACCATCCATCTGAATTATCACAGTTTTCAGTTTGAAAAGAACAGGAACAACTGCTCGGTCCGCATGCTCCATTGAAATATCTCACATTGCCAACACATTTGTTCGGACAATCCGAGTTAACAGAGCACTGGGCTCCGCAAGAATTTTTCACACAACTATAGGTGAAAGGATCGTAAGAACACAGGCAGGTAGAGCCGCAATTCCCATAAGAGTCCCTAGTCCCTGTTTGATTTCCTGAACAAGTTGAAGTCGCTTGCGAACAATATCCATTATTAGCAGTACTCGGTCTCTCACATTGTTCGCCAGTATTGATGACCCCATTGCCGCAGACTGGTATGTGCCCGCCTTCTCCCTCACCACCTTCTCCACCTCCACCCTCTCCTCCTCCAGATGAAACTGCTAGATTAGAATCGTAAAAGAAAAAGATGAATGAGAAAATGATTAAAATAAATAAAATTATTCCTAAACTTGCGTAAGCTTTGCTGTGTTTGATATGTATCACTTTCTGAGAGTTAAAAAATTATTACTCCTTTAGATTGATTAGTCTTTCCTAACCACTTGGTAGTAATATGTGGAAATTTTAGACAATTTTTTACTAGGAAGTAGAAAATCTTATTTAAATGTTTAATTTGTGCTTTCAAAAATAAGGAGCTAAGATTTTATTCTTCCAAAAAATTTCCTTATGACATACCTCAAGTTGATTTGATAGCTTTCCTCATGCCCCACATACTCGATCAGTTTTGCTCTGCTCTCTATCTCCCTCCTTTTGAGCTTGGAGCCTTTTATGCACGCTTCGATGTCTTGCAAATCCTTTTCGCTCAACCTTCCTTGTCCAAAATTGCCAGAAAATCCTGCAAACCAGATTTATCAAATGGCACTGTATAACCTCATCTTTTGCTTGATGCTTTTTTCATCGTATTTCTTCTCTATTAATTTCCTCTCTTTCAATATTCTTATAGCATTTTCTATTTCTTCACTTCCCTTTATTTTGTTCAAGACCTGTAGCAAGCCAAGTAGCTTCTCCAATTGGTTGTATTTTTGGCAGAGGAAAATGAGCAGATTGTAGTTTGCTTTGTTTTTTGCCAAAATCGCCGGAATCGCCTCGATTCTTCTCGCGTCATTCTTCAGGAGGAGCGACGTTATGATGGATTCTAGGCAGATGTCTCTGCCTTGGCTTATCTTTGGGCCCATTTCCTTGTAGCCAAGCCTGCTTAAATTGTAAATCAAATCCTGCTCTGAAATTTTCGCCGGATTTGCTTCCTCCTTTTCCAATTTGATTTGAATGCCTTTCGTCAAAGCAGTTTTGATTTCTATCCAGAATGATTGCGGCGAATGAAATGCTATTTTGTTTGAGAGCATCTCCTTCAGCGGATTGCTTTCCTCGGATTTGAGCAGCTCCAAAAACTCATTTTCTCTCAAAATCAAATAATCGGTTTTAATACTGTGCATTTTTTGGAGCGTCTGCATGATTGAATGAATTCCCCACATCTCACTCTGAAGCATGACAATCCCTTTTTCTTCCGGCTCGGGCTTTCCGTTTTTTACCCATTGAAGCGGCTCTGCCAGAAGAAACAAGAACTCCGCTCTGTTCAATTTCATGTTGCGCTCCGGGTCGGCAAGCGATATTGATTCTATGAGATAGAAACCCTGGCTGAAATATGTTTCCATCCCCAGAAGAAGCATCTGCAGCTCAGTCTTCTTTTCCAAGAAATTTTGCTTTCTTTTCAATTCCATCTCAGCCAGAATATCTGTCAAAAGATAGTTGTTGAAGTTCAATTTAATGATTGAGGACTTCCCAATTTCAGTTATGGTCAGAATGTTCTGCTTTTTCAAATCTTGTATCTTGCCATAGATGTTCTTGTAATAAGCGGTCCCATGCAGTTCTTTGATCCTGCCGGTAAGCTCGTTTATGGAAATTGGGCTGCCCAAATTTCTTGACAATGCGTCCAAAATTCTGAATGCGGTCTCGTTCATACAATCACTATTATGGTCTAAATGCTATAATGTTATAGTATAAAGACTATATATAAGCTTTTCGGAAAAATTCTTTGGTTGAAATTTAATTTAATTGTAAGAAGACGGGATTTGAACCCACGAAGATAT
>Ga0315282_10003828_pt1 | contig 26731 bp, 22 predicted proteins | sample YL17G07_20_MG_FD_203693 | JGI IMG/M metagenome (GOLD analysis project Ga0315282, IMG submission 203693) | Sediment microbial communities from Yellowstone Lake, YNP, Wyoming, USA - YL17G07_20 | ecosystem: Environmental > Aquatic > Freshwater > Lake > Sediment | place: USA: Wyoming | collected...
TCTGTGAATTGAAATCTATGCCCATAGTCAGATTTACACGTGTATGAGCCTCTCCATAACTTCCCTCGTCGAGGCGCAAGACTGGTATGGAAACTGAATATGCAGCGGTTTTATCAATAGCGATATACATAGTGACGCCAGTATCTGTGTTTAGCGCCATCTGTAGGAGGCGTTTCAGGAATTTCAGAAATAGTTTCTATCCTTAGGTTAATAGCGGAAATTACCAATGGATATTACGCGCGCGCGTAGTCATAGCAGCATCCACAGTCGCAGCGGTTAAGAGAAGAAGCAAAGACTAAACAGACTTTTCTTACTCTCAGGTATTTTTAGCAAAAAACACCCTGGTTTGTTTTTGCCACTCAAAGAAGTTTGAAGTTTGAAATGGCATGCACAGGTTTTGCAGTTTTTCTTTGGTTTATCTCTTTGGCCTCGGCGAGCGTAGCGAGCCAATAATAATTGGTGTGTGTGCTCACCAAGCGCGGCGACGACGACGTTCGTCATCTTTAGGGAAAGAATCCCCTGAACCACGTCTTTCTCCAGTTACTTGCTCGCTAACGTCGAAGGTGATATGGGACTTCTATTATTACTCGTTGGAATCCAAGATGTCGTCGTCGATAGAGGAGTGCGTTTCTGATTAGCCGAGCTGTCTGGTTGTGGAGCAGGCCCTGCCACCAGTGAGCTGGAACCCATTCAGGCAAGACAACCGCAGCGAGTTGACTGTCATTGTTTTTCCCGTCGATCTCGTCGAGAAAATCTAGGAAAGGCCCAACGATAGAACGATACGGGGATGGTAGAATCACCAGTGGCAGGTTTGGCCACAGACGTTTCCATTCCTCACGAATGTGCTGTCCAGAACCTGGTTCCAGCTCTATGTATACTGCTGTAACACTCTTGGAAATCGATTGAGCGTAGGCAATGGCATCAACCATCCCGCGATTAACACCTGCAATGGGAACAATCACTCGAGTAACTGGAAACGACCTAGGGAGTGATGTCGAAAGTTCACCGAAAGACAATTGCTTATCAACTTCATGATAATGTTCACGAATCTTGAGAAAACCTACCACGAGCATTGGGATCAGCAGAATCGTAATCCAAGCTCCCTCGAAGAACTTGTTAGCTCCAACAACGACAACGGTTACTCCTGTGGCCAAGGCCCCTACACCATTAATGATCACTTTCAGCCACCATCCTTTTCCTCGCTCACGCCGCCAGTGAACCACCATACCTATCTGTGATAGTGTAAAGGCCAAGAACACGCCCACTGCAAACAAAGGAATCAATGCGTGGGTATAGCCTCCAAACCCGAGTATCAATACGCCAGTCGCAACCGTCAGAAGCAAGATACCCTTGGCGAAAACCAATCGATCTCCTACACTCCTAAGTTGACGAGGGAGAAAACCATCAGACGCTAGTATTGCCGCCAAGCGTGGAAATCCAGCAAAGCTTGTGTTAGCAGCCACAACCAGAACGAGCATTGTACTTGCCTGAATTATCCAATAAGCTGGCCCGCTACCCAGCAACATCCGAGCCAAAGCCGATAGAATCGTCTCCTGCGGACCAGCAACAACGGCAAGAAACTGTGTCAACCCAACACTACCAAGAAACAAGATGCCCATCAACAGAGCCATGACGACAAGGGTCTGTCGGGCGTTCTTGGCTTCGGGAGGTTTGAAGACCGGCACCCCGTTGCTAATTGCCTCGATTCCAGTCAAAGCTGTGCAGCCAGTCGAGAATGCATGCAAAATCAAGAATAGTGTTAGAGGTTCGGTAGCTGGTGGAGCAGTTGTGCCCCATGATACAGATCCCTCGATGAGAACCCGCAACATGCCGTAAGCTAACATTGACAAATAAACGAACAAGAATAGATACACTGGAATAGCCATCATAGTACCGGTTTCACGCAGACCCCGCAGATTGAGCAAAGTAATGACAGATAGAAACAGCAGCGATAGGCCAATGTGATAAGGCCACAATTCGGGAAAAGCAGATGCTATCGCTGTAATACTTGCTGTGAGACTCACAGCCGCCGTCAGAACATAGTCAATCAACAACGCAGCTGCCGTGACCAAGCCGAACAAAGTACCTAAGTTCTCACGAGCAACTGCATAAGATCCCCCTCCAGAAGGATAGCCGCAGATGGTCTGAAAATAGGATAACGCAACAATTGTCAGGAGCCCAGTGATGACCAACGCGATAGGCAAGGACTGAGATAGCCCAGCGCTTCCAGCAACCAAAAGCCCAAGATAGAGCTCTTGGTTAGCATACGCAATAGACGAAAGCGCATCGGGAGAGAATGCTGCCAGGGCTCGTATCTTATTCAATTTCTTATGCGCGAACTGCATAGTCATTAGAGGAGGCCCGAGAACTATGTACCGAAGTCTATCCCACATTTAGGTAGTGTCTGCCTCCTTGGCCCAATCAATACTAAGCAAACAAAGCAGGGTGACTATAGTGGAGATGGCGAGCGGAAATCAGACTGAAGCCATGGCAGAACAGAATTACATTCCAGCTTTCTTCTGACCTCCTTATAGACCCAGAATGACTTATCACACTTAGCATGCTTCCTTAGATAATGAGGTTACTTTTAGCGCGCGCCAAGTCCTTTCGCTTGCCTCTGTGATAGCTCCAAAATTCATTTCCACATCACTAAAGTATCATCACTTATCACATCAGATGGAGCAACCTGTTATGACTGCCGTAAAATAACCTAACCGAATATAACCTGCAACATACTGTTTTCTTCCATATAATGTGACTCCAAAACCCTCCATAGGTTGTGACCGGTTACACTAACCTGCTACTGTAACCTCTCCAGTTATAACCCTCAACCTCTGCTAGCCGTCAGGCGAGCCGTTCTCTTTGGTGTGTGTGCTCACCATCTATGGAGGGAATACGAGAATCAAGATACTCCGTCCCATTGCCCTGCGGTCTGAATAATCTAGTCGTAGTCTCTAACCATCTATGTGTGCTCACCAAGGGCAGTAATATCCTAATCCTTCACGTGGAGACTGTCAACCGGTTACACATTATGACACCGGGCTGGTATGCAGCAGTTGCGTAGACAACCGGGTGCGACCCTATTCAGAATACACCTCAAGGTTACTGCGTAACATCCATGTATTTTCAATGTAACCTCTAGGCATCTGCCTGTGGTTGAAGGTGTGAAACAGGTGTTGACACCTGCTGTCAGCAGACTTCAGCTATGGGTTGCAGTTGCTGCTGAAATATTACAGCTAACTTACTACTTGTTTACTCTGCGAGCGTAGCGAGCAGAGATAGTCAGTGATAATTATTGTTAGGGGGATGGGTATTAGGGGATATGAGGGGAATAAGTGTGTGTGTGCTCACCAACTAAGGGGGGATATAGATAACTGGCTGTTTTGTGTGGTCACGTGGATACTGGTTTTCCGACGTGGACATCCACATGGACATTTCTAGAATGAAACTGGGCTAAGTGCGCGCTCGAACAAACAAAAGGCATATACTTGGTTTGGATGTAACACGGTTGAATCATTAACTAGGGATTTAACAATGCAAAACGACATATTGATCATCGGTTCTGGACTCGGCGGCCTTACAGCAGGAGCGAAGTTAGCCAAGGAAGGTAAGCGAGTTCTCCTTATTGAACAACATCACACTGTTGGCGGGTGTGCCACGACTTTTAATCGCAAGAATTTCACAGTAGAAGCGGGACTTCATGAAATAGACGGGCTGAACGAGGATGATCCGAAAACACAGATCTTCAAGGAACTAGGTGTCTTCGATAAGGTCGAATTTGTCAAAATTCCGGAGTTCTACCGCTTTACAAATGGCAGAGTAGACATTGTCATACCAGACGATATGGAAGAGGCTACTAAGAACTTGATAAAGAGATTTCCTGATGAGGCTAGTGGAATAAGGAAATTCTTCCAGACTATCACAAGACTGAACAGAGAGGTCGCCAGGCTTCCAGGAGAGAATTGGAAAATGAAATTACTACTTCCATTCTTTCCCCTATTATATAGAAACATATTAGTCAACGTCAACAGGACCGTAGGCGACTTTGTAGATTCAATAATTAGCAATGAAGATCTCAAACTAGTACTATTAGCCAACATAGGATACTACCATGATGACCCCCACACAATGTCGCTTCTCTCCTTTGCCATACCTCAAGGAAGCTTCTATTCTGGGGCAAATTATATCAAAGGAGGATCGCAGAAGCTTTCAGATTATCTTGCCGAAGTAATACGATTAAATGGTGGACAAGTATTAACAGGTCAACTTGTAACTAGAATAATTACCGAAAACGGAAAAGCCACAGGAGTGAAGTATAAGAAAACAGTGGGCAAAGACGTTGAAGAACAAGAGGCTTATGCTAATACCATCATAGCCAACGCAGCTATTCCAAACGTCGCAAATGAAATGCTTCCCCCATTAGAAAAAAAACTGTTACAGCGCCAAGTTGATAAATTCAAACCATCCTGCTCATTACTATCAATCTATTTTGGATTCAGGAAACCGCTGAGGGATTTGGGGAACAGACATTATTCCACGTTTGTCTTTGATGAAAGTGTGAAAGAGTTATCTCAGCTTATAGAGAATATGAAGGATACTGATTATAATAGAAAAGGATACGTGTTTGTGGATTACAGTCAGATTGATTCTGGACTAACAGCAATAGACAGGAGTTTGGGTGTAATCGTTACAGTAGATTACTTGTGCAATTGGGAAAATCTGACTGATGAAGCATACAAAAAGAAGAAGGAAGAAGTCGCTCAGATCTACATCGATAAGCTTGAGCGTCTAATCCCAGGATCCAAGAAAGAGATAGAATATTGTGAAGTAGGGACCCCAAAGACAATCCAGAGGTATACAAAGAATCCTGAAGGCACCGCATATGGGTATGCCCAAACACCCCAACAAGCGAATGTGAAACGAGTGGATCATAAATCGCCGATAGGGAATCTGTACTTTGCCTCTGCTTGGACTAAACCTGGAGGCGGCTTCACAGGCGCAATATTGTCTGGCTACAACTGTGCTGATACAATTCTTGATCAGAGGAGCTGACAAGCGTAGCAAGCGCGCGCTATTCGAGATAGCGTACCACTACACGTTTTCTGTTGTGTAAGGTACGTCTGAAGCATTGCATTCTTCCTCTGTCCTGATGGTCTTGGTCAGCTTAGACCCTCTCAGCAGGGAGGGTACTACAGCCAAGATAGTTACAACGGTTTGCATAAGGAAGCCATAGCGGAGGGCTGAGATGAAGAGGGAGGTATCGCCGGCCGTTAAGCTGCTTGTTCCACCTGAGATCTGGGCAAGTCGGCTGAAGGGCATACCTAACGTCATGAAGGTCAAAGAAAGGGGCAAGCTCACGACCATTGCCGTCTGGACTATTGTTGTTCGTAGTCCATTTGCCACTCCTCTTTTTTCAGCAGATATCGGGCTCATTATTGAGCTTGCGTTGGGTGAGATGAAAAGGCCTCTACCAATACCTGAAGCTATCAGGCCCAACGTTATGGCGGCGTAGCCTGTAACTTGATCTATTGTTCCCAACCATAAGAGTGCAATTCCACTAAAGAGAAGTCCGAGGGTGCAGAGCCCTCTTGCACCATAACTGTCGGATAGTTTCCCGCTCAGGGGACCAACGATCAGAACGGCGGCCTCCAGTGGTATGAAGAGGAGCCCTGTTGTAAGAGGATCTTCATGTCTTACCAGCTGGAAATAGAGGGTCATAAGAAACGGCAGTGAGTTGAAGGTCAAAGAGTTCAGAAAGCTGGCTGCGTTTCCTGCACTGAAGAGCTTATTCTTGAACAGATCAAGATCCAGAGTAGGATGCTTCACCCTCTTCTCTACCACAATGAGCAAGGGTGTGAAGAGGAATCCAGCTACCAGAAGAGTCAATGCAAATGGTGAGCTTGGATCGTCAAGACTTAAAGCGGCAAGAATGAGTGTTAGAATTGCCGAGTACAATATTGCTCCGGCATAGTCAAACTTTTCAGAGACACCACGATGCATCTCTCTGAGCCTTAAACGAGCCCAGAAAGTCCCGAAGAGACCTATTGGTATGTTCATTAGAAAGATGTACCTCCAACTTGCAAATTGTATCAGTAATCCGCTTAGAGTGTACCCTACTATTGAGCCGAAGTTGAATGCCATGAAGTTGATGCCTATGCTTGTCCCAAGCTCTCCGGCAGGAAAGGCATCGGCTATAATAGACACACTATTTACGATTATCAGTGCTCCACCAATCCCTTGAAGCAGTCGGAAGGCTACAAGTTGGTCTCCACTCTGTGACAGGCCACATAGAGCTGAGGATAGTGTGAAGAACGCAAAACCAATAATGTAGAGCCTTATCCTACCGAGCATATCAGCAACTCTGCCGATAGCCACCAGCAGGATGGTCATTGTCAGCCTGTAACCTGTCAGTATCCAGACTCCGTGAATTAGGGTTGCATTTAGCTCAGTAAGGAGGGTAGGCAGGCCAACAACAAGCACACTGGCATCTAAAGCAACCATGAATGTCCCGACAGTGGTGATTGCCAGTGCAACCCACTTGTACTCCGTCTGAACCACCTAAGTGTCCTGAAATCCCGAAGAACAGTCCTCAACATATAAAAACTTAAAAGAAAACCCGCAAGCGCATGCTCAATGATGCCTTCGATCGCTCTTCTCCTGTTCATTGGGATTGGGGGAGAATGGAGCTTCGTTTAGCGCGCGCTAGGGGGCAGTGTGCACTCGATTCGCAAATGCTTTAAGCGATCGTCTATACGTATGCGAAGGAGCCCAAAATGTCGGCAATAGACACTTCAAAAATCAGTTTCTGGCAGACCCACCCCAATTGTGATGTTCGTGTCGTCGGGAGTGGTGAGAGAATCACTATGCTTTATTCTATAACTCATCCGGGTCCAGAGATCCCCGAACACAAACATCCTCACGAACAGATGGTATACTGCCTTCAGGGAGAGGGCACATACCGAATAGGTGACAGGACGGTGTTAGTCAAGAAGGATTACACCCTCCTCATACCTCCAAATGTGACGCACTCATTTAGGAATACTGGCAAAGAGGATTACATTGCAATAGAAGTCTTCTCACCCGTGAGAGCCGACCTAATCAGAGGAAAGTTCTCGCCAGAGAAGCTCAAAGAATAGAGTCATTCTTGGCAAGCGCGCGCTGTATAGCTCAACACTTTCACTGACGTATGAGGTTTATACATGGTGAAATCGCTTCAGTATCTGATAAGCGTTGAAGACTCTCAAGACCTGGAAATGCGAGTGCGGAAATGAGGACCAACGCAAGATAATTATTGCCGCCGATGGAGAGGTTGTATGCGAAAAATGCGGAACCGTACTTGGTCAAGTGAAAATCAAATCGGTGCCTGAGGAGCAAATCGACCGCTGGGACGGAGAAGCAGACCTCTGCAGAACACTCCTGGAAGAACATGTGAGTAAGCGGGGCTGGGAATTCTAAGAAATCAACTATTAATGTTCTAGAAACGAAAAGCGCGCGCTACGATGATGACTGCTACAATAACTGTTTTGGAGTCCACAGGACTTCATGGAGTATTGTATCATGGGAGAGGGTATTTGGTTTTTGGGCATGATACGAATTAGCGCAGCGCGCGCTTGCATAGAGGTCAAAGAACGTAAAAAGATTCTTTAATACGAAGTCCTGATTTTTGAAAGATAAATCGGGAGGATAAAAGATGAGGGAATTGGCCGGCGCTTGCGGATTGTATTGCGGCGCTTGCGTATTTTATCGTGCCTACAAAGACAAAGACACAGCATTAATTCACAAGTTGGCTGTTGCACGTAATGTTCGGGCAGAAGAAATTGCCTGTGACGGCTGTTTATCCTCAAACTATCGTTTGTTTGCATCTCCCGAATCTCGCGACTGTACTCTCAAAAAATGTACTGCGGAGAAAAAGATTACTTGGTGTTTTGAGTGCGATCAATTCCCTTGCAAGAAGTTGAATGAATTCTCACATGATGGCAGAGCGCATCATACCGCAGTTATCGACAATTTGACAGAGATGAAAACTCTAGGGGTTGACGAGTGGCTAAATGTGCAAGAGCGCCGTTGGCAGTGTCCGCACTGTGGAAAGAAGTTGCATTGGAGAATTGGCTACGTCTTGCCTTGAGGAGAGCCTGCACTGGCAGGCTCAATCCGCGCAAGAAATCTGACATGCGATATCTTTGAAGCGTCGATCCGCGTATCTATAAGGCATTATGAGGTCATCTCTATCTCGTTTGGCGAGCGTTAACGAGCCATTAGATTTCGTCGCGCGCTACAGACGACTCCATTTTACAGAACTCAATGTCTCCGCAACATTCGCAGATAGTGTTTAATACTTGCTTTCCTACAGGGGCCACCCTGTAATAGCGATGAATCCTCTTCACACTTTGGGCACAGAACTCGGCCAGACAATGCTGATGTATATCTTCTTTCTTTTTGTGTCACTGGTAATCATTTGTCCAATTTTATATAAGAAGAACTCCGAAGCATTTCTTGCCAGGGCAAGAAATACAAGGCCTACCAGAACCTTGTGCTATATATCTCTCGCCCTTTCCGGTTCTTTTTTCGCCGGAATAAACAACTACGTTTACCTGACTGTAGGCATTTTTTCGATCTTTTTTGCGTGGCAATTCGCCATAATCATAAATGACATATGCGACAAGAACATAGATAAGAATTCAGAAAGGCCACTGAGCATGCGGGTGGTCAGCGAGAAAGAATATTTCGGCGTAGCTATTCTATTTTTGGTCTATTCACTTTCTTTCGGTCTTATTTTGAACGTTATACCACTATCACTATTAGCTCTATATTTGATCATTTTCGTTGTATACTCGGTTCCTCCAATAAGATTAAGACGCCACGTGTTTGGATCATTCTTGATAGGTGGATGTTTGGCCTTGGCGTTTTTGTTTGCCTACACTTCTCAGGCCGCATCCATCAACAGCCCGATAATCCTAGTAAGTTTATTGCTCTTTGTCGGTTCATCTGTGGGAGTAATAGCCAAGGATTTTAAGGATTATCAAGGAGACAAGAGTGATAATGTGAAGACTGTTTTTACTGTCTTAGGTCTAAGAAAGGGTATAAGTTTCACGTCAATTTTACTGCTTATCTCGTTTTTACTTCCACTGCTTTTGCTAAATTCTGCCAAAGATGTTTTGTTCTTTGCAGGTTTAGCGATCTTGTCTTCCGTAGATTTCAGGATAAGGACGAATTTCGACCGCACAATCATCTATTTTCTGGCGCTTGTGTTTTACGGAACGTTGAGATTGACATCTTTTGTCTAGAGGAAGGAGCGCACTTCACTGAGATGCTATCTCTGTTAAGAGCATATCGCGGGCGCTTGAAAACATATAGCATTTGTAATCTTCATCATTAATACAGTATATAGGACAGTAGACTCGTTTAGAGGCATGCTGTAGATACTAAATAACAAGTGATCTGTGTTGCAGTGCGGAGACTGAGGTCAGTTCAAGCATGGAGTTTGCCATTGATGTAAGGGATCTCACTAAAGTCTTTGAGGGTAAGACTAGAGCTTTGGATGGTGTAAATCTAAAGATTGAAAGTGGCAGGATCTTCGCCCTGCTTGGCCCTAATGGTGCCGGCAAGACCACCTTGATCAGAATTTTGACTACACAGATTCAACCGACTTCTGGTGAAGCTCATGTTTCTGGATTGGACGTCGTCAAGGATGGTGTTGAAATTAGAAAGCTTATTGGTTATATCCCTCAGGAGATGAGTGTCTGGACTGATATAAGCGGCTATGAGAATCTCCTAATATACGCTAAGATTTACGGCATTGCCTCTCAAGAGCGAGGGAAGATCATCAATGATGCTTTGAAGGACATGGGTATAATTGAATTTAAAGACAATCTTGTTAAGACTTATTCTGGCGGGATGATCAGGAGACTTGAAATTGCATGTGCTATGCTGATTAAGCCTCAGATACTATTTTTGGATGAACCTACTATTGGCTTGGACCCTTCTGTTAGAAAGGCTGTTTGGGAGAAACTTGTGTCTTTCAAGAGGGAGTATGGTTCAACCGTATTTTTCAATACTCACTATATGGATGAGGCCGACCTCTATTCCGACGAGATCGCCATCATTAATCGAGGAAAAATCGTGACGATGGGTACAGCTGAAGAACTCAAGCATCATGTTGGGGGAGAAGTCATTCGCTTCACTGTGGAGGTTAATGAGATTAGTGAAGATTTCCTGGAAAAAGTGAGAAAGTTGAATGTGGTTAATGAGGCTGTCGCAGATGATTTCGAAGTCGACATTAGTGTCGAAGATTATGAGGAGGCCCTACCTCAAGTGTTAGAAGTCTTTAGGATCGAGCATGTTTCTGTTAAGAAGGTTTCTTTAACAAAACCCTCTCTAGATGATGTCTTCGTAAAGTACGCTGGAACAAGACTCGAGTCTACTGAAAGAATTAGAGAGGTTAGACAAGTCAGGGACAGGATTAGGAGGTAGTAGTCTTGATTGATTTTATGAGGAATATGCTTGCTATGATAGATCTTGAGCTGAGGCGACTCAGACATGATAGGACTGAGCTTTATACACGAGCTGTTCAGCCAGTTCTGTGGATTGCTATTTATGGTCCTATCATGAGTGGGGTGAAGGCAATACCGACTGGCGGCATTCCTTATACAGACTACATTACTCCTGGCGTATTGATACAATCGACAACTTTCGTCTCAATCTTCTTTGGTTTAATTATGGTGTGGGAGAGAGAGTCGGGCATCTTAAAGAAACTATTTGTTACGCCTGCTTCCCCGTACTCAATTGTGATCGGTAGGTCAATGTCTTCTGGTGTGAGGGCGATATTTCAGGTCCTCATAATCGTTCCAGTGGCGTTGCTAATTGGGGTCAGGTTCATACCAAACACTGCATATTTCATGTTTGCTCTTCTGATAATCTTCTTTTCCTCTGGAGGCTTCGCATCTATATCTATCCTTGTGGCTTCCCTAATGAAGACTCGGGAAAGATTTATGGGCATAGGCCAGGCAATCACTTTTCCACTTTTCTTTGCAAGTAATGCTCTCTATCCTGTTAAGATGATGCCGCCTATCTTACAGTATTTTGCACTCTTTAATCCCATGAGCTATGTTGTCGATGCTGTGCGAGGGTTAATAGTTAGCGGGGATCTAACAAATCTTTCAATTGATATATTAGCGATTGCAGTATTTGATGCAATAATGTTTGTTTCAGCATCAATAGGCTTCAAGAGAATCATAGAATAGTTCATAATTCTAGGCGCGCGCTACAGCGCTCCGCCAGATACTGTGTGAACTGTGGGGCGCCACTGTCGCTTGGTGAAGCATTTTGCAGTGCGTGTGGCAAGTCTACAGACAGAGCGGGCCTATCCTCCGGCTAACTCGTCCTACTGCGGTTAGAATTTGTGTTATCCCTTTATCGACAGTGCAAGTGCACCGCCAACAATGCCGAGTATCGCACCGATAAGGACGCCGCCCATAGATCCTGCGAATAGGCTAAACGATGGAGAAGATCAGTACCAGAGACCCCCACATAGTAAAGCACGCCCGCGCGCCGCGCGTAGCTTCGCTTGGGCGAATCCTAAGCATGATGGCGGAAATCAAAACGATTATCCCTGATATTGGTCCGAGAATCCATGTTCCTACCATTGGACCATATGCTTGCTGCCCCATCATTCCACCGAATCCTCCACCCATCATTCTTGGCCCCCACATGGTTGTGTATAGACTGCCTAGAAGAATGAAGATCCCCGAAGTTAACGAGATTATGAATGCTGCTGTCGACATCTCAGTTTCTGTCATCTCTTTACCTCTGTGAAGGCTTCGACGTACAGAATATATAACTTGATTTCCGGGGCTACTGACTTGGCTTACATACAACCATCTGATGTATCCTAGACAGTCTATCGTTTTCCGCCCGCTTAATGGTGCAATTCAGCGCGCGCCACATAAACCATGATGTACTGCAAGCTTGTGCACATTGACACGTAACTTCTTTAAGACGCCGTCAAAACAAATATGACTGTGTCAAGACGATGCATCATCGAAACGCAGGAGGGCTTCTCCTACTAGTCGGCAGCACCCAATTTATCATCAGCATGATTGTAGCAGAATCATTGCACCCTGATTACAGCATCTCACTTAACTACGTCAGCGACTTGGGTGTAGGCCCTACAGCCGCTATCTTCAACTTCTCAGCATTTCTGCTCGGTTTGATGACCGTAGTTAGCGCCTATTTCATGCATCGAGAATTTCAGAACTTTGTGTTCACAGCATTCATTGGTCTAGCAGGAATTGGAGCGATGGCTGTGGGTATCTTCCCAGAAACGACAGGTCTGCCTCACACATTGGCCGCCATCACAGCCTTTCTTTTTGGAGGATTAGCCGCGATCACTGCCTATAAGCTTGAGAAGAAACCATTGAACTATTTCTCAGTCGCACTAGGAATAATGTCATTGACTGCGTTGATCCTTTCACTTGGCAACGCTTCCCTCGGTCTTGGGAAGGGTGGCATGGAGCGAATGATTGCATATCCAGTATTGGTCTGGGAAAGTGCGTTCGGAGGACACCTGATTAACGCGCGCTGAGTAAATAGCAGGAAAAGCGCGCGCGTCAGAGAATGTGAGGGTGAGATCTTTGAGGCGTAAGCTCAGTCTGAGCCGACAACTCAACACCTTTGACGTGACAAGTCTCGTCGTAGGATCAATCATCGGCGCAGACATATACGTAGCCGCTGCACTTGGCGCGAGGCTCGTCGGACCAGCTTCACTTCTGCTATAGTTTGCCGCAGGCATAATGGCTATTGTTATTGCCTTGTCATTCTCCTATTGCGCAACGATCTTGCCAAAGGTTGGCGGGCCATACTCATACACGAAGGAATCGGGGGGCCCATTCGCAGGGTTTATGGTTGGTTGGGCGCTCTTAATAGCTGAGTGGCTCTCATTAGCCGTTTTTCCAGTTGCTTTCACACAATACTTCACGTCTTTAGTTCCCGGCTTAAGTCAACCCTTTCAACTCATACTGAAGGCAGTCTTCATCGCCACGGTACTCATAACCAACATAGTTGGAGTAAAGGCCGCCGGGAGATTCAATGACATACTCACCATCGGCAAGCTCAGCCCGCTGCTCTCACTCACATTCATGGGGATCATGTTCATGGGCTTAAATCCAGAACTGGCAATCTCAAACTTTCATCCCTTCATCAAGGGAGACTTGTCCAGTCTAGGTCAGGCATTGGTCCTGATCTTCTGGGCCTACGCGGGTTTCGAGTTGTCTACTCTGCCAGCAGACGAAATCCAGACTCCAAGGAAGACTATCCCATGAGCAATAGTCGTTGGGATGTCGATTGTCACGATCTTCTACCTCGTAACCAACTTCGTTGTGATAGGCGTAGTGGATCAGCAGACCTTGGCTTCATCCCCTGCACCACTGATCGCTGTGGCGACAAGGGTGTTCGGAGGATCCATCGACCTATCGGAGTTGGGAGCCGTAATAGTTGGAGTAGGCGCTCTGATCTCAATAATGGGTGCTGATGAATCTGGAACCATAGGAACTTCTAGATTAGCATATGCAATGTCCATTGACGGACTGCTCCCAGGAGTATTCAGTAGATTACATCGTTCTCTTCAAACACCTTACATTGGTCTGACCTTGATTTGCTCCACAGCCTTCATCGCAAGCGTGCTGGGCACACTCACTTCGCTAATTAACTCATCAGTCTTCTTGCTATCTTTCGCCTATCTTGCGACTTGCGCCTCAGCAATTCTGATTGCACGGAAACATCATATGCCTATGAATCTTGGCCATAGGATCTTGGTTCCGATACTAGGCATGATCTTCTCCATTATGTTGATGAGCCAGGTAGGCCTACAACAAATATCGATTTCACTCCTATTGTTGGTCTTTGGGATTCCTGTCTATGTCCTGTTCTCTCCTAAGAAAGAATTACGTGGACTGAAAGAGGGCTTCCTGTCCAGAGATGCCGTTCTCAGAAGAGCATACGAGCAAGGAAACAGATTTCTTGCATATCCAGTCCGTAGGATTGAGTTGCTGATCTACCGAATCAGGAAAACTGAGAGAGCTTGGCAGTTAGAAGAGATCTCTTAGAAATCAAGCGCGCGCTTTTAGAAAAATGGATATATGTCGTCTCTAACGTTCAACTAGAGGTTTTCTAAATGGCATCTGCCGTTAAGGGTGAGTTTGAAGATCGTGTAGCCATTGTAACTGGGGCCTCCCGCGGAATTGGGAAGGCCATAGCTATAGCCTTTGCTCATCAAGGTGCAAAGGTCGTGGTGAACTACCTCCGCGAAGGGTCAAAGGCCAAACAGGTAGTCGAAGAGATCGAAAAGCCTGGAGGATCTGCGCTTGCAATTCAAGCCGACGTTGGGGATCACGACTCCGTCGAAAGGATGGTTACAGAAGTCCTGAAGAAATTTGGCAAAGTAGATATTTTAGTCAACAACGCGGGCGTCAGCTTAGGAGCCGGCTCGATACTCGAATTCAACGAAGAGGAGTATAACTCAATGTGGCGAGTGAATGTTAAGGGAGTGCTTCACTGCACACAAACGATAGCCTCCCACATGATGAAGAGACGCTACGGGAAGATCGTGAATATCGCCTCGATTGGAGGCTTCGGAACAAGCTTACTGCCGGGCAACATGTTATACGGCTCAACAAAAGCCGCCCTCATACTCTTGACCAAGCGCATTGCTCTGGAGCTTGGTAATTATGGAATCAATGTGAACGCTGTCGCACCAGGATTGATTCGAACTGAAATGGGCTTGGATTACTTAGGCACCAAAGATCTGCAGTACTTTGAGAATCGAAGCATCCTTCGTCGCATCGGAGAACCAGAAGAGGTGGCTAATGTTGTTCTCTTCCTTGCCTCCGACCAATCCCGCTTCATTACAGGCCAAGTGATTACAGTTGATGGAGGCCGCATCGACTTCATTACTCATTCCCTTTGATTGATGCGAATTCGCGATAAGTTGCACCTCTCCTCAGTAGCGCCCGCCACTACCACACATATGTTACAAATGGACCGCCACTCGCACAAAAATCAGATTGGTAAATGAAGGAATAATTCAACGCAATAGTCATTGGTTTGTAGATAGCGCGCGCCAACCATGACACACACAGATCCATGATTCGCTTCTTAGTAGAAGCGCATGTGCTCACCGTGTAATGTACATGTGAGAAGACTAGAAAGAAATTAAATAGGACATTGGTAGAGCTCTCCTCGGTGAACCTTGAAATCCAATTACTTACACTCGTTCGTACTTACAGAGATTCTCATCGTAACACTCATGATTTCAATTGTTCAAGGTCAGCCACAAACACCCCCGTCTCCAAATGTCAACTGGAACCCGCCAAACACGGGAGTTACCGGCGGGCAGTCTCAATATATTATGGCCGGTTGGAGTTCCACTAACACGTTGACTGTGTGGACAAGCGACAAATCGTATCACAGCGGAAACGCTGAAGCAGGACCTCCGAAGAATAGTTTCAACCCGAACGAGCCGGTATATCTATACGTCGATACGCCCATAGGTTGGTCGGACAATTTCATATGGCTCTACGAGTATCATCAATCGAACCAGTCCTCTGGTAGATGGCGTTTCTGGAGGAGAGAGATAGGATTTGGTAGATTCATGTTCGGGCCATTCTACCCTGACCAGTCTCACCCTAGTGGAAACTATACATGGAAAGTTTGGATAGTAAAGCCTACCAGTGGCGAATTTCAAAGCCAAGTCGTTTCTTTTACTTGGGGCGAAGAAATACCTGAGTTTCCTAGCTCATCTGTAGGCGTAATTCTAGTGCTCTTGTTAGTCCTCCCTATTCTGCTCAAATCACATTCAAGGCAATTCAGACTGGAGCGCGCGCTCCTCAAGCGAGTCGGTGCACAAGCCACTAGCTAGATGCTACTCTCTCAGACGGGCGGTTCATTCGCTCGCTCAAGTACTGATACGTATCTTGTAGGAGTTTCCTGTCTTCTCCAATAGTTGTATTTTCAATCTGTTTCTCTCGTCGATGTAGGAATCTTTCTTACCTATGTCGAAGGCTGCACCTTCGAGGTGTGGAGTTCCGGGATCGGCATTAATCAGCTTAACAGGAGATTCTCCGTGCCGGCATTCAGCAATGCTATCGTCAGCATACATTATCAGGATACCACTTCCCGGCAGATATCTGTCAGAGCCTATGAGCTGGCGGTTCTCAATCAGATAGTAGGTTGTTGCGGTGAGGGGTATCTTGATTGTAAGTACTTCTGATCTTTCATCTACGAGGGGGCCAAGAATGTATTCTGTTGTTTTTCCTAAGGTTGCAGTTTTGACTTTTGTTTGGTCAATCCAGTTCAGTCTTAGTCTCGTCCATGATGAGATTCCCATCGGGTCCAGCTCCCTTTTGTAGAAGTGGCAAGACATTGGGTCCCAGAAGCCCATGTTGATCTGGGCCTCAACCCATATTTTATCGAGGGGACCCGGTTTTGCCTGAAGATCGTGATCATAGAGGCAAGGCACCATTCTCTTACCTTGCCTTACACCGCCTACAATGTGCGCGATGTCGTGGAATAGGGTGCCAAGGTGAGCTTGATAGCAGAATATTGCGACGCCCCCGTTGACCACCTGACCACTTTTGGTCTTTAGAATATCAGTTGTCCTCCAGCCGAGCATCCCTGGGTATGCGCAGAGGCCGATCATACCATACTCCGGCTGTTGGGCCTGCAGGAACAAGACCGCAAAAGAGTACTTTGAGAAGTCTATATCCTTATCGACTACCTCGAAAACATCGTTGATTAGGCTATTGAGTCTTGTATTCTCAACTTCTAGGTTTCGTGGTGATATCTTGTAGTATGATACAGGATTTGGCATTTTGTACCATTTCTCTGTAACATCTCCACTGATGGATACTTTGTTGTATGACATCTCTCGTACGTAGTCGTTCAGTTGGTTGAAGAATCTGTCCTGAATATTGGATCGTCTTATGTCATGTTGGAGGTCGGGGAACTCCACTAGAATAATAATGCCCCTGATCGCTGTGGGGGCGATTGGTGTTGTTGGTGGTTGCGTCGGTGTTGAATGCGTTGGGCTTGGTTCAGTTGGCGTCGGCGACAGTGTTGGCGTTGGGCTTTGAGTAAGTATAGGTGTCTGTGTCTCTACTGGTTGCTTCCGTGAGTACCCATAGAATCCGTAACCGGCAGCTGCAACTACGGCTGCCCCTACTGCCGCGGATATGAATTTCCTTCTACTGGATTTGCCAGACAAGAAAAGTCTGCTGTAGCATGCCTGATCTAGAACTAATAAGACTTGTCATACAATTTTTCAGGCTTAGCGCAAAGATTACGATGTCTATCTTATTCACTCTTCGTCTTCTATTTACCAATTATATTTCTTCTGTGGCAGTAATTCATTATCTTCTTCTACATTGCCTGCATTAACTATAATTCAAGCGGAAAATATGTGCAGAAAAATCGGTTAACTTCACCATGTTTAGCGCGCGCAAAATCATCGGCTTAGATTAAGTTCGAAGATACCCGTTTCGTGACTAGACGTATTTGCGCTCTTCAGGGTGTTTGCCATTGTTGCCCCATCCGAGTCTCCTCAGAATCCCTTCTGCTATTTTTGACAGATCAACCTTCAACAAGAGGACTGTTATTGCCACGGTTAGAGCTATTGAAACAATTGCCACAACCCCGTGGTTCACATAACCGTTTAAGAATTGTTCACCAAACCCTCCAAAGAAAGCTCCTAAAACAGATATTGAGAGCTTTCCAGCAAAATAGGCCGATGCGAGTTTTGCAGGATTATATTTCATGAGGCCAAGCGGGATGATTACCGGATCGTCGGGTATTGGAGTTGCCGCTGCGATGAAAACTGCCAGAGAAGCCCACCGTCTCGTCTTAAGGGCCACTGTGTCTAATCGTATTCTTCGTTCCTCGCTTATGTGTTTGCCGACGAAAAAGGAGACTGTGTAATGAATCAGTTTCGCGCAGGTCGCCCCTAAAGCTACCAGAATACCTGTGCTCAGCGGGTCCGAGTTTACCAGTAGTGCTGCATTTGAGGCTATCAAAAAGCTTGACGGCGATGCAAAAGGAATCATGTTTATGCCAAAAGAAGATAGCAGAATACCTAGTAACTCGATCAGTGACGCCATTCCAGCATTACTCTTGCGGCTAGCGTATCACACGCATATATTTATGTCTGAACCTTGCTAGCGCACGGGCATGTTTTAGCGTGTGCTATCCGAGGCCCGGATTCGGTCGACTGCAAAGATAGAAGAATTCTACTCTTGACTGCGTCGTCCTGGAGTCTCGTGCTCACACAAATTAAGCGTGCTGTAGGTTTAAGATACTTCGCGGTGTGTCAGGTCTACTATCTTTGCTTCAGAAGCGTTGGCCTTAATCGACTCTACTCCATTCATGCAGCCAGATTTTGACTCGTAGGCTTCACTTGCGGCTACTATCTCACCATTAGGAGCTACCAGTCTGAACCTAAATTTTCCAGCAGAATCTTTGTACAATTCAAATCTTGGCTCACCCATTCAGTTTCCCTTCCCGGAACCATAATGTGTGAAAGACCTATTAAATGTGTTTTATTTGACTAGCGCGATTGTGATGGGTGCCCCCTAGAAGTTATCGAACTCTCGACAGTCATAAATGAACTAGGCGTTAGATTCGAAGAATAGTCCACCAGGCGCGTCTTTACCTATCGCATTTGAAAGCCTTTATTCACCTCCTGGTGAATTATGGAACTTGACAAGTTTTAGCGTAAAAAATGCGCGCTGTGAGCTAGAAGATGTCTTCTATTCTAAGTATGCACGTTAAGAGGCTAGGTACTGTCCTCAGATCAGGAGCCGAGGACCAGGTTGAAGAGTCCAAGAATAAGTTAGAGTCGGCGAAGGATCTGTACGACGGCTTATTGTCTGAACTCATGATCACAAGGTTCGATTCTTCCGCGGCTTATCAGGCAGCTCTTCAACTGTTCGGTTCTGCTCGTGTCAAGTTTGCGGCAGTTGATGGCTCTCTAGATCAGCAGCTGATTGGAGGGTTGGCAGTTTTTTGGGGAGGATCCTACGCATCAACTGGTACAATCGAGTTCAGGGAGAATGCGCCTCCACTCGTAGATTACGCGACTGGTTTCATTGAGCGTGGCCGGGGAGTATCAAGCTGCATTCCCATCTACGTTGACAGGATCCATGAGGTAGACCAAAAGATCTCGACAACGGCTGAACCCGGACTGATGACTGTCACCGATGCCCTGACAGAACAAGGCGTAGTTGACAACTCCACGATAGCCAACTGGATTATGACCTTCTCAGAGTTCTACCTAGCTTACAAGCTAGTTGTGGATGAAGATGTGAAGGTCCTCTTCCTTGACAGAAGCCTATCTGCTACACACACCGGCCTCGTGTACGACACGTCCAGACGTTCAAGCTGGAAAACTGACGGGGCAATTCACGGTTTCGAGGTTGACGGTGTCCCGATAGATTCTAACGAAATGGCATATGGCAGACACCATCTTGTCAACCCAAGATTACAGATCCCGCCGGCACGAGGCGACTACATTCGATACGCCATAATCTATCATCTCACGTCGACAGCCAAGCCTATGAAGGCTGAACAGATCTGCAAAGCGCTAGGAGTCGATACTGAAGATCGAAAGAAACGAATTCTCAAATACCTAAGCAAAGCTGCGGACGAAGGCTACCTGACTGAGAGCAGGGTAGGATACACAGTGAATCCTCGGTACGCCAAGAGTTGGGAGCGGATAAAGAAACTAGTCGTCACCTTGGGCGACCGCCTATTCGATTGTACCTCAGGCAATCCGATGCGAATAGAGAAAGGTGAAGACCAACGCTGGTTGACGACCCAAGATCTTGCGTTTCTCACTCTCTACTGCTTCAACATGATCGTCGAGGAATGCTGGAGACGGAAGATTCTCCTGCTTGGCGTAACCAAGGACACCACAGGACGAGACTTTCTGAATCATCTTCTACCAGTCGGCCTGAGGGCGGGTATATGGAAGGCTGAAGAGAACAAGCTGAATATCCAAAGTACTGATAGGATGCTTCTCCAGGCGATGAGCTTCCTTAACCATGAAAAGATCCCGACCCCATGGAGTCTGATTGAGTATGATTCAGCATTTCGAGTGATCGTCCCCGACACCAAGGATAGAGGAGGCTTTGTGAGTGGCGCTATAAGGAACCGAATCACCCCCGAACGTGTCTTCCTTAAGACTTATGTCCAGCTCGATGAGGCCAAGACTGATCCACAGATGCGTAGCAATGTCCTTTTCATCGACCGACTAGTCCACCCTGAATTTGATGGCGAACACACAATGCCTTTCAAACAGGAGTTTGGAGGTGCAGTAGAGCCAGTTGAAACGATCTTGTATCGTGACAAGACCATTCCAAATAGGCTGCAGAATCTGGTGATGGTTATCCTGAGTGCGATGGGCGCACGTAGCATCCCTGAGGTCTTTGGACACAATAAGGCATTGTTTATCGCTGATAAGATTGCGAAGGGGCAGCGGCTGAGAGTGAAAGGCCTCATAGAAGCTACCGGTCACATGCTTATGAATAGTCCTAAGTTGCGAAGGTTCACATTCTATATGCATACTTTCCGGGAAAGGAGGGCTCAGGTTGAGTACACTCGCGGATAATAAGAAATTCTTCACAGATCTTGACGGCCGATTCATCGCACGACTAAGCTCTGTCCTGGCTGTGAGAAAGACAGAGACCCCATCAGAAACAACAGGCATCTCCGCCAAATATGACTGCAGAATCAAAGCCGAGTATCAGAAAGATTTGATGGGCCTGCTTGAGGAGGGCATGCTTCTTGCAGTACGCAACTTCAAAGCCAACCACCACAACGGAAAACGATTCACGATGCTTGAGATCTCGCGCATAGGCCCCGAACACTATGGCCTGACAGGACTGTCCGAACACAGCTACTATCCCTACCAGTTCGAGATCATCCAGCAATCAGTCGAGGACTGGGCCACAGACGACAAAGCCACAATGATGATCCAGATCGCAGCCATCCCGCTCAACTATGACCTGGTCGTAGACAGCAAAGACGACGCACAATATGTGAAAGGCTTCACCTACCCAGTCATCGCAGAAAGCGTCCACATACTCAACAGAGACACCATCCACCAAATGTACAACAAACCCATTCTGGAAAGGATGAACCTCCCATGGAAGACCATCAAGACCAGCCCAATTGCTCGAGAGGATCCACGGCTAGGCACCGTCAAGATGTTCGAGAGCGAAGAAGCAAAGATCCCCATCTATGTTGATTTTAAGCGGCTCGTCCGCTACCACTTTGGGATCTTCGCATTCACGGGTGCAGGCAAATCAAACCTCTTATCAAATATTCTTCGCAGACTGATCTATCACACGAAGAATACTAAGATCATCATCTTCGATGTGTCAATGGAGTACCCATTCCTTCTCCAGGACGTACTTTCAGACCCGAAGATTTCTTCGAAGGTAATCCTAGAAAATCCTGTCAGTGATGTTGACCAGTTCTACAAGATAGTTGTGAAGCCGAGAGGCTTTGAGACGAACGTGAAAGCAAAGAAAGCTTTCGAGCAAATGCTGGAGCAAGGTAGAGTGAGCTGCTACAGAGAAGCAACCTCAACCGTCTTAACATATGAGGATATTCTCGACCAGTTTGACATACTCAAAGGGGAGAAAGGAATCGCTGACAAAACCACTAACCTAGAAGCAATAGACGCAATCAAGAGAGCCACTCTCGAGTATATGAAGGAAAACAAGCTTGAACGCACGAAACCGATAGATGAGAGGTTCATCGATTTTCTAAGCGCCAAAGCTATGGAAACGGTTGAAAGGTACAAGGTCTGGAGTAGGGGCGGCCTTTACGGATGGGCAGAAACAAGGAAAGAACTGAAGGAGAGAATGAGGGCATCACCGGAACAGGAAACTGAGGAAGGCTACACTGCACAGGACATAGCCAGACTCATCGAAGGGGACTCAAGAATTATCTGCCTCTCCATCGTGGATCCAGAGATTGTAAAGTCTCTCGCAATCGATCTGTCCAGGCTAGCTCTGACTGGGAGAAAAAGGGAATTCAAAGTTGAACCACCAGTTCTTTTCGTATTCGATGAAGCACAGGAGTTTATCCCCGCCTATGACAAAGCAGTAGGAATCGAGAAACATTGCACAGTACAGATCGAAACGTTGCTGAGGCAAGGCAGGAAGTACGGATTAGGAGGATGTGTAGCAACCCAGAGAATAGCATATTTGAATACCACTGCGCTGCAGCAGCTGCATACGTACCTCGTCGGTCCTTTGCCCAGACCTTATGATCGAAGCCTCGTCAGTAACACCTTCACCATCGACCAAGGAATATTAGAAAAGACATTGGAGTTTGCTCCAGGTGAATGGCTACTGTCAAGCTACACTGCTACAGGAATGGAGAACGTACCAATATTCATCAAAGCAGATAATGCTGAGATAGAGATACAACGATTCCTACAATCATAGAAACAGCAGCTCTTCCAAGCGCGTGCTAAATTTAGACACCGCGCGCAAGCGCGCTCTCGCACATGCAAGCTAGAAGAGCGATATTCACTTAAGCGAAGAGGTGAAGTTCTCTTATGAACAGAAATGTTGAGGCAAATTGGCTTTATTGGTTTGGGAACAATGGGAAGCGGAATGGCCAAGAACCTAGTCAAGGCTGGTTATCCTCTGAATGTTTACAATAGATCCTTGGAAAAGGCAGAGGGGTTGGGGAAAATTGGTGCATTTGTGGCAAAATCACCGAAAGAAGTGAGTGCAAGGTCTGGCGCAATCATAACAATGCTTAGCGATTCTCCTGCTGTTGAGGATGTGATACTTGGTGATAATGGGGTGTTGGAAGGAATCAGGAAAGGCTCAGTAATAGTAGACTGCAGTACCATTTCCCCAAGGGTCTCTGTGAAGATAGCTAACGAAGCTGAGAAAAAAGGCGTCGAAATGCTCGATGCTCCAGTTGCAGGAAGCAAAAGACAGGCTGAAGAGGGAACTCTAATTTTCTTGGTTGGTGGAAAGAAACAGGTGTACGAAGATAATATGCAAATTCTGAAAGCTATGGGGAAAAGCTCCTTCTACATTGGTCAAAATGGAATGGGTTCTTACATGAAGCTCGTTATGAACATGATCAATGCCATCAATCTTCAAGCTCTGGCTGAAGCCCTTGTCTTTGGCATGAAAGCAGGAATCAACCCTGACTTGATGGTAGAAATAATAAACTCCACTGGAGCCAGGTCAGGTGGAAGCGAAGCAAAAGGTAAATCTATGATAAGGGGAAACTACGAAACCGCTTTTGCATTGAAGCTCATGTGCAAGGATATGAACCTTGTAAGAGAAGAAACCAGAAATCTAGATGTACCAGCTCCAACGGCAAGCATTGTAAACGAATTATATACGATGGCAAAGGCAAAGGGAAAGGCTGATCTGGATTACTCCGTGATAATGGAAGTAATGAAAGAAATGGCTGGCATTGGCCAGAAACAGTAACAGCATTTGTAATACTTGACAGAAAGCGCGCGCTAAAAACCGGCAACTATCATCACTAGGATGATTACGGCTGGCGGTGCCGTGGTGACACGCACGTAGAGTTAGTACAGCATTTATCCCATCTGTGAATTATTGTTTAGCAGTAGCATTGGGAGTGGCCTTACGAGTCTGAACAAATTGGCGGAGTTTGGATCCGCGAAAATCGTTCATCTTACCAGCACCGGACGAAAAACGGAAAGGACTCACACGGTAGAGCTTTGGTTTGCCGTCAATGACGACAAAGTCTACCTCAGCCATGAGGGTGAAGAGACCGATTGGATGAAGAACATCAAGAAGAATGCTCAGATCGTCTTCGAGATCCGCGGAAACAAATTCACGGGGAGGGCCCGATACCTTAATGAGCTTAAGGAAGAGGCCTGGACAGCCAAAGTCGAACTTTATGAGAAATACTACGGCAAAGCCTCCAAAGAAGTCATAGAAGACTGGTTCTCCCTTTCGAAACTGCTGCTGATCGATGCTGTATGTCCGGTCGCGCGCCCTGAAAAGGGCTGACGAATCTCAGTCTCTGCGTTTCTTCGACTGTTGTGTTCCCCCGTCGTCATTCAAAGCAGGATACGCAAGAGTGTGTTAGATCGGTGTCTATCACAGAACCTTTTATTAGCCAGGTTTGATGGCAGAGGGAATGCGTGGCTTTGATGAGAAAGAGTCTGGATGTCTTTTTCAGACCCGAGAGCGTTGCGGTAATTGGGGCATCGCCCAAGCGTGAGAAACTAGGGTACGCTGTAATTGAGAATCTCATCAGGATGGGATACCCGGGCAAGATCTATCCTGTGAATCCCAATTATCCCGAGATCCAGGGTCTAAAAGCATATCCCAGTGTGAAGGAGCTCCCTGAACCTGCAGATGTAGGTGTAATTCTTGTTCCCGCAGAAGCTTCTGTCGAGGTTCTGAAGGAGCTTGTCGAGAGAGGGGTCATGCACGTCGTGATAGTCACAGGAGGGTTCGGTGAGCTCGATGAGAAAGGGTTGAAGATGCAGCAGGAGATCGTCGAAATCAGCAAGAAGACGGGTGTTAGAATTATTGGGCCGAACACAACGGGTATAGTCAGTACCCCAGGTCGGTTCTCCACCACCTTTACCCGGGGTTACATCAGACCAGGTTCAGTGGCCTATGTTGCGCAGACCGGAATATTCGGAGGTCTGGTCTCTAGCTTGATATCTACAAGGGAATATTTCGGAATAAGCAGAATCATAGGTCTGGGCAACAAGGTCGATGTCGATGACGCGGATGCTCTGGAGTATCTAGAGAATGATTCGGAGACGAAAGTAATAATCATGCATATCGAGGGATTGAAAGACGGCAGGCGTTTTATGGAGGTCGCCAGCAGGGTCTCTCGGAAGAAGCCGATCTTGGCTTTGAAGTCTGGAAGGACCCCCGCTGGTGCAAAAGCTTCATATTCTCACACGGCCTCGCTCGCTGCCAACGATGCAATCGTAGATGCTGCATTCAAGCAGGCCGGTGTCATTCGCGTAAATGACTACATGGAACTTGTGAACTACGCGAAGGTCTTTGCCTTTCAAAAACCCCCACGAGGCAACCATGTAGGAGTCTTATCTATTTCTGGCGGATTAGGAGTCATGACCGCTGATGCTTGTGAGAAAGTGGGCTTGGAGATCGTGAGATTCTCAGATGAGACAACAAGGAGACTCAGAGAAGCAAGCCCCCCCATCATAGAGATCGGAAACCCCTACGATATCTGGCCTTCGATCTCAACGGTCGGAGTCAACACCGCTTACAAGATAGGGATAGATGCAATGATGAAAGATCAGAATGTTGAGGCGATCCTGGCTGGCTTCGGGCCAGCAGAGGGACTCGAACTGGAGAATCCATCCTTGATTTCTGATGCATCAAAGAAGAATCCGGACAAGCCGATCGTAGCATACGCTACAGGCGATTGGCATCTGGTGGAGCGGACACGTGAGGCTCTTGAGAAACTCAGCATCCCCGTATACTACTCGCCAGAGGATGCAGCTCAAGCTCTAACTATCATGTACCAATATTCAAGGATCAAATCAGGCTAACTAACAGACGTTTGAATTTTAAATAGCGCGCGCTGTTAGCGATAAATCAAAAAAACCGTGACATTCATTAATGATTGTGATGTAATAGGAGAACAGATGTCACGCACGCGCAAAGACCTTTTGGAGTTAAGATATTGAGTCAAGAAAAGATCAGTCGACGCAGCTACCTTAAGTATGCTGGCACCGCCGTCGCTGTTGGCGCAATAGCGGCTGCTGGATACGGAATATCACAATATTACAGACCCACTACCCCAACGGCAACCACTCCAACGACAGGTGGAAAGAAGAAAGTTAAGGTCGGCGGAACCAAACCTCTAACCGGATCTGCCGCACTGACCGGCATTGATGAGAATCGTGGGTTGGAGATCTGGGCAAAAAAATGGGTTAACGACCAAGGTGGAATAAGGGCTGGAGACGGGAACACATACGAAGTCGAGCTAACTATCTACAATGACGAGTCGAAACCTGAGAATGTAAGCAAATTCTATGAGAAGCTGATCAATGAGGACAAAGTTGATTTCCTAATGGGCCCCGTCTGGGCACCTCTTGGCCAAGCAACGGTTGCTGCAGTGGAGAAATACAAGAAACTGGAGATTTATGGTAACTCTGCCTTCGACCCAGCACAGTGGAAAGACTGGAAATACGTAATGATGGTGCAAACCAACGGAAGCGAGTATCTGAACATCCTAAACGAAATGATCATCAAGAAGATTATCCCCCAAGATCCAGATGCAAAGAACATAGCGATAGTCCACACCGATGATACATTTGGAAACATAGCTGGAGCATGGGGGTATCAGTGGGCAAAGAAACAGCCTGAGCTGAACATAGTCTTCTATGACAGAGTCTCTTTTGACGCGCAGGATTTCACGCCGATACTCACAAAGGTCAAAGAGGCCAATCCATCAATACTCTTGTTTGAATCCAGCCTCAAAGCGCCACTGGCCGCGAAGAATCTTCGGGAGCTCGGGATAGATCTGAAACTTTTCTATCCCGGCACATATGGTGTTTATAAGGAATTCTATGACGGTCTGGGACCTAAGTACGCCGAAAACATAGTCTCGATAACTCAGTGGGTTGTAGGAGAGAACTACCCGTCCGATTATGGACCAAATGAAGACTGGTTCGTCTCAACAT
>Ga0315282_10003830_pt1 | contig 26718 bp, 24 predicted proteins | sample YL17G07_20_MG_FD_203693 | JGI IMG/M metagenome (GOLD analysis project Ga0315282, IMG submission 203693) | Sediment microbial communities from Yellowstone Lake, YNP, Wyoming, USA - YL17G07_20 | ecosystem: Environmental > Aquatic > Freshwater > Lake > Sediment | place: USA: Wyoming | collected...
AGCCCGGGCATTTCGTGGAGATGATGAGGTAGTTGCGGCCCTCATAAAAGCCGGGGCAGGGATAGGGCGACTGGTCAAAGGCGTTGTCGTACAAAAAGGCCGTGGCCGAGCCGCCTCCCGTGCCGCCGCTATAGTCTTCCACGCGCAGGTTGAGCGGGTCGTCGAAATTGCCCATCATCCGGATGCAGTCGGCCGCCTCCGGGCCGGCGCTTGCGGCGTCCGTGCCCTCCAGGAAATAGCCGGCTATATCAGGGAGCAGGCCCACGCCCGCCGAGCGGATGTCCTTGGCCAGGAAGTACATGCTGGAGCGGACGTTGTTCTGGAGGTCGGCGTATTGATGCTGGTCCACCGATGTCCTGTTGCTTCGAGTGTAGATGCTGAGAGTCGCCACCAAGACAATCAGCATGATGGCCGACCCCAGAAGAAGCTCAATCAGGGAGAACCCTTTTTTCCTCATCGGCTGATCACCGTGCTGAAGCCGGCCCTAACCCGGTATTCCTGGGCGCTATTGATGAGCGTCGCGGCGGGGATGCCGGCCTGGGCGGCGGAAAAGACCCATACCTCGATGCGCCAGTTGAGCTCGCCCGGGGTCAGCCGCGTGATCCGGCGGTAATCGTTTTGGCCGTCATTATTGACGTCGATCTGCTCGTCCAAAGGCGTGGTTCCCAGCCCGCCCAGCTCCGCGGCGTTCAAGCTCCGCAGGCTGTCCAACTGCTGCTGGGCCAGGAAGGTGGCGTTGGAGATCTGATCGGCCCGGGCATTGTTGTAGAGGCTGAGCAAGAACAATTGGGCCAGGCCCAGCACGGCGATAGCCAGAAGGGCAACCCCCAGCATGACTTCGATCAGGCTGAACCCTTTCTCTTTTTTAGGTTTCTGAGGACACATCCTGTTTATCGTCCCGCTCCACTCCGGCCCCGTCCGGCTTCTGGTCATGTCTAGCTCTTGAGGCGCGAGTATTGGACGGCACCCCCGGCAAAAATCAGAATTTCGCGGACGTCCATCTGTTCCTGCTGTTTCAGCTTATCGCTCTGAACTGTGACCGTGTTCATCAGGGTGGAGAAGTTGTCCACCAGGCCCAGGGAGGAATAAACGACGCAGTTGTCGGGCAAGGAAACCGTCACGTTGAAATTAGTGGAGATAACGCGCTTGACGTACTTGGGCATCATCTCCCAAGTGGAGGGTTGCGTTTCCCTTTCCAGGCTCATGGTCCAGGCCCCACTGGCCAACTGCTCGAAACGGAGACGGTGGTTTAACTTGGTCTTAACCGCTTGGAGTTTGGCCCATTGCAGGTCGCTGGCGATATCGCGGGCTGTGGATTCCAGGGAGCGAGTGTGAAGGGAATTCATCAGGCTGGGATAGCTTAGGGCCACTATGATGCCGATGAGGGCGATAACCAGCATGATCTCCAAGAAAGTGAAGCCTTTAGGCAAAAAACGGGGGGGAGAGAATTTGCCTGCGGACAACGACCTCACGGAATACACCCTCTTTAACTTAGCTGCAGGGGGTTCATCGGTCAATAGCCCTTGAGGATGAATTATCCGATGATATTTCCCCCACTCCTTCTCACCACTAGCGACTAACCTCCGCCAACCGCCGGATTTGGCTGGGCTTGGCCTCTCCCGGGCCGAGTCTGGCTCCCCGGGCAGGACTCGAACCTGCAACCTAGTGGTTAACAGCCACCCGCTCTGCCGATTGAGCTACCGAGGAGCAGCCTGAGCTAATATAACAATTAGCCGGAGCATTATCAAGCTTCTCCGCCCAGGGAGTTCAATCCGCGGCGGCTAAAACCGGTAGCCGCCCTGTTTGACCACCTTGCGGAAGTCATCGCCGGCCATCTCCACCACTTTGCACATTTCGTAGATCCGGGAGCGCAGGCGGACTCCAATGCGGTCAACCAGGGTTTCCTCTTCTTTCTTGAAATAGGGGTTGCGCAGGTCGGCCTCTTCCTCAGTGTCGAGATAGTTGGAGGTAAAGAGGGAGAGTTTTTTATGATTGTAGCGGTGGTTGATGATGTAAAAGACGGTCTCCTCCACCCAATTGGATGTGCGCCGGGCGCCCAGCTCGTCCAGGACCAGGACCTCGGAGTTGAAGACGGGCGACAGAATGTCCGATTCCGACAGCTGGGCCTCGGGGGTATGGGAGTTCTGGATGTCGCGGATCAGCTCCCGAAAATCATAGAACAAACAAGGCCCTCCCTTGGTTCGGATGATCTCCTGGATGACGGCCACCGCCAGATGGGTCTTCCCCACCCCGCAGGGGCCGATATAGAGCAGCCCGACGTCCTGGGCCGGAAAGTTGTCCACGAATTTCCTGGAGATCTTGAGCGCGTCCCGATGAGAATCGTTGAGGCTTTTAAAATTGTCCAGGCTGCAATTCCTGTAGCGCTGGGGAACGCGGGCTTGCTCCTGGAGCGCTTCCAGCCGACGACGGTTGAAGCAGTCGCAGCGGCGGGCCCTCTCCCCCTCCGGCGTCTTGTCCAGAACCCAGCCCGTGCCGTGACAAGCGCTGCAGATCACCTCGTTCAATTCAGATATCCTCTTAACTGACGGAGCTTCTGGGATTGGGCCAGCTTCCTCATGGCCTTCTGTTCGATCTGCCGAACCCTCTCCCGGGTCAGCCCCAGGTCATCCCCGATTTTCTGCAGAGTCAGGGCCGGCTGGCCATCCAGCCCGAACCGTAATTTTAACACGCGGGCCTCCTTCTCCTCCAGCCCGTCCAAAAGTTCATGCACCTGGCTCTCCAGAGAGGCCCGCACGATCTTATCTTCGACCGACAGCTCGGCCTCATCCCCCAGCCTCTCTTCCACGGTCAAATCGTCCCCGCCCAAATGGTCGCTGAGCGATACCTCCCGCTCGGCCAGGATCTCCAGGTCGGCCACTTCCTCGGCCGTCAACCCCAGGCTGGCCGCCACCTCATCCCGGGTCGGCTCCCGGTCCAGGCGCGCCTTGAGCATTTCCTTCTTCTTACGCATGCGCGAGATCTGGTCGGACATTTTTTGGGGCAGGGTGTAAATACGCGAATTCTGGGTTAGAGCGTGAATGATGGCCTGATGGATCCACCACACGGCGTAGGTGATGAATTTGACACCCCTTTCCGGGTCGAACCTCTTGGCCGCCTCCATCAAACCCAGGTTGCCCTCATTGATGAGGTCCAGGAGGCTCAACCCCATGCCGGCATATTTTTTGACATAGGACACCACAAACTTAAGGTTGGCCTCCACCAGCTTCCGCAGGGCGTCCCGGTCTCCCTGCCGGATGCGCAGGGCCAGGTTCTTTTCTTCCTCCTCGCTGACCGGGGGAAACTTGGCAATATCTTCTAAATAGTGCTTCAGGCTCTTGGATTCTGTGAAATCACGGGAATCCATGGCGGCCTACCGGTCATCCTCGACTTTGACGACCCCTGTCTCTTTAAGGTGAACCAGGCTGTACCTTTTTTGGTCGAACTCCTCCTCCTTGCCCTGGAAATAATGTTCCCGGATATACTCCAGGAAAGCGTTGACATCGGCTTCCACCTGCTCCATCTTCCGGCGCATGTTGAGAATGACCTCCACGCCGGCCAAGTTGACCCCCAGGTCACGGATGAGGTTGAGGATGACCTCCAGCTCCTTGAGGTCTTTGTCGGTGTACAGCCGCGTATTGCCCTGGCTGCGGGAAGGCTTGAGCAGTCCCTCCCGCTCATAAAGCCGGAGGGTCTGGGGATGGAGGTTAAACTTCAGGGACACATGGCTGATATGATAAGTGTTGACCTTAGCCGTCTTCTTCTTTTTTCTCATGTTAGGGCACTCGACTCTTGTCCCTGGGATTGGGCCCGCTGAGCTTCTCCAGCTCCTTCATCAGCTGGCGGACCCGGGGATCGGCGGCCGGGGGCGGGACAATCATCACTTCCACGAATTCGTCGCCCCGGTTCTGGCCGCCGGCCTGGGCTGCTCCCTGGCCTTTGAGCCTGAACTTCTGACCGGACTTGGTGCCGGCCGGAATCTTGATGGTGGCCCGGCCGTCCAGTGTGGTCACTTCAATAATCGCTCCCAGAGTTGCTTCCGGAACCGTGACCGGCACCTTGACATGAAGGTTCGGACCTTCGCGCCGGAAGACGGGGTGGGGCTCAACCTCGATGGTGATGTACAGGTCCCCGGCCGGGCCGCTGTTTCGGCCGGCCTGGCCCTTGCCGGGAATTCGGACTCGTGATCCGGTGTCCACTCCGGCCGGAATCCGGACACTGATCGTTTCGGCCCTTTCCTGGACGCCTTGGCCCCCGCAAGACGGGCAGGCTTCGCCCTGTTCTTGGCCAGTCCCGCCGCAGGAAGGGCAGGGCGTGGAGAAGCGCATGGAGCCCCGCTGCAGGTGGGCTTGGCCCGTGCCCCGGCAGGCGGGGCAGGTTTTCGCCCCCGACTTGCTCTTCGTCCCCAGGCCCCGGCAATCAAGGCAGTCCGCCAGACGGTTGAGCTTGATCCGGGTCTGGAGGCCCCGCAGGGAATCCTCGAAACCGATCTTCATGGAATAGGAAAGGTCCTCGCCCTTTTCCGGAGCGAAGCGGGCCTGGCCGCCTCGGCGGCCGAACAGATTATCGATGAGGTCCGAAAATGAGGATGTGCCGAAATCCGAGAAATTGAAGCCTTCGAACCCGCCCGTCGAAGCCCCCTGGGGTCCGCCTTGGGGCGGGACGTCGCCCACAAAGCCGAACTGGTCGTACTGGCCTTTCTTTTTCGGGTCGCTCAGGACGGAATAGGCTTCTTGTATCTCCTTGAACTTGGCCTCGGCCGATTTGTCGCCGGGGTTCAGGTCAGGATGGTACTTCCGGGCCAACTTGCGATAGGCCTTTTTGATATCGGCCAGGGCGGCCCGCCTGTCCACACCCAGGATCGCATAGTAATCCTTGTTCATGCCGACTCCTGAGCGGGCGGTGCCGCTTCGGCTTTAGGGGCCGGGTGGAGCATCGCGCCCCCAGCCTTAGTTTTTCTTGTCCTCGTCCACGACTTCGGCGTCGATGACCTCTTCATCGGTGCCGCCGGGGGCGGAGGCCCCGCCCGGCCGGCCCGAACTCTGAGGGCCGGCTCCGGCCTGAGGCCCCTGCGGGCCGGCCTGCTGGTACATGAGTTCCGATAGCTTGTGCGAAGCGTCAGTCAGCGCCAGCATGGCCTGGCGGATACGCTCCAAATCCTCGCTGGCAATGGCCTTCTTGGTGTTCTCGATTTCGGCCTGCACTCGGCCGGCCTCGGCAGCCGGGATCTTATCCTTGTTTTCGCGGAGGAGCTTCTCCAGGGAATAAACCATTTGATCTGCCTTGTTCTTGTCGTCCACCACCTCGCGCCGCTTCTTGTCTTCATCAGCATGAGCTTCGGAGTCCTTGACCATCCGGTCGATCTCCCGCTCGTCCAGGCCGCTGTGGCCGGTGATGGTAATGGCCTGCTGCTTGCCCGTGCCCATGTCCTTGGCCGAGACATGAAGAATTCCGTTGGTGTCGATATCGAAGGTGACCTCGATTTTAGGAATTCCCCGCGGCGCTAAGGGGATGCCGTCCAGATGGAACTTGCCCAGAGTGCGGTTGTAGGCGGCCATGTCCCGTTCGCCCTGCAGGATGTGGATCTCCACGCTGGACTGGTCGTCCGAAGCGGTGGAAAATATTTCCTTCTTCTGGGTGGGAATGGTCGTGTTGCGCATGATCATCTTGGTGAACACGCCGCCCAGCGTCTCGATGCCCAGGGTCAGGGGCGTCACATCGAGGAGAAGGATATCTTTAGCTTCACCGGACAGGACCGCGCCCTGGATGGCGGCGCCGACCGCCACCACCTCATCCGGGTTGACGCCCTTATGGGGCTCCTTGCCGAACAGCTCGCGGACGACCTGCTGGATGCGGGGCATGCGCGTTTGGCCGCCGACCAGGATGACCTCATCGATGTCCTTGGCGTTGAGTTTGGCGTCGGCCAGGGCCTGTTTGACCGGCGGCACGGAACGCTGGATAAGTTCCTCAACGAGTTGCTCAAGCTTGGCCCGACTGAGTTTCATGAGCAGGTGCTTGGGCCCGGAGGCGTCGGCGGTGATGAAGGGGAGGTTGATCTCGGATTCCATGGTGGTGGACAGCTCCATCTTGGCCTTCTCCGCCGCCTCTTTGAGCCGCTGCAGGGCCATCTTGTCCTTGCTCAGGTCGATGCCCGATTCCTTCTTGAACTCGCCGACCAGCCAATCCTGAACCCGTTGGTCGATGTCGTCGCCGCCCAGATGGGTGTCGCCGTTGGTGGATTTGACCTCCAGCCCGCCTTCTTCCCAAACCTCCAGGATGGAGATGTCAAAGGTCCCCCCGCCGAAGTCGTATACGGCAATCTTCTGGTTCTTCTTCTTGTCCAGGCCGTAGGCCAGGGCGGCCGCCGTCGGCTCGTTGATGATGCGCATGACCTCCAGCCCGGCGATCTGTCCGGCGTCCTTGGTGGCCTTGCGCTGGCTGTCGTTGAAGTAGGCGGGAACGGTGATGACTGCTTTTTCCACTTTCTCGCCCAGATAGTCCTCGGCGGCTTTCTTCAGCTTCTGCAGGATCATAGCCGAGATTTCAGGCGGAGCGTACTGCTTGCCGAAAGCCTCCACCCGGACATCGCCGTTGGAAGCCTGGGTCACTTTGAAAGGGACTTGTTTGATCTCCTGCGGCACTTCGGCATAGCGCCGTCCCATGAATCTTTTGATGGAATAAATGGTATTCTCCGGGTTCGTCACCCGCTGACGCTTGGCGACCTGACCGACCAGCCGCTCGCCCTTAGCCGTGAAACCAATCACGGAAGGAGTGGTGCGGCCCCCTTCCTCGTTGGCGATGACCGTCGGTTTTTCGCCTTCCATTATAGCGACCACGGAATTTGTTGTCCCGAGGTCGATTCCAATTATCTTGGGCATTTTTTCCTCCTTGTATAAAGCCTATATAATATATATATTTGAGTCTCTGCTTGTCAAGTATTTATAATAAATATTTTAAATATTTTTTTTAAAAGAAGAATATGTATCTTTCCAAAAATATTGCCATTAAATAAAAAAAGGCCGCTCGCCGTTTTAGGTTCGCGGCCTAGGATTTTTCGCGGCTACTTTTTATCTGGATCTAAGATAAATTTTTCCTTCATGAGCATTTGGACCTGAGCCCTTGCTTCCTTAATGATTGTTTCGGCGGTTTTGAAACGCTGGTGGGCCGGCGCTTTTTTGCGGGCGACACCCTGCTCAATGGCCTTTGTTCCCACCGCCACGGCTTCTCTGGGGAAGACCTCCCATTCGTCCATGCTGGGAACGATGTACTCCTCATTAATGCCGCGGTCCGCGGCCACTTTGGCCAGTTCTTTGGATGCGGCAATGCACATCTCATCGGTTATGGTCTTGGCCCGCACGTCGAGCGCCCCGCGGAAGATTCCGGGAAAGCCGAGAGAGTTGTTCACCTGATTGGGGAAATCGGACCGGCCGGTAGCTACGATTTTCGCCCCGGCCTCCTTGGCCTCCCAAGGCCAGATCTCAGGAACGGGATTGGCACAGGCGAAAACGACGGCATCTCTGGCCATGGTTTTTATCCAGTCTTTGCGGATCGTCCCCGGCCCGGGCTTGGAAACGGAGACCAGGACATCGGCCCCTTTGATGGCGTCCGGGACGTCGCCCTTGACCAGCTTCTCGTTAGTCTTGAGGCAAAGGTCCCATTTTTCCTTGAACTGGGATTGGAGAATATCCCGGTCGCTCCGGTCGCGGTGGAGGATTCCCTTGGAATCCACGGAAAGCATGCGGCCCGGCGTGATTCCGGCGGTTATCATCAGCCGGGCAATGGCCACGCCCGCAGCTCCAGCGCCGATGATGGTCGCCCTGACTTCATTGATCTTCTTGCCCACGATCTTGAGGGCGTTCATAAGGCCGGCCACCGTGACGCAGGCCGTTCCCTGCTGGTCGTCGTGCCAGACGGGAATCTCGCATTCAGCTCTCAGCGTGTCGAGGATCTTGAAGCATTTGGGATGGGAGATGTCCTCTAAATTGACGCCGCCGAAGGTCGGCTGGAGGGCCTTGACGATGGCGATGAACCTGTCGGGGTCCTTCTCGTTGAGACAGAGGGGGAAGGCGTCCACTCCGCCCAGGTACTTGTACAACAGGGCCTTACCCTCCATGACCGGCAGGCCGGCCTCGGGTCCGATGTCGCCCAAGCCCAAAACCCGCGAACCGTCGGAAATGACGGCCACAAAATTCCACTTATTGGTGTAATCGTAGACTTTCTCCCGGTCCTGGTGGATTTCCCTGCAGACCGCCGCCACGCCCGGCGTGTACCAGATGGCGAAGTCGTTTAAATCGCGGATCCGGCATTTGAGCGTGACGCCGATCTTCCCCTTGTAATAGGCATGAAGACGCATAGCATCCTTGGAGGGCTGCTCGGCCTTGGCCAGCAACTCCTCGACCGTGACATTTCTTTTTTCCATGGGATGAATTCCTCCTTCCTATCCCCTGCCCGGGGTGCGTTAAGATAATGGATAAAAAAAGAAGCTCTATTATAATGATTTCCGCCGTAAAATTCATTCATTTTCTCGAAGCATCTCTTTTTCCCCAGTTTGTGGCGAGACGGATGGATGCCAGCATCTCCAATTGTGTGATCTAGCATTCAAGAAGAGGAGGGGTCCTGTCACGGCCGACCTTTCCGGAGACACCAACCTTTGCCCCTCTTGTTTCGCCAAGGGGGGCTGGAGGGGGATAAATAGAATAGAGAGAAATCATAGGTGTCTCCGGCTATACCAGGCTGCGCGCGGATGATATTACCGGACCCTCCGCCGCGCCACCCCTCCCCTTGTATCTCACGTTTGGAGATGCTTTCAGGATGGATTTGGCATTTGCGCTCTGGAAAAAAGAATATTAGAATACGGGCCCGGCGGGTCTCATGATCGTCAAAGAAAATCTTCGGTCGGGGCTCATTTTGCTGATCACCTTTCTTCTCCTCTGCCTGTCTGCCGTGGTTTTTCCCTATGAATATCATGATTCCGATTCGTCCGCCTACCACAGCATCTCCCAAAAACTGGCGCGCCAGCCTTTGAGCCGTTGGGGCTCGCCGGAATGGTGGGGCCATGGAGATAACGTCGGTTATTTCCGCGACCATCCGCCCGGCATCTTCTGGCTACCGGCTGCTCTGGTCCGCCTGGGAATCCCCGGCCGGTCCGCTCCGCTGTGCGCCAACTTCCTTTATCTGTTCCTGCTGCTGTACGCCCTCTATGGCTTGCTGCGCCGATTCGGCGGTCCGGAGGCCGGCTGGGCGGCGGTCTTCGCCTTTGTCCTGACGCCCATCTTCGTCCAATACTTGATGAGGGCTAACCAGGAGCTGCCCCTGGCCTTAGCCGTGGCGGCCGGGCTGTACGGCCTTTCCCGCCAGGAGGAATCCTGGCGCTACGGGGCCCTCTATGGGGCGGCCCTGCTGCTGGCCGTATTCATCAAGGGAGTCAGCGCCCTGACCCTGAGCCTCTGCTCCCTGGCTTTCTGGCTGGTCATTTCCCGAAAGCGCCGAACCTTCCTGCTCATCTTGTCCGGCCATTTGCTGGCGCTGGCGGCCATGGCCGGGTTTGAGCTATGGTACCGGGCCTCGACCGGCGGAGTCAGCTTTCTTCAAGCCTATCTCAATTTTCAGGGGGGTAAGGCCCTGGAAGCCGGATTCCGGCCTCTGGTCAAGGCTTACAACCTTGTCTGGTATCTGGCCCGAACGCTCTGGTTTGCGGCGCCTTGGGTGTTTATTCTTATCTATAGCCTCTTCCGCTCGGCCAAGGATAAAAGCGGCCTTCTTCGGGAACGGTTCCTGCAACTCACCCTGGCGGCCTCAGCCCTGATCATCCTTTTCTTTTCGTTCTTCGACCGCAGGGCCGACCGCTACATTTTTCCGGCCTATGTCCTTCTCACTGCGGCCGGGGCCTGGAGCCTGGTCCGGAGCAAACAATCTCTTCGGCGTTTCCTGGAGAAGCGAAGGGCTTTATTGCCCCTCACCCTGGGGGCAGTTCTGGTGCTGATGACTCTCCTCCGTATTTACTTCCATACCTATCACTACCGCTTCATCCGTCTGTGGGCTCGTTAAGGAAAATCATCCCCCCTGATAAATTTCAGCTACAGCGGCCGAAAATCGTACTTGCCTTCCGCCCTGGCCACCCGCCCGAAAAAGTGTTCCGGGTCGTGAACAAAAGCGAAAATCCAGCCGGCCGCCAAGCCCTCTTCATAAAACCTTTTCTTAGTGGCCATGGTTTGCAGAGGATAGAGGTCATAGCTCATGACGTACGATGTCCGGACGTGAGCGGCGGTAGGAACAAGATCGCCCAGAATGAAAAGGACATTCCCCCCGGATTCGACCTTGACGCATTGGTGGCAAAGGGTGTGGCCGGGCGCCAGGACGACTGAAACGCCCGGGCACAAGAGCGTATCGCCCTCTACCAGCCAGAGGGCCCCGGCGCTTTCCAGCGGAAGAAAATTGTCCTTTACATAAGAGCTCTTATCCCTTTCATTGGGGTTAAGGGCCGCCTGCCACTCCCCTTTCTGAATGACATATTTGGCCTGGGCGAAAGTCGGCTCGGCCTCGCCCCGCTCCGACTTCCGGATGTTTCCGGCGCAATGGTCGAAATGGAGGTGAGTGTTGACCACGATATCGATGTCCTGGGGGCCGAAACCGAGCCGGGCCAGGGTGGGCAGGAGACCCGGGTCATGGACGACACTGTAAAGCTCGGACAAACGATCGCCCAGGCCGCCGCCGATTCCGGTTTCGACCAGGACCAGGCTGTCCGGCGTTTTTATGAGAAAGGAATTCAGGCCGAGAGTGATGCGGTTCTGGTCATCGGCGGGGAACCGGCGAGCCCACAGGATCTTGGGCACAACCCCGAACATGGCCCCCCCGTCCAGGGAAAACAGGCCATCGCGCAGTCCGGTAACCCGGAAATGACCCACCTGGAGCGCTTCGGTCTTCATCTGAGCAGGCGGTCCAATTCATAGACCAGGCTGTCGCGGTCGTACTCGGCCAGGTCGATCCGGCCGGTGTCCATGCGCAGGGCGTCCACCGGGCAGGCCTCGACACAGAACCCGCAGAAACAACAGCGGCTGAGGTCGATGACGAAACGGGCGGGGACCTTTTGGATATCGGGGTCCGCGTCCTCGGCCGCCTCGACCTGGATGCATTCCGAGGGGCAGACCGTGGCGCACAGCAGGCAGGCCACGCAGCGCGGCTTGTCGCTCCCCTCCCGTTTCATCAGCCGGTGAAGGCTCCGATGCCGCGGGGAGAGCCTCTTCTTCACTTCCGGGTATTGGATGGTCACCGCGCCCCGGCGCTTGGTCAGCCGGAACAGGCGCAGCGTGTGGAAGGTCATGTTGACGCAGAAGTGTCGGGCGGTGATGAGGCTGCCCCTCAGGATCTCCCACAGGGTGATGAAGGCTTGTTTCATGTCAGATCCTCAGGATAACCGCCGTGAGAACGATGTTCAACAGGCTCAGGGGGATGAGCGCCTTCCAGCCCAAGTCCATCAATTGATCATAACGCAGGCGAGGATAGGTCCAGCGGATGAGGATCTGCAGCCAGCAGAAGAAAAAGACCTTGAGGTTAAAGGCCAGGACTTGAAATAGAGTGACCAGCCAGGAGGGGATGAGCCACTGTCCTCCCCAAGGAAAAACAAAACCCTGCGGCCCCAGCCAAGGGACCTGCCAACCGCCGAAAAAGAGCGTGGCGGCCAGACAGGAGATGATGACGATCTCCATGAAGTCGGTGAACATGAACAGCCCCCACTTCAGGCCGCTGTACTCGGCAAAGAAACCGATGATCTCCGACTCGCCCTCGGGCAGGTCGAAGGGAACGCGCTTCGTCTCGGCCAGAGCGGCCACGAAAAAGATGAAAAACCCGAGGGGCTGAAGAAAAATGCCCCATTTGGGCAAAAAGCCGAACAGCAGGCGGCCCTGCTCGGAGACAATCTGCGTCAATCGCAGCGAGGGATAGACCATGACCAGGCCCACCAACGACAGGCCCAGGGCCACTTCATAAGAAATGAGCTGGGCCGCGCCGCGGATGCCGCCCAGCAGGGCGTAGCGGTTGTTGGAGGACCAGCCGCTGAGCAGAATGCCGTAGATGCCCAAGCTGAGCATGGCCAGGATAAAGAGCAAGCTGACGTCCATGTCCAAGATGTGGAGGGCGATGGTGCGTCCACCGACCCGGATTTGGCCGCCGAAGGGCACCGCCGCCACGGTCACCGCCACGAAAAAGAAAGAGAGGAAGGGAGCCAGGGTGTGGAGAAACTTCCTGGAGAAGCGCGGGGTGAAATCCTCTTTAAAGATCATCTTGACGGCATCGGCCAAGGGTTGGAACAGGCCGATCAAGCGCAGGCCCAGGATGGAGGCCCGGTTGGCCCCGATCCGGTCCTGAATGACGGCGCTCTCCTTGCGTTCGGCCCAGGTCAAGTAGAGGGTCAGCATCAGGAGCCAGACCAGAGCACAAACGGTCTTAATCAGGATGATGAAAATGTCTGTCATGGTTTTAGGCGAAAAAAGGAATATCCTTCTTCAGCGAGTCCAGGACGGCCGGGGCGCCGGTGAACGGCTGGTAGAAGCGGAAGTTCAGTCCAAGCCTCCTCCCTAGATCGACCAGAATCCTCCATTCGGCCCGGGCCGGCTCCTGGGGCTCGAGCGCGGCGGAAAAGCTTTGGACCAGGCCGTCGGCATTAGTGAATGATCCGCTTTTTTCCGCAGGATGGGCCGTGGGCAGGACCAAGTCGAAAAGAGCCTCCAGGCCGTTCTTCTGCGGAGTGAACAGAATTTTGGTCCCGACCGCGGCCAGGGCCGCTTTGACCTCGGGCAGGCCGAAACGCTCCGCCAGGAATGGGCCGAAGACAACCAATATATTGGTTTCGCGGCCCAGATCTCCCACCTTGAAGGTATCCGGGGAGAAGCCGATCTCCCTGGCGCCGCGACGGTTGGGGCTTCTCTCGGCCGTAAGCAGGTACCCATCCGATTGGCCATCCGGCGGGCCGCACAGGTACGAGCGGCAGCCGGCCAGGTCCCGGCCGAAAACCGCCCGGGCCAGGTAGAGCTCTTCATTGGTCAGCCAGTCGGAGACGACAACGGCCAGGCGCGCCTGCCGTTTCAGGAAATGAGCCTCCTTCAGCTTCTGAGCCAGGAACGCCAGGCTGTCCTCGACCGTGCCCAGTGCCCGGCTTTCGACCGCCGGGCCGGAGAGGACCCGGCATCGCTCCTGCTGAAGATAACCGTAGCCGTACCGGCCCACATCGCAAATCCAATGGCCGTTCACCCGCTCGTTGACCCGCGCCCGCAAACGATAGACTTTTTTAGTCCCGGGAAGACGGGGGAAGCCGGGATGATGCTCGACCAAAATGTTGCAGCCCCGGCTGCAACGCGGGCAGAGGGACTCCCCCGAGCGGAGGAACCAGTTTCTTGTCTTGAAGCGGAAGTCAGTATCGGTGATGGCTCCCACCGGGCAGATCTCGGCCAAGCAGCCGGAGTAGTTGTTGTCCACCGGCAAGGCCTCATACAGGCCGATCTCGGAACGGGCGCCCCTCTCGAACACCCCCAATTCCTGGGTTTTGGTGACCTCGCTCAAGAAGCGGACGCAGCGCGTACAGAGGATACAGCGCTCCCGGTCGAGGAGAAGGTTCCGGCCCAGCGGCACCTTCTTGTCCTTGCGGTCCTTGGTTTCGGAGAATCGTCCGGCGCCAAGCCCATAGGCTTCGTAGTAATCCTGAAGCTTGCAGTCCCCCGCTTTGTCGCAGATGGGACAGTCCAGGGGATGCTCGGCCAGGAGAAATTCCAGGACTGACCGCCGGGCTTCGGCCACCCGCTGGCTGAGGGTCGAAACCTTCATCCCTTCCCGGACAACGGTGGCGCAGGCCAGCTCCAGCTTGGGCAGCCCTTCAATTTCGACCAGGCACAGCCGGCAGCTCCCTTCCGGAGGGAAGGCGGGATGATAGCACATATGAGGGATATGAACCCCGGCTTGTTCGGCCGCCTGCAGGATGGTCAAGCCGGGCTCCGCCTCCAGCGGCTTGCCGTCCAGAATAATATGAACCATGGGTTTCAGCTCTCCAGCTCGCTCCGGAATTTCGTGACCAGGGCCAGGATGGGCAGGGCCGCCGCATCGCCCAGGGGACAGAGCGTCAACCCCTTAATCCCGGAGGCTAGTCGCCTGATCTCATCGACATCGCCCTTCCGGCCCTGGCCGGAAACCATGCGCCGGACAATCTTGTAAATCCAGGAGGTGCCCAGCCGGCAGGGCGTGCACTGTCCGCAGGACTCATGGGCATAGAATTTAGCCACCTTGGCCAGGACCTGCATCATGGGCGTGGCCTGGTCAATGGCGATGATGGCCCCCGAACCCAGCATCGAGCCCGCGGCGGCGAGCGACTCGCAATCCATGGGGATGTCGATCTCATCCTCCCTGAGTACGGGAGCCGACATTCCGCCCGGTATGACCGCCTTGAGCCGCTTGCCGTCTTTCATCCCGCCGGCGTGGTGGAAGATGATTTCCCGCAAGGAGGTGCCCACGGGCAACTCGTAGCAGCCCGGCCGCTCGACCGGACCGCTCACCCCGAAGATCCGCGTCCCGCCGTCCCGCGGCCGGCCCAGCCCGGCGAAGGCCTCCCCCCCATGAAGGATGATGAAGGGAATGCTGCAGATCGTTTCCACGTTGTTGATGACGGTCGGACAGTCAAACAGGCCGACCGCGGCGGGAAAGGGAGGCTTCAGACGCGGCAGGCCCCGCTTGCCCTCCAGCGATTCGAGCAGGGCGGTTTCCTCGCCGCATATATAGGCGCCCGCTCCCCGGTGGACGCGCACGTCCAGGCAAAACCCTGTGCCGGCCACGTTGGAGCCCAGAAAACCTTTGGCCATCGCTTCAGCCACGGCCTCCTCCAGGCGTTGGGCCACGGCCTCGTACTCCCCGCGGATGTAGATATAGGCTTCCTGGATTCCGACACAGTAGGAAGCGATGATCATCCCCTCCAGCAGGAGATGCGGATTGTGGCTCATCAGAAAACGGTCCTTGAATGTTCCCGGCTCTCCCTCATCGGCGTTGACGCACAGGTACTTGGGCTTGTCCATCCGGGCCGGGACAAAACTCCATTTGAGGCCGGCCGGAAAGCCGGCTCCCCCCCGGCCCCTCAAGTTGGCCTTCTTCATCTCTTCCAGCACCGCCTGGGGGGTCATCTCCTTAAGCGCCTTGACCGCGGCCCGGTAGCCTCCCCGGCTCAGGTACGTCTCGATGTGGCGCAACCCTTCCAGCTCAAAATCGCGGGTCAGCACATGTTCGGCGGCCATCTCAGTCTAATTCCCGGAGCAGACGGTCCACCTTGTCCCGGTCGAGCCGGGTGTGATAGTCAAAATTGACCATCAAGCAGGGCGCTTCGTCGCAAGCGCCCAGGCATTCGACCGTGGACAGGGTGAAACGGCCGTCGGCCGTCGTCTCCCCTGTTTTTATTCCCAGCCTTTCCTCCAAGTAAGCCAGTAGGCTGTCGCCGCCTTCCAGCGCGCAGCTCAGGTTGGTGCAGATCTGCAGGTGATATCTACCTACCGGCCGCCGCAGGAACATGGTGTAGAAAGTCACTACCTCTCTGACCCTGATCTGCTTGATCCCCAGCCTCTCGGCCACCCACTGCTCCTCGGCCGGGGATATGAAACCCCTCTCCTTCTGGAGGCAATGGAGGACGGGAAGGAGAGCCGCTTGGCGGCGGGGATATCGGGACAGGATGTCCTCGACCTGCCGCTTGACCTTGTCCGAAATCTCGAGGCTCATCGGTCGAGCTCCCCCAAAATAATGTTCATAGAACCGAAGGTGGGGATGATGTCGGCCAGGTAGCGGCCCCGGATGAGTGATTCCAGGGCGGCCAGGATATGCAGGCAGGGCGCGCGGAGGTGAAGACGGTAGGGCCGGTCGGTGCCGTCCGAGACGATGTAGGTGCCCACCTCCCCGTTCCCGCCCTCCACGGAGAAATACGCTTCGCCCTTGGGCGGCCTAATGCCGTGCCCGGCCATGAAGAACTTGAAATGGCGGATCAGGCCTTCGATGGAAGTGTAGGTATCTTCTTTGGGCGGGATGATGGACCGGCCGTCGTCGGCCAGGATCCCCGGGTACAGGCTCTTCTCCGAACCCTCCAGAGTGGGCGAAAGCCGTACCGGGCTGTCCGGCTTCCGGACCCGGCTGTCCTTGATGGCCGCTTCGGGCTCCATTCCGGGGGCCAGGACGGACGGCGCTGAACCAGCCAGGAGCGGGACGGCCTGCTCGATGATTCTCAGGCTCTGCTCCATCTCTTTCATACGGACCGCATAGCGGTCATAATTGTCTCCCCGCTCGCCCAGGGGGACCTCAAATTCCAAGCGGTCATAGACCAGATAAGGATGCGCTTTTCGGACGTCGTAGCGGATCCCCGTCGACCGCAGGCAGGGCCCGGTCCAGCCGTAGGACAGGGCCTCCTCCGGGGAGATGACGCCGACGTCGCGCGTCCGGTTGAGGAAAATCTTGTTTTTATCCAAGAGGCCGTGCACGTCCCGGAGAACCTTGCGCGTCTCGGTCAGAGCTTTTTTCAAGGAATCTTCGAACCCGGCCGGCAGGTCGGCCCGGACGCCTCCGACCCGTATGTAGGAAGTTGTCATCCGGGCGCCGGTGGTGTATTCGATGACGTCCCAGATGAACTCCCGGGCCTTGATGTTATACAGGAAGATGGTAAAGGCTCCGCATTCCATAGCCATGGCCGCCAGGCAGGTCAGATGATCCGCCACCCGGGACAACTCGCTCATCAGCACCCGGATGACCTGGGCCCGCTCGGGGATTTGCAGCCCCAGCATTTTCTCCACGGTCATGACATAGCCCACGTTGTTGATCAGGGGCGAGACGTAATTCAGCCGGTCGGTATAGGGCAGCAGGTTGAAGTAGGTCTTTGCCTCGCAGGTCTTTTCGAAGCCGCGATGGAGGTAGCCGAGCTCCACCTCGGAGTTCAGGACTCTCTCCCCGTCCAGCTCCAGCATAATCCGGATCGCGCCGTGCATGGCCGGATGGGAAGGCCCCATGTTGAGCAGCATACTCTCCGAGCTGGCTTGCTTCTGCAAACGACTGGCCACTTTATTTCCTCAAGGGCATTATCGGCTGGCGGCGGCGCAGCGGATAGTCCTTCCGCAGGGGATGGCCCTGGAACTCATCATAAAGGAACAGGTGCCTCAGGTCGGGATGTCCCTCGAAGCGGACGCCGAACATGTCGAAGACTTCCCTCTCCAGCCAGTTAGCGTTCTTCCACAAGGCGGTCAGGGAAGCGATGGACAATTCGGCCGCCGGAAGGGGCACCTTGATCCTCAGCCGGTGGTTTCGGTCCAGGGAATAAAGGGTGTAAACCATCTCTACGGTCGAGCGTTCGGCCAAATAGTCCACGGCGGTCAAATCGAGGAGCATAATGTAGTTCAGGGGTTTCCCCTTGAGCGAGTGGACCAGGCTGAGGAAGGACTCCCGGTCCGTGACCAGGATATCGTCGCCGTGCAAAGTGAAGGCTTCCCGGATTTTATCCGAATAGAGTTGACGGACTTCGCTCAGGGTTTTCGTTTCTTCCATCGCCAGTCAGGCTCCTGCTTTTGTATTTTTTTCTGGAGTTTCAGCAGGGCATCCAGAATGGTTTCAGGCCGGGGCGGGCAACCGGGTATATAGACATCCACCGGGATAACGGTGTCCAGGCCCTGGACCACGGCGTAATTGTCGTAGATCCCGCCGCTCACCGCGCAGGCGCCGATGGCGATGACCCATTTGGGCTCGGTTATCTGTTCATAGACCGTCCTCACCACGGGCGCCTGTTTCTGGGAAATGGTGCCCACCACCAGCAGCATGTCGGACTGGCGCGGGGAAAATCGCGTCCAGCCGGCTCCGAACCGGTCGATGTCGAAATGGGCGCAGGCGCTGGACATGTATTCCATACCGCAGCAGGCGGTGACGAAGGGATAATGGAACAGCGAATACTTGCGGGCCCAGCCCAGCAGGCTGTTGAAGGTTGTGGTCAGGAGGTTGCCGGCCATGGGGCGCTTCTCGGTCAATCCCATTGGAAGGCTCCCTTGCGCCAGGCATAGATGAAGCCCACGGCCAGCACCAGAACAAAGACGCCCATGACGGCCAGGCCTTCCGCCGAGATCTCGCGGAAGACCAAAGCCCAGGGAAAGAAAAAGACAATCTCAATGTCGAAAATGAGAAACAGAAAAGCGATAACGGCGAACTTGATGGAAAAAGGCTTTATCCCTGATTCCAGGGCAGGGCTGCCGCATTCAAAAGGCGTTTCCTTGAGGGGCGTAGTCCGCCGGGGGCCGAGGAGCTTATTAAGGAAAAGAAGCACCCCCCCTAAAATGCCGAATACCGCGAAAACCAGAAACAGCTCAATCATTTTTTATGCCCCATTTTAATAAAATCAGCCTGAAGTTTCAAATGATTATTTGCCTTCGGCAGCATCTCCTATTTAACGATAAGCGGCCCTCATGCGTTCGGAGATGATTTCTGGGCTTTTGCGGTTTTGACAATTTTTTCCGCGTTATCTAGAATAGGCCTCCAAACATGAGACGGTTTCAGGCTTGGCCAATCCTGCTGCCGGCAGCCCTTTGTCTGCTGGGCGCTTTCTGCCGGACCCAACCCCCGCCCCGCAACTTCATCCTGGTCACCCTGGACACACAGCGCGCCGACTACCTCAACTGCTACCGGCCGGGCAGCGCAGCCACTCCGCGCTTGGACGGGCTGGCCCGCCGCGGGCTCCGCTTCGAAACCTGCCTCAGCCTTATCCCCATCACCCTCCCCTCTCATGCTTCGGTCTTCTTCTCCGAACAGCCCTTCCAGGTCAAAAACTACAACAACGGCCAGGTCATCCGTCCGCTTAAAAGCCGGCCGACCCTGGCCACTCTCTTCAGGAAAAACGGGTTCACCACGGCGGCCTTCGTCTCCCTGGGCGTTTTGAAATCGGTTTTCGGCCTGGCCGAAGGGTTCGACCTCTACCGGGAAGAATTCCCCAGCGACCGCTGGTATCTCCACGCCGAGGAAGTGAACCGCCAAGTCCTGCCCTGGCTGGAGAAGAACTCCGGCCGGCCCTTCTTCCTGTGGGTCCATTACTCCGACCCTCATGAGCCCTACATCACGCCCGACGCTCCTCCTGATATGAAGGTCACTTTCAACGGCCGGCTCCTGGGAGACCGGTACTATCTGAGCAAATATCTCACCATCCCCTTGGAGGTAACCCTCGGCCACGGCCGCAACGAGTTTGTCATCGAGGTCAGCAGCCCTTACTATCCCAACAACTTCCAGGCCCGGCTTGACCTCCTCGAATTCGACCCGCCCTTCGACAGCGCCGGCCTGGGCATTGAGTTCGTGAGCGGCTGGTTCATCCGCCGGCCGGACAACGTCTATTTTCTCAAGAACAGGGCGGTCCTGGACGTCATCAACCGCGGCCGGCCCCGGCCTTTCCGCATGACCCTCCGGGGCAAAATGCTTCTGCCTCCCGAAGTCCTGCCCGAATACTATAAAAAGGAAGTCGAGTACATGGACTTTCATTTCGGCCGCCTCCTGGACAAGCTGGAAGAGCTGGGACGGCTCAAAGACACGGCCATCCTGGTCTTCGGCGACCACGGCGAAGGCCTGGGCGAGTACCTCAGCCCCAACGGCGACCGTCATGTCGGCCATATCCATTATCTCTACGAGAAATACATGCGGGTGCCCCTCATTCTCTACCGGCCCGGCGGCCGGGAAGCCGGCCAGGTCCGGACGGACCCCGTCACTTTGCTCGACATGGCGCCCACCATCACCCAGGTGATGGGGCTCAAGAGGCCGTCCTTCTATCAGGGCCGCAGCTTGCTCGACCGCCCGCTAAAGAATGCCCCGGCCATTTTCGAGCAAACCTACAAACCTGAAGCGGCCTGGGATAAGTTCGCTCTACGGAGATATCCCTGGCATCTGATCTTCACTCCCGAAGAAAAACGCTACGAGGTGTTCGACCTGGCCTCCGATCCGGCCGAAAGAACGAATATATTCCCTCAAAAGGCCGGCCAAGCCGAAATTTTGGCCCTTCGTCAAGAACTGGAAAAAATGACTCGGGATGTCCTCCAGAACAAAGAAGTGATTCCCCTGGACAAATCGGCCGAGGAGCTATTGAAATCGCTGGGGTATATCAGGAAATAGAATCCGGCTCCCACATCCTCAGCGCCCCGCTGAACGGGGCGCCTTCAAAACCGATTGTCCTCTTTGCCTTCTCTGCCGGTAGGCCCTGACCAGCCGGCCGGGGATCCGGAACATCAGGCGGTTGAGGAGACGGAGCAGCCGAGGCCGGCGCGGCAGTGCGGCCGTCGATCCTTGGGTCTCCTGCTCGTAAAGGACCCTCTGCACAATCGGGCAACCGCGGCTTTCCAGACAATAGGGGCTTAACCGGCCCTGGCTGAGGTAGCGCCTGATCTCCTGTATCTGCGGCGCATTCCAGGCGGCGGCCCAGTCCGTGATAGGGGCGATGATGGGATTCCCGTGACAGCAGGGCAAAATTCCCCGGCGGAGAATGTAGTAGCTTTCCCACGGCTCCCGGCAGAGCGGCATTCTGGAGCGGCCCAGGTCGTCGTCCTGGAGGGCCGGGGAGGTTTCCAGCTTTTTGGAAGGGCTCATCTCGGCCTCAAGTATATTTCCCGAAATTGAACTGATTGGCCAGCGGGACGCCGTAGATCTTGGACAGACGTTGGCACTCCCGGATGATGTCCTCGACTTCCTCGCGGCTGAGCATTTCTTTCTTGTAATCGAAATGATATCCCCCCCGGTCGGCTTCGATCTTGGGGTTCCACAAGTAGAGCAAAGGCCGCAGGACGAGCGAGTCGGCATCCAGATGCCGGCAGAGCTGGAAATAAGGCTCCAGGTCCTGGCGGTTGACCCGCATGGGCATGAAGACCATGAACAGCTTGGGGAAATTGGCGGCTTTCTTCCGCTCTTGGTTGAGAAGCTCCAGGTTGGGGATGATCCCCTCCCAGCGGTCGTTCCGGATCTTGGCGTAAGTCTCCGGCGTGGCGGCATCCAGAGAAACATATAGATAGACCGGCTTGCCCACCAGGGCCCTGACCGTCCGTGTGGTGAAAGCCTGGCCGTTGGTCGAAAGCTCGAGGAACTTGCCGTGCCGGCCGATGGATTCCAGGATTTCCTGAAAACGGGGATGGAGCAGCGGCTCTCCGAAGGAGCAGTTGACCAGGTTGCGGGCCGACTTGAAGAAGGGTCCGTAGGATTCCAGGGTCCGGTCGTCGATGACCAGGTCGGCCAGCTCGCCCTCCAGGATCTTCATCCGGTCCCACAGGCAGTACACGCAGGGCGGCTTGATGTTGCACTTGCCGTAGAGGTCGATGCCCAGGTTGAGCGGGTAGGAGGTCAGCTCGACCTTCCCGGCCAGCATCTCCTGGTAGTTGAGCTGGGCGTTGGAGTGAAAAAACAAGAAATCCTCATGCCGCTGCCGGTCGTTATGGAAATCGAACACTCCCACCCGGACGCCCAGCTCCCGGCCGTCACCGGAGTGGTATTTGGCCGGAAAAACCTTGTTGAGGCTGAGCCGAAGCTCGCCACCCTGAGCGGGAGCCGAAGCCGGGGTGTTCCTCTCACTGTCCTGATCCTCGGAACGGAGATCGACCGTGTAATAGCACCATTGGAAAAGAAGGGGCAGGTCGGCTACCCGACGGCCGTTAAAAGAAACGGTCAGCCTCTGGCTGTAGTCGGTGTACTCGGAGAAAACAGGAAAGACAAGATAGCGAAAATCGCGGACGGCAGCCTCGGGCAGGATGATCCTGGCCTTAGAGGACATCCAGCGGAAGGCGAAAACTTTATCGTATTCCCAGCCATACCAGCCCTCCTGGTACTCCGGAGGCGGAAGGGCTGCGGCCTGGGATGGCTGGGAATCTTGAAGCTTCGACATGATTGCGACGAGCCAACATTTTAGTCTCGGCTATTTCCGGTTGTCAATGAATCGATGACACAAAATTATCCAAAATCACTCAAAATCGCAGGCCCAGACTGATTCCGCCGGGGTAAAGGCTGAAAGTCCATTTGCTGTCCGAGGGAGCCCCGGGGATATAAGCCCCTTGCTGTCCCCAGCGCTTGATTTCATAATTCTTCAAATCGCGGATGGCCCGACGCGGCTGGGTATAGATATTCAGGAGGGAGACCGCTTCGCCGGCGGCAAAGGTGATAAGCCCATCGGTCCAGGGCCGGTCGAAGACCAACACCGTCACCAGCCCGGCCGCGGCGTTGACGCCCATGTTCAATAAATGGTTCAGCCAGCCCCGCCCGTCTTTTTCCCGCTGGGCGCATTGGCGGAGGAGTTCCTCGGCCCGGAGAAGCTTGGCCCGCCGCTCTTCAAGCGTGTCCTCCGGCAAGGACCGCAGCTTGTGGGGGCCATAAGCCGGCAGGAAAGGGTCGAGCAATAAGCCGCCGACTCCCAAGGCCGCGGTCGTTCCTCCCACGAGCATATCCTGAGCAAAAGTTCTGTCGCGGACCTCCGGGGCATTCGGAGAGTCGTCGGCCGGCTTGACATCATTCCAGTGAGCAATGGACAGCCCCCACTGCACAGCGGCCCCTGTCGAATAGGCGGCTATCCAGCCGTAAAACCAAACCTTGGCGCAGGCCCGGCCCGAATCCAGCGCCTTCTCAATGAAGCTCAGCCGCTCCTTAACCTGATCATCGGAAAGCTCCGCCTTGTCCTGCGCATGGGCTGCGCTTAGCGACAGGAAGGCCAGAACAAGCGCCAGGCAAGAACATCGCTTTAAACAACGAATCATGGGAGACCTCTCTTTGCGAAAAACTATATGGCGGCACAACAACCATGTCAAGATGATGATGGCTCTATGACGAATTGTGTGGTCGCCGCTCTATTATTATAGGGGCCTGGGGGAGGAGCGAGGCGCCATGAGCGGTTCAGCCCGGAATCGACGGGTTTCGAAGGCTTCTGACATATTCTTGCCGGCAGGTGAGCAGCCTGAGCTTCCGCAGGAAGCGAGTTGCGCAACCGCCGATGATCATTGGGGATTTTCCCTATTATTGATATAATTTCCGTCTATGCCGAATGTCTTTAAGAAAGAATGGTTCAAGCGGGCAGTGGTCCTGCTGTTTTTCGGCCTGTCGGCTTTCGTGCAGCTTCTTCCGCTTTCCCTTCATCCGGCCGACTCACTCAATGACGCCTGGGATTGCCTGCTCAACACCTGGATACTGGGCCGGGACCAACATCAGCTCGGCCGTGCTCCCCTTCATCTCTACGAGGCCAACATCTTCTATCCTAACCGGCAAACGCTGAGCTATTCCGAAACGCTGCTGCCCCTGGCCCTGCTCTCCTGGCCCGTGGCCGCCGTCACCAAAAATCCTATCCTGGCCTACAATTTTATTTTCTTTCTGTCTTGCTTACTCAACGCCTACGCCATGTTCCTCCTGGTTAGGCACCTCACCGGCCGCACTCTGTCCGGCCTGCTGGCCGGGCTGATTTTCGCCTACAGCGCCACCCTGATGCAGCAGATCACCCATCTCCAGCTCTTGGCGGCCTGGTTCATTCCCCTGGCCCTTCTCCAGCTCCACCGTTTTTTCGAGACAACCCGGCTGAGGCATTCTATCCTCTTCGCACTTTTCTTTTTGCTCCAGGCGCTGACCTGCGTTTACTACGGCCTGTTTTTCCTTTCTCTCTTGCCCGTTGTTCTGGCGGTCATGCTCCTTTTAAACAGGAAAAAAGTGAACTTGGCTTTTCTTCTCAAGTTGGGCGCTCCCCTGCTTTCCGCCGGCCTGGTCCTGCTGGCCTATTCCCTGCCCTTTCTCTCCTTGTTCCGAAAGTTTAATTTCCAGCGCGGCCTCGAATACGGGGCGGACCTGCAGAATTATCTGGCCGTTCCCGAAAACAACATGATCCTGGGAAAATTTCTCAACTCCCTGGGCTCTTACGAATATTATCTCTTTCCGGGGCTGGTGGCCGTCCTATTGGCCGGCGTCTATGCCGTGGTCAAATTCACACGTTTTCGGGATATTCCTCGTTGGTTCAAGAGGGCCGGGATGCTGGTCTGCGGGATTCCCGCTTTATTGGCGGCTATGACCCTGTTGAACCAAGGTTTCAAATTAAAATGGGGATCCCTGTCCCTTTCCCTGACCAACCCGGCCAAACAGTTTTTTACTTTTTTCCTGATGGCCGGCCTGTTCTTGGCTGTTGCCTTCGCCTTTTATCTCTTCAAACACAAACGGCCGGGGGGAAGACGCGGAAGTTCCTTCCTCTATTTATCTATATTCTACTGGAGCCTGGCCCTCTCCGTAGGTTCAGGCTTGTCGGTCCGGGGATCCCGCGTTTTCGCCCATGTGGCCCCTTTTGCCTGGTTTTATGACCATATCCCGGGCTTCAAAGGGGTCCGAGTCCCCTCCCGCTACGCGGTCTTTGTCATCCTGGCCGTTGCCGTCCTGGCCGGTTGGGGCCTCGACGTCTTGGTCCGCGCCGTCAAACGGCGCGGCCTGAGGGTGGCCTTGGCCGTCTTTCTTCTCCTGGCCGCCAATGCGGAATATTTATCCGTTCCGCAACGGATCATGTCCTTCCCGGTCGGCCGGGACATCCCCCCCACCTACCTTTGGCTGGCCGAGCAGAAGGGAGATTTTGCCGTCATCGAGCTGCCCATGGCCGGCGATATCATCAACGAAGCGGGTTATATGTATTTTTCTCTCTTCCATAAAAAAAAGATCATGAACGGTTACAGCGGTTTCATCCCGCCCACTGCCGATTTTGTTCACGAACTTTTTCAGGATTATCCCTCGCGGACCTCGCTCGACCTGCTCCAGGACTTGGGGATAAAGTACGTGATCTTCCATGCCCATAGGCTCAGGCCGCTCAAAGCCCAAGAAGCCCGGGACAGGATGAGGGAAGTCTGCGCCGATGCGCTGGGCGAAGTGAGAACATTCACCTACCGGCTCCGGAAGCCGTCCGCGCTGGATAAATACCTGGGCGATGATACGGTCTATGAAGTTTTGCCCGGCCCGGCCCGGCCGCCTTCTCCCGGGCCTGAAGAGGAAGTGCCGGCCTCATCCTGGCGGGCTGAGTCTGACATTGATCCGGCAGACCTCGAAAAACTCAAGGACGGCCGTCTTGATACAATCTGGACGACCGGCCGGCCCAAGGACCGGGGAGAAACTCTTCTCCTTGATTTTAATGAGCCCATCCCCCTCAGCCGACTCTCGCTTTCCCCGGGAGCTACAGCCCAGCACGCCGCCGGCAACCTGGTGGCCTATGGGTCTATGGACGGGATCAAATGGTCCATAGCCATACCCGGATTCTTATCCGGAGATTTCTTCCGCACTCTTCTCCAAGATTCCAAGCATCCGGTCCAGGATATCCTTTTTTCCGGAACGGCTGTCCGATTCGCAAAAATTGAACAGACCGGGAAGAGCTCGGACTGGCCCTGGTCGGTGGCCGAGCTGAAAGTCTTTCGCCGCCGCTCTTAATTCAGGGCGTGAAGGGCCAGGCCCTTGGCCTGGAGGGCCGCTTCCATCACCGCTTCGGATAAAGTGGGATGTATGTGGATCGTGGATGACACATCCTCGAGTTTCAGCTTTTTCCGGATAGCCAGGGTCAGCTCGGCGACCAGGTCGCTGGCCGAAGGAGCCAGGAGGTGTGCGCCCAGGAGCGTATCGTCCGGCCCGGCGATGAGCTTGACCATGCCCTCCGGCCTGTCCATGGTCAAGGCCCGGCCGTTGGCTTGAAGCGAGAAATGGCCGACCTGGCAGGCTATCCCCCTCTCCCGGGCTTCTTCTTCGGTCAGCCCCACCGAGGCAAATTCAGGCTCGGTGAAAACGGCCAGGGGCAGGGCGGAATAATCCATGGTTTTATCCGCGCCGAAGGCATTCTCCACGGCGGTCAAGCCCTCCTGGTAGGCCTTATGGGCCAGGAGTTTCCCGCCGATGAGGTCGCCGATGGCGTACACTCCGGCCAGTTTCGTCCGGAGCTTTTCGTCCACAGCCACGAATCCCTTCTCCAACGGCACAACACCCGTCTGAGTTTGGAATGTGCCGGAGTTGGGCCGTCGGCCGACGGCCAACAAAACTTTCTCCGCTTCGTAGGAGAAGGCGGCCTTGGTCTTGAGACACAGGCCGCTGAGCTTCATCCGGCCGTCCGCCTCTGCCGCCCGGTCGATGCGCATCTGGGTGAAAATGGCCAGCCCCCGGGTCTTGAGAATTCTTTCCAGCCGGGTCCCCATCTCCCGGTCGCATCCGGGAAGGATGGTGGGCAGAAGCTCCAACACGATCACTGTTGTGCCCAGGCGGGCATAGATGGTTCCCAACTCCAGGCCGATCGCCCCCGCCCCTACCACCAACAGGCTCTCCGGAATCGCCTCCAGCTCCAGCGCCTCGCGGCTGGCGATCACTTTCTTGCCGTCGGGTTTCAGAAAAGGAAGGCCCGAGGATCGGCTGCCGGTGGCCAGGATGATCCGCTCCGCCTCAAAGACATTCTCCCCGCCCGCCTCGGCCACCGACACCCTCTTTTCATCAAGCAGCCTGGCCCGGCCCTTGATCGTCTCAACCTTTGCTTTCTGAAGCAGGAATTCAGTGCCCTTGACCAGCCGGTCAACAACCTTGACCCGGCCGGCCTGGACGAGCTTCCAATCGCAGAGTAGCTGTTCAACGGGTCCGGCGAATTTTTTATTCTCTTTGAGTTCCCAAAACAGTTTGGTCTGATGGAGGAGAAATTTAGTAGGGATGCAGCCCCAGTTCATGCAGGTGCCGCCCACCCTGTCTTCT
>Ga0315282_10003831_pt1 | contig 26716 bp, 21 predicted proteins | sample YL17G07_20_MG_FD_203693 | JGI IMG/M metagenome (GOLD analysis project Ga0315282, IMG submission 203693) | Sediment microbial communities from Yellowstone Lake, YNP, Wyoming, USA - YL17G07_20 | ecosystem: Environmental > Aquatic > Freshwater > Lake > Sediment | place: USA: Wyoming | collected...
AGGTGGGAACCCCGTCTGCACCACAACTACTATCTGCAGAGAATCTAACCCTTGAGAAAAGCGGAAGTATTCACGTTGCTGGGAACCGGAAGTATTCATGTTGCCTTGACAAGCTGTCCTCGGCGCTTGACAGGACCGCGTGCCCGTACTATAAGAATGCTCGTCTTGACTGAGGAGGGTTGTCCATGGATCCAATAGCCATAGAAAAGGCTTATGCCCTGAGCCGGGAAAAATACGCCGACCTCGGCGTCGACACCGACAAAGCGATTTCTCGCCTCCAATCGGTTCCCCTCTCCATCCATTGCTGGCAGGGAGACGACGTCGGCGGCTTCGAACCGTCGGCCGCCGGGCTCAACGGCAGCGGGCTCCAAGTCACGGGGAGCTATCCCGGCAAGGCCCGCAACGTCCAGGAGCTCCGTTCGGACCTCCATCAAGCTTTCGCCCTCATCCCCGGCCGCCACCGGCTTAACCTCCATGCCATGTACGGGGAATTCGGCGGGAAGCCCGTCGAGCGCAACGAGATCGAGCCGGGGCACTTCCGCGGCTGGGTGGAATGGGCCAAGCAGGAAGGCTTGAAGCTCGACTTCAACGCCACATGCTTCGCCCACCCGAAGGCCGCGGCCGGATTCACCCTCAGCAGCAAAGACCCCGGCATCCGCCGATTCTGGATCGACCACGTCAGGCTCTGCCGGAAGATCGCCGCGTATCTGGGCCGCGAGCTCCAGGCCTCCTCCATCCACAACCTTTGGATCCCCGACGGGAGCAAGGACGTCCCCGTCGACCGCTGGACCTACCGTGCCCTCCTGAAGAAGTCGCTGGATGAGATCTTCGAAACGGAGTACAGCCCGCTCCAGATGAAGGATTCCCTGGAGAGCAAGCTCTTCGGCATCGGCAGCGAATCGTTCGTCGTGGGCTCGCACGAGTTTTATCTGGGATACGCCTTCACCAAGGGAAAACTCGTCTGCCTCGACCTGGGGCACTTCCATCCGACCGAGTCCGTGGCCGACAAGATCTCGGCCGTCCTCCAGTTCTCCGACGAGATCCTTCTCCACGTGAGCCGGGGGGTCCGATGGGACAGCGACCATGTCGTCCTCCTCAACGACGATATCCGAGCCCTGGCCGAGGAGATCGTCCGCGGCCAGGCGCTCGACAGGACGCACATCGCCCTCGATTATTTCGACGCCAGCATGAACCGCGTCGGGGCCTGGGTCCTCGGCGCGCGCGCCACCCTGAGGGGTCTTCTCATCGCCCTCCTCGAACCACGGGAGACGCTCCAGGAGCTGGACGGCGAAGGGCGTGTCCTCGCCCGCCTGGCCGCGCTCGAGGAGCTCAAGTCCATGCCGTTCGGTCCCGTCTGGGATTACTTTTGCCTCAAGAACGGCGTCCCCCCGGCCGACTTCTGGCTCCGGGAGATCGAAGCCTACGAGAAAAAGGTTTTGAGCAAGAGATAGAAACCTCCCGGTTCCTCGGCCTCTAAGATGCTCCCAAGATAGCCGTTGACGAAAGCCCAAAAATAGCTACACTGAGGGTGAAGATCCGGAGCCGCGCTCCGGACGTGACCGACCATGGACCAGAAGAAGAGCCCGGTGACCGTTGCCGCGAGCGGCGGCCCGAGCCTCGATCCCAAGGCCGTCGACAAAACCCGCGACATCCTCCACCAGCTGTCCAACACCGTCTCGGCCATGAAGATCTTCCCCTCCGAGCACGCCACGGTCAAGAATTTCGTCGGCGACCTGACCCAGAAGATCAGGAGCTATCTCGAAGCCTACGGGAAGCTCGAGATCTGGATCGCGGAGTACTCGTTCCTCTGCGGAGGCCGGACGGTCTTCACCGACGAAACGACGATCAAGAGCCTGCCCTTCTTTTTTTTCAAGGACGGGATGCAGGCCCTCTATTTTTACCAGGGCCTCGACCGGGACGAGGTCCTCGATTTCCTGGATCTCATCCGGAAGGAGTCCCAGAAGCCGGCCGGCGACGGCGATATCGTCACCGCCATCTGGGAGCGGGATTTCGCCAATATCCAATACTACGCGCCCGACGATTTCCTGGAGAACCGGATCATCCAGGAACGGGCGGAGTCCCAGGCCGCGTCCGGTCCCGGCGCCATGCCCGAGTTCGCCCACGAGGTCATCGAGATCAAGGTCGACACCACGAAGTTCACGACCGGGAAGATCGAGCTCACGCCGGAGGACCGCGACGATGTCCGGAGGAGATCGGCGATCAAGGAGCTCGCGGACGAGGAAGCGCCGCGGGCCGCACTCGAGGAGGCCCCGGCCGAGGGAACCGGGGAGCTCCATAGGAGCCCCGCCGCGGCCATGGACCCGACCCTGACGGAAGGCGAGATCCAGAACCTCGAATCCCTGGTGCGGGCCAACCGGACGATCTCCCCCGACGAAGAATTTCTGAACCTCATGGTCGAGATCCTCAACCTCGAAAAGGACCTCGATCATTTCAACGCCAGCCTCGAGACCCTGGTGGATTATCACCACGAGCAGCTCCAACAGGGCAACTTCGGCTTTTCCATCCCCCTTGTCCACAAGGTCCGCGAGCTCAGGGATTACCTATCGCAGACAGATCGGGAAAAGTCCGCCAGGCTTGACGCTTTCCTGAAAAAGATCATCAGCGCGAAGACGGTGGACGCCATCAAGGTGCTCTTCGAAAAGAAAAGGCCGGTGGACTGGAATGCCCTGGTCGATTTCTTCAAGCTCCTGGGCCAGCCCGCCGTACCCCTGGCCGCGGACCTCTACGAATCCGTCCCGGATGAAGAATCCAGGGCGAAAATCCTGGACTTTATCAAAACGGTCTACATCCAGGATCCGGGAGGGCTGGCCAGTCTGGTTGCCGATGAGCGGCCCCTGCTCTCCAAGGGTATCGTCGGGCTCCTGACCCAGTCCTTCGGCAAAAAGGGGCTCGCTCATTTCACGGTCTTCCTGGGTTTGAAGGACAAGGACGTCAAGCTCGATGCCATCCGGGCTTTGGGCCAGGCCGAGGACGAACTGGCCAACCGGATCCTGCTCGGCTTCCTGAACGACAAGGATGAGGACCTGCGGATCCAGGCCGCCATGAAGCTCAATCCCGTCGAAGAGACGTCAAAAATCCAGCATCTCATCGGGGAAGCGGGCACGCGGGCGTTCAAGGGCAAGAGCCTGAAGGAAAAACAGGCGATCCTGTCGTTCATTGGCCGGACTCGGACCGACGAGGCCCTGGCCTTCCTCCGCAGGACCCTCAAGAAAAGGGTCCTCTGGATGCCGACCGGGACGAAAGAGATGAAGCTGGCCGCGGTCTCGGGCCTGGAGAGCATGGGGACGGAAGAGGCCGTCCGGACGCTCGAAAAAGGGGCGGAGTCCCGGAACCGGGAGGTCCGCGAGGCCTGCTCCCAAGCCCTGGTCGGGCTGGCCCAAATGAAAGTCGGCGGGGCGTGAGGCGCGAACATGGGCGAAGCTGAAGGCAAGACTCCCGGGCGGAACGGCCGCGGCTCCCAAGTCAGGCCCGATATCAAGGCCTTCCAGAAGTCCGCCGTCGACCTCCTCATCCGGTTCCATATCGTCGTCAAGAACGCCAAGCTCTATCAGCCCAACAACGAAATGTTCCAGGAGCAGGCGAAGGCGCTCTTCGGGAGTCTCGAGGCCTTCCTGAAGGAGGAGGGCGAAGCCACGTTCCAGGTCCGGCAGAGCGCCCTGTTCTTCAACGGCGTCCGGCTCAAGTTCGTCCTGGGGACATACCCCATCTTCAAGTTCATCCTGGAGGAATTCCGGGCCCGGGAGATCAGCACGCTCGCCTTCCTGCCGGGGCTGACCGCGGAGGAGCTGGCCCGTTTCATTTCGGTCTTCGGGAAGCCGGAGAAAAGGGCGGCCCTCGCCTGCCAAAAGCTCCTGGCCGACTTCGCCGACGCGGACGTCCGCCACGTCAGCCTGGAAACGGCCTCGGCCACGGAAACCTTCACTAGTCTTCACAAGGACACGGCCCGGATCTTCTTCCTGAGCATCCTCCACCTTAAGGAGAGCTTCGCGCGCGACCAGCGGAACGAGCCCGTCCAGGTCAACACCACGCGGCGCCTCATGCAGTCCATCTTCAACCACATCGTGGACAACGAGTCGTTCATCTACGGCCTGACCAACCTCAAGAATTACGACGAGTACACGCTGAACCACTCCGTCAACGTCTGCATGCTGGCCCTCGCCCTCGGGCGGCGCCTCGGCCTGAGCCGGGGCGAGCTGGTCGACCTCGGTATCGCCGCGTTCTTCCACGACCTCGGGAAGCTCGACACGCCTGTCGATATCCTCAACAAGCCGGCCAAGCTCAGCGAGGAGGAACGCGAGATCATGGAGCGACACCCCCACCAGGGAGCAGAGAAGCTCATCCACCTCAAGGAATTCCGTCGCCTGCCCCTCCGGGCCATCCACGTCGCCCTCGAACACCATATCAAGGAAGACCTGTCCGGCTATCCCCATTATATCAAGAAGGTCGATGTCAACCTCTTCAGCAAGATCGTCAAGGTCGTGGACTATTTTGACGCCATCACGACCAAGCGGGTGTACCGAAAAAAGGTCTTTACCCGGGCGGAAGCTCTGAGCCTGATGCTCGAGTACAGCGGGACCGAGTTCAACGCCGTCATCCTCAAGGCCTTCGTCAACCTGATGGGCGTGTTCCCGATCGGGAGCCTGGTGGCCCTGAACACGGGCGAGGTCGGGATCGTCGTCGACCTCAATCCCGACCCGCGGTTCATGCTCAGGCCTCAGGTCAAGCTGATCGCGGACACCGCGAGGAACAAGGTCGACGGCGAGGTCGTGGACCTTTCGGAGAGAAACCCGGAAACCCGGAAGTTCCCGAGGACCATCGTCAAGGCCCTGGACCCCGGCACCTACGAAATCGAGGTCGCCGACTACTTCCTGGCCCAGGCCCAGTGACGCCCTCCGGCCTCTCTTGCCACCCCGGGACGATTCCTTTATCATGAACCCAAGATGCGCTGCGCCGGAGCCGTTCCCCTTGTCCGGCAAGGAGATCTGACATGACGCCATTGCCTCCCCTCGACCTGAAGTGCGAGTCCCTCGCCGGGCCTCTCGGCGTGGACACGCCCAAGCCGAGGTTCTCCTGGCTCCACGTGAGCCCGGAACGTGACGTGAGGCAGACCGGATTTTCCATTCTCGTCTCTTCGGCCCAGGAGCTTTGCCGCAAGGAGATCGGCGATTTCTGGGAGAGCGGACAGCTCGAGGGCGAAAGCTCCTTCAACGTCGAGTACCAGGGCGATCCGCTCCTGAGCTGCACGCGATATTATTGGCGGGTTCGCTGGCGGGACAAGAGCGGCGTCGAGAGTCCGTGGAGCGAGATCGCCTCGTTCGTCACCGGGTTCCTGTACGAGGGCGATTGGAAGGCCCGGTGGATCAGCGCCAGGAATATCCGAGAATTCAAGTCCCGGGGGAACGTCGTCCTCGGCGAGGCCGGTCCCGAACATGCCCAGGCCTTCGGCATCTACTTACGGAAGGAATTCGATCTCCGGGAGAAGCCGGCCATGGCCCTGGCCTTCGTCTCCGGTCTCGGGCATGGCGAGCTCCGGATCAACGGACGGAAGGTCGGGGACCACGTCCTCGACCCGGGCTGGACGGATTACCGGAAAAAGGCTCTTTATTCGACCTTCGACGTGACCGGGCTTCTTCAGGAAAAGAACGCCGCGGGGATCATTCTCGGGAACGGCCGCCACATCAAGTATTTCGGCTACAACGCGCCCCGCGTGACGTGCCGCATCGAGATCGAAAGCGAGAGCGGCGAGCGAATCGTCATCCTGTCGGACGAAACGTGGAAGACGTCCCACGGTCCGCTTCAGGAGAACGGCCTTTATTTCGGCGAAAAATACGACGCCCGCCTCGAAATGCCGGGGTGGGACGAGCCGGGCTTCAACGACTCAGGCTGGGAAAAGGCCGTCTTCGTCCCCGGCGCCCCACTGGCCTCCCAACTCATGCCCCCCGTCCGTGTCTGCGGAAAACTCCGGCCGGACAACGTCTATGCGTCCGCCCCCGGAGTCTGGATCTTCGATTTCGGCCAGAACTTCTCCGGATGGGTCCGGATGCGGGTCCAAGGCCCCGCGGGGATGGAGGTCCGTCTGAGGCACGCCGAGCTCGTCCACGAGGACGGCTCCCTGAACATGGGCCCCACCGAAAACGCAGAGGCCACGGACACCTACATCCTGAAGGGCGGCGGCCTTGAAACCTACGAGCCCCGCTTCACCTATCACGGCTTCCGCTATATCGAGCTCAACGGCTACCCCGGCGAGCCGTCCGCCGACACCTTGGAAGCCCGCTTTGTTCACTCGGACGTCGAGACGGCCGGGACCTTTTCCTGCTCGAACGAGCTCATCGACAGGATCCATACCAACGTCCTTTGGGGACAGCTCTCGAACCTCATGAGCATCCCGACCGACTGCCCGCAGCGGGACGAGCGGCACGGCTGGCTCGGCGACGCCCATCTCTCGGCCGAGGAGGCCGTTTTCAATTTCGACATGTCCGGGTTCTACGCCAAGTTCCTCGAAGACATCCGGCTCGCCCAGAAGGAGGACGGCAGCCTGCCCGACGTGGCTCCTCCCTACCTGCCGAGCCTCTATCCGGCCGACCCGGCCTGGAGCGCGGCCTATGCGACGCTCGCGTGGCTGCATTACGAGCATTACGAAGACGTCAAGGTCCTGGCCCGCCACTACCCCAATCTCAGGAAATATGTCGAATACCTCGGCAAGAACGCCGGCGGGCACATCATCAAGAGCCTCGGTAAGTACGGCGACTGGTGCCCCCCGGGCAGCGTCGTGCCCAAGAAGACCCCGGTGGAGCTCACATCGACGTGGTATTATTACCATGATGTCCTAATCCTCTCCAAGATCGCCCGCGTCCTCGGCCGCGGCGACGAGGCCAAGGAATACAGCCGCCTCGCCGAAAACATCAGGGACGCCTTCAACACGGCCTTCCTCGGCGAGGACCAGTATGCGGCGATCCGCGTCAGCCGCATCGACAATTATCCGAATCAAACTTCCAATGTCCTGCCTCTCTATCTGGGCATGGTCCCGCCCGCAAAAATAGGCAAGGTCCTGGAGAGCCTTCTGCGCGGCGTCGTCAGTCAGCAGGATGGCCACGTCGACACGGGCATCCTGGGCACGCGTTATATCCTGGACGTCCTGACGCGGAACGGCCAGGCGGAAACGGCCTACCGGATGGCCACCCAAAAAAGCTACCCGGGCTGGGGCTACATGATCGGGGAAGGCGCCACGACCCTCTGGGAGAGATGGGAAAAATTGACCGGCCCGGCCATGAACTCCCAGAACCACATCATGCTGGGGAGCGTCGACGCCTGGTTCTACAGGACGATCGCCGGGCTGACCCTGCTTGAGCCGGGCTGGAAGAAGTTCCAGGTCAAGCCTTATATCCTCGGCGACCTGACGTCCGCCGAAGCAAGCCTGAAGACCGTCCGGGGTCCCGTCCGCGCGGCCTGGAGCAAGGACGCTTCGTCCTTCAGCCTCGAGGTCCTCGTCCCCGTCGGGGCGACGGCCAGGGTCCATATGCCGGAGCTCTATCCGGACGGCCTGGTCATGGAATCCGGAAAGGTCATCTGGACGGGTTCCCGATCCGGCGAAGCGGTTCCCGGGATTACCGCGGCTGGGAGGGAGGACAGGCACGCCGTATTCGAGGTCGGGAGCGGCGCTTACCGGTTCGAGCTGAAGAAAGCGGGCTGACCCGTCACGGCGCGTACGCGCTGATGTCCGGGTCGCGCCGCGTTCCCGCAAGGCTCAATCCCCTTCGCGGGATCCCACGGACGTAAGTCCGTGGAGCTTCAGTAAAGGAATTTCTTGAAGAGGCGGGCCGCCTCGCCGTAGGCGTCGACCGTCCGCTCGATCTCGGCCTTGCCGTGGGCCGTAGAGACGGCGCCGCCGCCGTGGACGACGTTGACGCCGTGGACGAGGAGGGCGAGCTTCAGGATGTCCTCCCTGAGTCGGACGTTCGACCGCTTCTCGTCATGGAGATCTTCCGGGGTCTTGAGGACGGCGTCCCCGACGGGAAAATGGACCATGATCATGGAGCTCCCGGCGACGACGTCGTCGCCGCCGCCCGTGCAGAGCGCGGGGATACCCTCGGCCGCGAAAACGCGCTCGACCCCCGCCCTGAGTTTCTCGCCCGACCGGGCCAGCCGCGGATAGATCGCGTCCGCATCGCGGATCAGGTGACGGAGCATGATCAGGCCGGCCTTCATGTATTCCGAGTGGGCCGAGAACGTCCCGCCGTCGAAGTGGACGCGGCCCCGGAGGCTCCGGCCGCTCTCGCAGCCCTCCATGATGTCGCGCCGCCCGACGACCGCCGCCACGGCATGCCCGCCACCGATGATCTTGCCGAAGACGGAGATGTCGGGCCGGACGCCGTAAAGGTTCTGGATCCCCGAGGGAGCGAAGCGGAAACCGGAAATGACCTCGTCGAAAACGAGGACGATCCCGTATCTGGCGGTCAGCTCCCTGGCCAGGGTCAGGTATTCTTTCGAGGCGGGCAGGAAACCGCCGACGCCGAGATAGGGTTCGAGGATGAAACAGGCGAGGCGATCGCCTTTCTCCTTCATGATTCTCTCGAGGTCCGCGCCGTCGTTGAAGCGGGTGATGAGGGTCCGGCGCAGGATGTCTTTGAGGACTCCTGCTGACTTGTCCCCCTCGAACCCGGAGCCGGGCCGGAATTTTACGCCTTTGAGAAGATAGGGCGAGGCGCCGTGCCAGCCGCCGCCGATCTTCAGGACGAGGTCGCGGCCCGTGAACCCCTCGGCCAGCATGACCGAGTACATCGTGGCCAGCGTCCCCGAGGTTGTGAAGCGGACCATCTCCCCGCGGTAGCCGAGCTGATGGAGGATGAGCTCGGCCAGCTCGATCTGATGGCCGGCCTCAAAACCGGTGAGGAGCGCTCCCCGGCCGAGGCAGGCCGCGATCTCGCGGCGGATGAGCCGGGGGTTGTGGCCCAGAATGTTGGCGTAATGGCCCTGCCAGTAGTCGATGTAGCTCCGGCCGTCCACATCGCGGACGATGGGCCCCTCGGCCCGCGTGGCGAAAAAGGGATAGGGCCGCCAGAGACGGATCGTGTGGCTGCCGCCGGCGATCATCACCTTCTCGGCCCGATGGAAGACCGCCAGGCTCTTTTTCGTTTTCTTCTTATACTCCCGGACCAGGTGGTCCCGGAGCCTGTCCATTCCGTTCATTCGGCCTCTCAAAGTTCCTTTCATTTAACAACCTCGGCGGAGGAATGTCAAATGAGGTCAAGAGGGACGGCCTCCTCGAGGGAACTGTCCCTCTTTAATTCGGCGCGTTGATAACCCGCGCCGTTCGGGGTAAAATACTTCGAAGACCGAATACGGAGATTGTTCATGGACCTGCTCAGCCTGGAAAACGTGTGACATGCCGATCTTCAAGCTCCGGAAGAAAACGCGCGTCTGCGTCATCGGCCTGGACGGCGTCCCTCACGGCATGATCCTCGACTTGGCCGGGAAGGGCGTCATGCCGGCCATGGCCCGGCTGCTCGACTCGGGGCGCCTCCACAAGATGAAGGCCAGCCTGCCCGAGATCTCGGCGGTCTCCTGGACCGATTTCATGACCGGCCGCGACTCCGGGACCCACGGCATCTTCGGGTTCACGGATTTCAGGCCGGGTTCCTACGGCGTCCGTTACCCCAACTTCCAGGACCTGCGGACCCCGACCATCTGGGACACGCTCGGAGACAAGGGGAAAAAAAGCATCGTCATCAATCAGCCCTCCACGTACCCGGCGCGGCCCATCAACGGCGTCCTCATTTCCGGCTTCGTGGCCATCGAGCTGGCCAAGGCCGTGCACCCTCCCTCCATCCGGGCCGCTCTCGAGCGGATGGGTTACCAGGTCGACATCGACATCCTGAGATCGCGCGAGGACCCCGAGGTTCTCATGAGGGAGCTGGCGAGAACCCTGGCCAGCCAGGAGAAGGCCCTGGATCTCTTCTGGGGAGAGCCCTGGGACTTCTTCGAGTTCGTCATCACCGGCACCGACAGACTTCACCACTTTCTCTGGACGGCCTACGAAGACACATCGCATCCTTTCCACGGGCGATTCCTTGATTATTATCGCGAGGTCGACAGGCTGATCGACAAAATCGTCGCGTCATTCCGTAAGGTCACGGGAAGCGAGGACGGCCTCTTCCTCCTCTCCGACCACGGCTTCACGGGGATCGTCCAGGAGGTCTGCCTCAACGCCTGGCTCGAGCAGAACGGCTACCTGGCGTTCAAGGGGCCCGGGCCGAAAGGGCTTGAGGACATCGCGGCCCCGAGCCGGGCCTTCGCCCTGGACCCCAACCGGATCTACCTGAACCTCAAGGGAAAGTTTCCGGCGGGGAACGTCGACGCCGGCGAAAGGGAGTCCTTCCGCGCGGAGATCGCCCGCAAGCTCGAAAAACTCGAGTTCGAGGGCCGGAGGGTCGTCCGGAAGGTCTTTTTGTCCGAGGAGATCTATTCCGGCCCGCAGGCCGGGAAGGGGCCCGACCTCGTCGTCCTCGGCGAGCCGGGGTTCGACATGAAAGGATCAGTCAAAAAAAAGGAGGCCTTCAGCGGTTCGGACCTCCAGGGCATGCACACCTGGGACGACGCGTTTTTCTGGGCGGCCGCGGACCATGGCCCGAACCTGGCCATCAAAGATATCGCCAAGACGATCCTCGGAAGCTACGCATGAGAACCAGACGGCGAATGACGGGATTCCTCATCGGCCTCATCGCCCTCTCCTTTTCGGCCCCGCTCGAAGCCTACGTCGGGCCCGGCGCGGGATTCGCCTTCCTCTCCTCCTTCTTCGTCCTCTTCCTGACTTTTTTCATGGCCGTCTTCTCGTTCCTGGCCTGGCCCTTCCGCTTCCTGTGGCGCGTCCTGCGGGGCCAGAGGGCCTATAAAGACAGCAAGATCAACAGGATGATCATCCTCGGACTGGACGGTATGGAGCCCACCCTGGCTGAAAAATTCATGGCCGAAGGGAAGCTGCCGAACCTGGCCCGGCTCAGGAAGGACGGGACCTACGCCCGGCTGAGGACGACGACGCCGGCCATCTCGCCCGTGGCCTGGTCGTCCTTCATGACCGGGTCCGAGCCCTCCAAACACAACATCTTCGACTTCTTGAGCCGCGATCCGCGGACCTACCTGCCCGCCCTATCTTCGGCCCGGGTCGGCAAGCCCCGGCGCGTTCTTTCCCTCGGGAAGTACAACATCCCGCTCGCCAAGCCCGAGATCCGCGGGCTCAGGAAGAGCGTCCCGTTCTGGAAGATCCTGGGCGACAAGGGCATTTTCAGCACCGTCCTCAGGGTCCCGATCACCTTCCCCCCGGAAAAGTTCAAGGGCCACCTCCTCTCCGGGATGTGCACGCCCGACATGAAGGGCAGCCAGGGGACGTTCTCGTTCTACACGACGGACGCGGAAAAGGTTCGGAGACACGAGGGGGGGGTCGCGATCCCCGTCGAGCTCGAGGGGAACAGGATCCGGACGCATCTTTCCGGGCCTGGAAACACGATGCTCAAGACGCCCGAGGAGATCCGCCTGCCGCTGACCCTGACTCTCGATAGGGCCAAAGGCGGGGCTTGGGTCGAAGTCGCCGGCGAAAAAAAATTCTTTCTCAAGGAAAAAACGTTCAGCCCCTGGGTCCCGGCCGTCTTCCGGCCCGGATTGGGGATCAAGGTCCGGTCCATCTGCCGGTTCTTCATCTCCGGGCTCGAGCCGCATTTCGAGATGTACGTGACGCCCCTGAATATCGACCCGGAGAAGCCCGCCCTGCCGATTTCGCACCCCTTCATCTACTCGATCTATCTGGCCAGGCTCCTGGGACGCTACATCACCCTGGGCGAGGCCAACGACACCTGGGCCCTGAACGAGGGAATCCTCGGCGAACAGCCCTTCCTCGACCTCACCTACTCCAACCACGCTGAGTGGGAAGCCATGCTCTGGAACGCCCTCGAGAAGACGCCCCGTGGTCTCGTGACCATCGTCTTCGAGACGACCGACAGCATCCAGCACATGTTCTTCCGCTATCTCGACAAGAGCCACCCGGCCCTGAAGAAGCCCGGCCAGAACGGGCTTGGCGCCTGGGTCATCGAAGACCTCTATATCAGGATGGACGACCTCGTCGGGCGCGTCCGGAAATCCCTGGACGAACGGAGCGTCCTCATCATCATGTCCGACCATGGCTTCAAGTCCTTCCGACGCGGGGTCAACCTCAACTCCTGGCTTCTCAAGAACGGCGACCTGCGTCTCAAGGACGGCAAGGCGGAGAGCGGCGAGTGGTTCAGGGACGTCGATTGGGAGAAAACGAGGGCCTATGCTCTGGGGCTCGGCGGGCTTTATCTCAACGTCCGCGGCCGGGAAGCCAAAGGGACCGTCGGCCCGGGCGAGGAGGCGAAGCGCCTCAAGGACGAGCTCCTCCAGAAGCTCAAGGGCCTGAAAGATACGGCGACGGGGGCCGTCGCCATCACGAATGTCTACGACACGGACGCGGTCTATTCGGGGCCCTACAAGGACAACGCCCCGGACCTCATCATCGGCTATAACGAAGGCTACCGGGCTTCGTGGGAAGGCGTCACGGGCATCGTCAACGACACGATCTTCGACGACAACGACAAGGCCTGGAGCGGTGACCACTGCATCGACCCGGCCCTCGTCCCCGGCGTCCTCTTCTCGAACCTCAAGATCAAGGGCCAGAATCCGTCGATCATGGACATCGCCCCGACGGCCCTCGAGCTCTTCGGGCTCGGGCCGCCGGCCCACATGGACGGCCGCAGCCTGGTCGACGCCGCGAACCCGTTCGGAACGTCCCCGGGGGAAAAACCATCATGAGCCGTCAAAGAAAACCGTCAACGCTGAGCCGCAGGGAATTCATGAAAGTGGGCGCGGCGGCCTCGGCGGCCCTGACGCTCGGCGGCGGGAAAACCATCGTTCCCAAGATCTTCGGGAAAGCCCGGGCGACGAAAAAGGTCATCGTCATCGGGATGGACGGCCTGGACCACGGCCTGGTCAAGGGCTGGATAGAGGCCGGGAAGCTGCCGACCTTCAACAAGGTGCTCCGCGGGGGCGGAGATCTCCGGCCGCTCCGGTCGAGCATCCCGCCCCAGACCCCCGTGGCCTGGTCGAATTTCATCACCGGCACGGACCCGGGCGGCCACGGGATCTTCGATTTCATCCGCCGCGACCCCCACAACCTCGACCCTTCGCACTTTCTCAATTTTTCCGCGACGGAAACCTCCTCCGCCAAGCACACGCTCCGGATCGGTCAGACCATCTTTCCCCTTTCGGGGGGCGAGGTCAGGAACCTTCGCGGTGGACGGGCCTTCTGGCAGGTGCTCGAGGAGAACGGCATCCCCTCCACTATCATCAGGATGCCCTCCAACTATCCCCCTGTTCCGACACGCCAGCGGACCCTCTCGGGGATGAACACTCCGGACCTCAAGGGCATGTACGGCCTTTTTAACTACTACACGAACGAAAGCAAGCAGATCACTGAGGAGGCGGGCGGCGGCGGCCGCGTCCACGACGTTTTCGTCGTCGGCAACCGGGTCGAGGCCAAGCTGCCGGGCCCGGTCAACAGCTTCCGGGCCGGGAACCCCGAGACCGAGGTCGATTTCAAGGTCTTTATTGACCCCGTCAACCCGGCGGCCAAGATCGTCATCCAGGACCAGGAGTTCATCCTCAGGGAAAAGGAATGGAGCGGCTGGAGGAAGGTCCGGTTCCATTTCCTGCCGACCCAGAGTGTCGGCGGGATCTGCCAATTCTATCTCAAGGAACTCCGGCCCAACTTCAAGCTGTACATCAGCCCCATCCACATCGACCCGGCCGACCCCGCCCTGCCCATTTCTACCCCCGATTCCTACGCCAGGGAGCTCGCCCGGCGCTTCGGCCCGTTCTTCACCAAGGGCCTCCCCGCCGACACGGCCGCCCTGGACAACGATGTCCTCGACGAGGCCGAATTTTTGGCCCAGGACGACGTGGTCCTCCGGGAAAGCATGGAACAGCTCGAGTTCGAGCTCGGGCGATTCAACGAGGGACTTTTCTTTTTCTACTTCTCGAGCACGGACCAGCGCCAGCACATGTTCTGGCGGCTCATCGACCCGGGCCACCCCAGCTACGACCCGAAGCTCGCCGAAAAATACGGCGGGACGATCGAAGACATATACCGCGAGATGGACAGGACCCTGGACAGGGTTCTCAGGAAAGTCGACAAGGATACCCTCCTCCTCGTCATGTCCGACCACGGCTTCAACCCCTTCCGCCGGGGCTTCAACCTGAACACCTGGCTCTTCCAGAACGGCTACCACCGCCTGGCCAAGCCGTGGAAGCAGGAAGGGACGGCTTTTTTCGACAACACGGACTGGGCCAAGACCGCAGCCTTCGGGGCCGGGCTCAACGGCCTGTACGTCAACGAGAAGGGCCGCGAGCGGGAGGGGATCGTCGCGCCGGGACCCGAAAAAGAGAATCTCGTCCGGGAGATCGCCCGGAAACTCGAGGCGCTGACCGACCCGAAGACGGGCGAGAATGCCGTTCTCCATGCCTACGTCGCCAAGGACGTCTACCATGGCCCCTATGTCGACTTGGCCCCGGACATCGTCCTCGGTTTCAACCGCGGTTACCGGATCTCCTGGCAGTCTCCCCTGGGGGGCTTCCCCAAGGACGTGTTCGCGGACAACTCCAAGAAGTGGAGCGGCGACCACATGACCTCCCCGGACGTCATCCCGGGCATCGTCGTGGCCAACCGAGCCATCCGGGCGGCGGAACCGGCGCTCTTCGACCTGACGGCTACCGTCCTAGATGTCTTCGGCATCGGGAAACTCAAGGAGATGATCGGAACGACCATCTTTTAAAAAGGAGAGTCGACATGGGAAGCGCAAAGATCAAGGTCGATAAGGACCTCTACGCAAAGATCAAGAAATACGCGGAGATGGCCGGCTATTCTTCGCCCGACGAATTCATCACCCACTGCCTGGAAAAGGAGATCGCCAAGATCGAAGAGGCCGACTCGGAAGAGGAGATCAAGAAGAAGCTCAAGGGGCTGGGCTACATTTCCTGAGGGCCATGCAGATCGTCAATTTCGTCTTCGGCGGGATCTTCGACGTCCTGCTCTACCCCTTCCGGGGCCTGTCCCCCTGGTTCGGGATGGTCTTCGTCTCGCTGGCCACGGCTTTCCTGATGCTCTGGGTCTTCAAGCTGACGTCGGACCAGGAGGGCATCCGGAAGGCCAAGAACGCCATCAAGGCTCACCTCATGGAGCTTCGTCTCTTCAAGGACAACATGCGGATCTCGCTCCAGGCCCAGGGCCGGATCCTCCGGGCGAACATGCGCTACATCGCCTGCAATTCCAGGCCCATGCTGGTCATGGTCATTCCGCTCCTCCTCATCCTGGCCCAGCTCAACCTCTGGTTCGGCGCCGCGCCGCTCAAGCCCGGCGAAGAGACACTGGTCAAGCTCGGCCTCGCCCGGGGCGCGGACCCGCTGGCCCTGGACGTGGCGATCGAGCCCTCGCCGGGACTGTCCGTCGAGTCGCCCGCCGTCCGGATCCCCGACGAACACGAGATCGCTTGGCGGATCAGGGCGACCGGACAGGGGCCGGCCAGCCTGACTTTTCGCGTGGCCGGGCGGACTTTGACAAAGCCGCTGGCCGTGGCCGGCCCGCGCCTGTCGAAGGTCTCGACCCTGACGGTCGGACGGTCGCTCCTGAAGCAGGTCCTGTATCCCGGAGAGAAATCCCTTCCGGGCGACACCCCCGTGACATCGATCGAAGTCCTGTATCCTGGAAGGAGCCTGGGCTTTTTCGGCCTGTCCGTCCACTGGCTGGTGGCCTATTTCGCCCTGTCCATCATTTTCGGGTTCGCCTTCAAGGGCGTCTTCAAGGTCGAGATCTGAGGGGGGAGCCGCCCGGGGAAAGGGTCCACAAGCTCGGGGTCTTCAGGAGTGTGTTGAAGAAATACTTAAAAAAATCCGCCAATCGTGGTAAAATTTCTCATTCATTCCCTTATGGGAATGAGAGTGACATCTGCAGAACCCATAGGAGGTTGTTATGAGAAAAGGCAGAATCCTCATCCCCCTGATCATCGGCTTTGTCCTGGTGGCCTCCGTGGCCTCGTTCGCCCAGCAGACGCTCAAGATCGGGATCATCAACTCCGCCCGGGCTTTCGAACAATCCACCGAAGGCAAGAGGGCCGTGGCCCAGTTCCAGGAGAGAGACGCGAAGATCAAGAGCGACATCCAGAAGCTCGACGACTCCATCCGGGCCCTGGAGAACCGGCTGAACACGGGCCGGCTGACCATGACCCAGGAAGCCCTCCTCGCGACCCAGGCCGATATCGACAAAAAGACGACCGAGCGGAAGCGCTACGAAGAGGACGCCACCCGCGATTTCCAGCAGTTCCAGGCCAACATCGTCCAGCGCATCCGGCTCGAGATGGTCACGATCATCCAGCAGCTGCGCAAGGAAAAAGGCTATGACCTCGTCCTCGACCTGCAGGGCAGCGGCGTCGTCGATTTCGAGCCCAGCATTGACATCACCGACGAGGTCGTCCGCCGCTATGACGCGACCAAGGCCGGCGCTCCCCCCGTCAAGAAGTAAAGTCACCTTTTGAGAGCCTCTCTCAAGAGGCCCGTTGAGACGAACCTCGTGGAGAAGGACGTCACCCGCTCTCCACGGAGTTTTTTATTCCCGACGACATGCCCTCATGGCCGGAACGGCCGTCCCTTCGAGGGCCGCCGCGATCATGGCCTTGAGGTTTTGAAGGTCAGCCGGATGCGGACGATCTCGGGAACGCTCCCCGTCCTCACCGGCGGACCCCATGTCCCGACGCCGCAGGAGATATAATAATGGGTCTTTCCCTTCACCCGGGATCCCCAGTTCTGCTCATAGATGAGCCGGTTGATGAGATTGAGCGGGAAAAGCTGCCCGGCGTGGGTATGTCCCGAAAGCTGGAGGTCGATCCCCGCCCGCTCGGCCTGCTCGAGGTGGATGGGCTGGTGGTCGAGGAGGATGAGGGGCCGGCTCGGATCGACGCCGCCGGCCGCCATGATCTCCTCGATCGGCTTCCGGGCCTCACCGTGCCGCAGGGCTGTCGGGTCCTTGCGTCCGATGACATAAAAGGAGCCGTCCACCTTGACCGCTTCATCCTCGAGGACCCTGACCCCCCATTTTCGGACGTAGGCGAGGTTCCGCTCCAGGCCGCCGTAATATTCGTGGTTCCCGGGAACGGAAAAAACCCCCAGAGGCGCCCTGATCCTTTGGAAGACCGCCGTCATCTCCTCCTCTTCCCGCGACGTGACGCTCTCGTCGACGATGTCCCCCGGCAGAAGGACGATGTCCGGGGCGAGGGCGTTGATCCGGTCGGCGAGCATCCTCAGCCGCGAGCTGCCCGCGATCGTCCCGAGGTGGACGTCCGAGGCCACGACGATTGAAAGACTCGTCCGGCCGCCGGCGGACTTTTCGATGGGGATCACGAGCTCCCTCAGCCGCGGCCGGGCGGCGTTGACGGCCCCGCCGGCGATGACGAGGAGCGAAGCCCCGGCGACGAAAAGAAAGGCCACGAGCCCCGTCTGGTGCGGCCGGGCCGAGAAAGACTTCGGGAAGATTGGGAGGACGGCGTTGGCCAGCCGGAAAAGATCGATCAGGACGACACCCAAAAAGAGATAGAGCATCAGGGCCAGGTGGAACGACCCGATCTTGACAAATATCCCGGACAGGGAATTCCGGCCCAAGCCCATGGCGATCCTCGCGGCCGGATAGGCGATAACGGAGGCCAGGAAAACCGCGAGAAACACCCACCGGGAACGAGGATACCCGGCCAGGGCCTGGAAGCCGCGCCGGATGATGTAGAAATTGACCAGACCATAGAAGGACAAAGCGACCGCCAGAAAAATGGGCATCCCCGGGCTCCTCACTTTTCCGTTGCCGGCTCGCTCCCGCACTCTCTATCCTCTCCGCTTTTTCCGATGCTGTTCCACCAGACGACCTCGTCGAGGGCCTTCCTCAAGGTCTCGCGGGGCGGCCTCGACGCCGGGTAGCCCACGGGCAACAGAGCCATGACCTTATATTTTCGAGGGATACCGAGCGCCTTTCGAGCCCTCCGGCTGTTGAACCAGCCCATCCAGCACGTCCCCAGACCCATTTCTTCGGCCTGGAGGACGAGATGCTCGCCGGCGATGCCGATATCGATCAGATGGAACTTGGTTCTCTGGATGCCGCCGCCGAGGTGGTGGACAACAAGGTCCTTTCGGGCCAGGATGACGATGACGACCGGCGCCTGCGCGGCAAAACGGCTCGCGGAATAGATCCCGGAAAAGGCCTCACGGCAAAGCCTGTCCTTGAGGCCGGGGTCATCGATGACGAGGAAACGCCAGGGTTGGGCATTATGGGCCGAGGGCGCCAGACGCGCGGCTTCGAGACAGGCCACGAGCTTCTCCCGTTCGACGGGCCGGGGAAGAAAACGCCGGATGCTTCTCCGGCTCCGGACGAGATCGATGAAAGTCGGCATGCGTTCCTCCCCTCTTTGATCAGCCGGCGCCCGGTCCGGCTGCGGATATCTTTCGGGCCATTTGTTTCTCCTTCCCGCCGCCCGCGCGGCCGAAGACCATATTTTTATATCAAAAGAGCGGCCCGCGCAATAATCATACGTCTTTGAAACGATCTGTTTTCCGGTGATCAGCCTAAGATGAAGAAAGGTGGGTGACCCGGTGCGTCAAGAGGGGCTGAGGGGAATGGCCGGAACGTGATCAAGCGGTTTAGCCCGAGAATCACGGCGTGAAGAACAGCCGTCTGGAGTGGAGGCCGTCCCCGAGGCCCAGAAAAGGGGAGACACGCTGTGACAGGATCCGCGTCCGACGGTTCCTGGTTTTGTAGGGACTCCGCATATAAGATTTCGCTTCAGGCGGAGCCAGAGATTGCGTCCGAGGGCGTTCTTTTGTATATTCCAGCAGGAACTTTCAATAGGATATTCCGTATATTCTGTTAGCAAGGAGGTTTGGGCAATGAAAAATAACCTTAGGATCGCTTTGGTCATCCTTATCGCCGCAGGCCTCGTCTCCTGCGTCGATCAGGGCGGGCTCAAGGCCGGCACGGCCACGGGGAAGTCCATGCTCCGGCTCATCCCCGTCAACGCCCGCGGGGTCCTCATGATCGACGTCCACCGGGCCCTGGCGACGGACGTCGTGGCCAAGGCCCTCAAAGACGAGAAGATGAAGCAAAAATACGATGACTTCGTCAAGACGGCCGGGATCGATCCAATGAACGACATCTACTTTCTGGCGATCGGTCTGACCGGAGCCCCGGCGGCGACGGACCGGGAAGGGGCCATTGTCCTCAACCTGAGGTATCAGAAGGAACAGCTCCTCGCCAAGCTGAAGGGCACCGCGAAAGACCTTCGGGAGGAGACCTACAACGGCCTCACCATTTATACGAGCCTCGACGCCGCCAAGCCCGGAAAAATGGCTCCGGCGGGCGCCTTCCTCGATGATTCGAACATCGTCATCGGGAACGATAAGACCGTTCGGGTCGTGATCGACGTCTTCCAAAAGAAAACGGACCCGGTCCTCAAGAACGCCGAGATGGGAAAAGTCCTCAAGGTCGTCAACACATCCGCCGTGGTCTGGGGCGCCTTCATTGTTCCTTCGGACATGATCAAGAAGGCCGCCGAGCTGAATCCCATGCTCAAGCCGCTCGAGGGCGTGACGGGCCTGGCGATGTCCTTCGACTACGTGAACATGAGCCTCATCGCCGATGTCCAGAGTCTGGGCGGGACGAAGGAGCAGAACAAGCAGCTGGCCGATACCCTGAACGGGTTGAAGGCTATGGGCTTAGCCGCCGCCTCGAAAGAACCCGTCCTTTTGGACCTTCTGAACACCCTCGAGATCACTTCGGGAGCCGACCACGTGAAGCTCTACGCCGGCGTCCGGTCCGAGCTCCTGGAGAAGGTCCAGAAGATGGCCCAGGAGAAGCTCGGCGGCATGGTCTCCTTCGGCACGCCGTCGCCGAAGGAAGAGAAGAAAGCAGAAAAGAAAGCGGAGACCGGGATCAAGAAATAGGCCGGAGGACGGTCCCGCGGGAGAGGCCTGCGACCTATTCCTCGAAGAGATACTCCTTCGTCCGGAAGAGCCAGCAGGCCAGGGCCAGGAAGGCGGCCGCGATCACGACCAGCGTGAGGACCGCGACCGCCGGCTCCGTCGGCTCCAGCCGGAAGAGAAGCATGGACAAGGGCCCTCCAGAGGGCCGCCGGGGCATGAGCGATTTCATGTAGTGAACGAGGGAGAATTTCTGCGTCGACCCGGGGAAATACTGGATGATGTTCTCCCAGCCGAACCCGAACATGAGACCGACGAGGATCGCTCTCTTGAGGAACGTTCCGAGGAACGCGAAGAAGGCCGTGTAGGCGAGGATCCCGAGCCCCAATGCCCCCGCATACCTCAGGAAGGTCAGATAGAGAGCGGGGTCCCGGAAACGGTGGCCGTTCATGATGAAAAAGGATAGGAAGAGGCTCGTCGAGACCATGATGAACATCAGGGTCACGTAGGCCGCATATTTCCCGAGGAAGATCGCGGTTTTGGACAGGGGCCGGGTGATGAGATACGGCAGGGTCCGGCCCTCGGTCTCTTCCGCGACGATCGACGTCCCGTAAAAAAGCGACAGGATGACGATGTCGAAGGTCACGAAAAAGACCATCAGGATCTCGTTGAACACGGCCACGACATCGCCTGTCCGGCCGGCCAGAACGATCCTGACCATGACGGCGATCGCGACCGGGATGAGCCCGAGGAGGAAAAAGACCCGGCTCCTGCCGGTCCTTCCCCCCAGGAAGAAGAAGAAGGCGAAAACCCTTCGGAACGACGTCCAGAAGGACGGGCCGCCCGCGCTCGCTTTCGGTTTCATCTCACTTCCCCACCAGATAATCGAAGACCGCCTGGAGATTGTCGTCCGGAGAGGAGATCTCCTCGACCTCGATCCCGCCCTCGACGACGGCTGTCTGCAGCCGGCTGAAGAACGCGTCCCGCTGATGGGTCTCGACGACGAGCGATCGGCCCTCCGGCCCGAACGACATTTTCAGGATGGACTTGTCGGGGACGAATCGCGCCGCCAGGGCCCGGGCATCGCTGCAGCGGATGGAAATCATGTGGGGATAGGTCTCGATCAGGTCCCGGATGCTGTGGATGTCCCCCTGGGCCAGGATCTTTCCCTGGTGGATCATGATCACCCGGGAGGTCATGGCCTCGATCTCGGGCAGGACGTGGCTCGAGACGATGATCGTCTTGCCCGCGCTCTGGAAATCCCTGATGAGCCGGATGAGCCGTCTCTTCCCCAGCGGGTCGAGGCCGCTGAGCGGCTCGTCGAGGATGATGATCTCCGGGTCATGGGCGACGGCCTGGGCGAACTTCACCCGCTGGCGCATGCCGCGGCTGTAGCTCCGGATCTTGCGGTCCTTATCCTTCGAAAGCTCGACGATATCCAGGGCGCGAACGGCCCGCTCCGTGATTTCCTGCGGGGGAAACCCATAGAGACCGAGCAGGCCGGTTAGGAACTCCCAGCCGGTGACGTCTTCGTAGAACGCGTCCTGTTCGGGGCAGAAGCCGACCCTTCGGAAGAGATGGAAATTGTTCCAGACGTCCCGGCCCCCGACGGACACCCTGCCGATGTTCGGCTTCATCTGTCCGGTGACAAGCTTCATGAAGGTCGATTTGCCGGCCCCGTTGGGCCCCAGGAGCCCGGTGATGCCGCTTTCGATCTCGAGGGAGACGTCGCTCAGGCCGAGGACGTTCCCGTACCACTTCGAGAGGTTTTTCGTCTCGATAACGGCCGTCACCGGATCACCTCGACGCTGCGGATCTTCCTGTGCAGGACGAGCGCGGACAGCCCGCAGACGCCCCCCAGGACCAGGAAGGACAAGACGACCGGGATCGCCTGCGGGGGCTTCTGGGCGAAGATGAAAGCGCCCATCTGCTCGATGTTGGCCCGGATCGAAAAGAGGGACATATACGGGGTCCTGAAAATCCCCTGGAGGATGCCGGAAAGGATATCCGAGAAGAGATAGATCATGAAAACGAGGATCATCACGTATCGGCTGTTCTTGCTCAGGGCCGAGAGGAGGAGGGTGTAAAAGGCGAAAAAGACGGCCAGCATCGCCGAATAACCGACGATCGACAGGACCAGCCAGGGATAGTCGAGGAAAAACTTGAAGCTTCCGTCGAAGATGACCTTGAAGACGAGAACGAGCAGGCCGGGAACGAGGGTCACGACGAGGATGAAGAAAAAGACGACGGCCATTTTCCCCAGCAGGTAGTCCGTCTTCTTCAACGGGCGGGAGAAGTAGATCTGAAGGGAGTTGTGTCTGAGGTCGTCGGCGATGAGGCCGGCGCCCGCGAAAACGAGCATCGCGATCATGAGGAACAGGAATCCCGGGTTCGTGAAGAAGATCTTGAAGGAGCCTGGGGTGATGGTGATGAACTTCTCCGAACCGCGAGCCCAGAACTTGAAATCCCCGAGGTGCTCGGAAATATAGATGATCGCCAGGAAAACAACGGAGGGCAGGAAGGCTCCGGCGAAGAGGAACCGGAAGCCTCTCTTCTTGAAGGCCAGCAGGATGCCGGTCCGGGTGATCGGCCACCAGGGGAACCGGGCCTCGGTCAGCTGGCCGTCCCAGTGGTAATAGCCCTTTTCCCGGACCGTGGCCATCAATCCACTCCGACGAGCTCGGCGAAGACGTCTTCGAGCGAGGTCTGGCTCTTGATGAAGTATCGGATCTGGGCGCCGGTTCTGGCCGCCGCCCGGAAGATCTCCATCCGGTCCCGGTCCGCCGGCATGTAGACTTTGATCACCTTGTCCTCGGTCTCCTCCACGCGGCATTTCATGGATTCCAGGTCCTTGCGGAAGGCCTCTCCGTCGCCCTTGATCTTGAGCTCGTAGAGGCTCACGTCGGTCGCTTTCAGGTCTTCGATCCGACCCTCAGCGGCGAGCCTGCCCTTGTTCAGGATGACGACCGAGGAACACAGCGTCTCGATGTCGGCCAGGATATGGGAGGAGAGCAGGACCCGGATGTTCTTGTGAGAAGCGATGTCCGCGATGAGCTCGAGGATGTCGTTCCGGCCCTGAGGGTCGAGGTTCGCCGTCGGCTCGTCGAGGAAGAGGAGCTTGGGGTCGTGGACGAGGGCCTGGGCCATCTTGAGCCGCTGCTTCATCCCGGCCGAATAGGTGTCGAGGAGCCGGTACCGGGCTTCCCCCAGGCCGACGTAGAAGAGGACCTCGTGGGCCCGTTTCATGGCCTCCTCGCGGGGCATGCCCGACAGCTCGCCGAAATAAGCGGTGAAGGTCACGGCGTCCATTCCGGCGATGAAGCAGTCGTCCTCGGGCATGTAGCCGACCGAGCGCCGGATCTTGGCCTGGTCCCGGCGAATGTCGTAGCCCAGGATCGTCCCCTCACCGCTCGCGGGAACGAGGAACCCGAGCAGGATCCGGATGAGGGTGCTCTTGCCTGCTCCGTTCGGCCCCAGCAGGCCGACGGCCCCGTCGCCCAGGCTGAGGCTCACGTCGTCCAGCGCCTGGACTTTCCCGTAGCTGAAACTCAGGTTCTTGACTTCGATGCTCATCGCCGGCGCCTAGTTTATTCTTTCTTTGATACGGCTTTCAAGAAGAAAAGTTCCCCGGAACCTTGAGGCCTTCGCCATGGACGAGGGCTCGATAGGCTTTCTCGACCCTGTCCGGAGTATTGGCCCGGGCCGGGGGCCAGTACCGGCCCATGACGGTGGCGACCTCGCCTACGCCGTGCTCCCGGGCCATGTCCTCGACCTTCTCGACATAGACGGCACCTGTCTCGGGCATGTCGTTCCGGCGGCCGATGAAGGAATGGATGAAAAGCCGTCGGCCGGCCGCATCCGCGCGGACCATGGGTTCCAGCATCTCGTCTTCTTGTCCGGCATCGTAGGCCCTCCGGACGGCTTCGGAGAGGGAGCCGCCGCTCCGGTTGATGCTCATGGATTTCCCTTTCCTCCGACGGACGGTCCCTATCTTTCTTCTCCGGGAGAGCGGCCGCCTCCGACCGGCAAAGCCAACATGGCAAAGGGATCGACCCGGCTGTCGCCGACCCTCATGGACCAGTGGAGGTGGGGTCCCGTCGAACGGCCCGTGCTGCCGCATTTCCCGATGATCGCCCCTTTTTCGACCATGTCGCCCCGGTGAACGAGGAGCTTCGAAAGGTGGCAGTAGAAGCTGAATGTCCCGAGGCCGTGGTCGATGATAACCGAGTTGCCCGAAAGATAGAGAGGGCTTGCCAGGACCACCCGGCCCCGGTTGGCCGCCCGGATGGGCTCGCCCCACGGCACCTGGAGGTCCACGCCGCCATGGACGGAGCTGAGGACGTTGTTGGTCAAGCGTCTCTGCCCGAAGTTCGGCCAAGCCTTAGCGGGGTGCGGAGCCATGAATACGCCGTCGCCCAGCCACTCCGGGTCGCTCAAAGCATAAACCAGGCCGACGATCTCGGCTTCCCGTTTGATCCTCTCGGCTGCCGGCCTCGTCGGGGTCACGAATTCCTTGCCAACCCAGATTTTTTGCGAGGGGAACGCCTTCCCGGATATGGTGACTTCCCGGTGCAGGTCCTCGAGCGTCCCGTCTCTCTTCTCGGCCAGGATGTCCAGCTGGTAGGGGCCCGGCTTGACGTCGAGGTCGATGCCGAGGAAGGCCAGCGGCTCCCGTCCCGACGCGTCCGGCTTCAAAACGACGTTCTTGCCCATGAAGCGCAGGCTGACCGCGAGGACGTCGCGGCTTTTCAGGATGAAGAGAACGGGCTCGCCCGGCTGGAGCGACCGGCAGTCCATCTCGACCGTGACCCCGGAAGGGGTCCGCAGGGGCTCCCGCGTCAGGGCCGCCAGCCCGAGGGGCGCGGCGAGGAGCAGCAGGACCGCGATGATCCGCCTGGTCAAGCGACCACCCCGCGGAGGTTCCTCTTCAGGACCTTCCCCGGCAGGCGCCCGGTGTGCCCGCCCTTTTCCAAGACAACGCCGCCGTTGACGATCACGTATTCGATGCCTTCCGGATACCGCGCCGGCTCGGTCCAGGTTGCCCGATCGAGGACCCGGGCGGGGTCGAAGACGACGATGTCGGCGGCCCAGCCGACTTTCAGCGCTCCGCGCCTGAGAAAGCCGAGATGGCCGGCGGGCATGGACGTCATTTTGCGGATCATCTCTTCAAGCGGCACGATCTTTTCCTCCCGGACATACCGGCCGAGGACCCTGGGGAACGTGCCGTAGAGCCGCGGGTGGGGCTTTCCCTTGGAGAGAATTCCGTACGGAGCGACCGCCATCCCGTCGGATCCGACCCCGGCGAGAGGATGGGCCAGGATCTTCCTGAGATGTTCTTCGCTCATGGCGAACGTGATCATCCCGACCCGGCCCTCTTCCTCGATGAGAAGGGTCCTCATGAACTCATAGGGCTCCGAGCCGGTCCGCCGGGAGGCCTCGAGGACGCTGGCCCCTTCGAACGGCCGGTTCTTGTCCGTGGCCACGTCGGAGATGAGGACCTTGTCCCAGGAGCCCAGATCTTTCCCCTTCTCCGCGACCGCCTCTTTCAGCCGGCCCTGGAGCGCGGGATCCTGCAGCCGGGCGATGAACTCCCGGGTCGTCCCCTCCCTCGACCAGAGCGGGAAGAACATGTTCAGTCCCGTGGCCCAGGCCGTGTAAGGGTATCGGTCGGTCCGGAGGTTCACTCCGGCCGCGGCGGCCCGGTCGATGCGCGAGATCAGGTCATTGAACTTGTCCCAATTTTTCTGGTAACCGATCTTCAAGTGCGAGATCTGGAGCCGGATGGGAGTTTCCCGCGCGATCCGGATGGCCTCGTCCACGGCCTCGAGGATCCCCTCCTGTTCGTTCCTCATGTGCGTCGCGTAGACGCCGCCGCTCCGGGCGGCGACCCGGCAGAGGTCGATGAGCTCCGCCGTCGAGGCGAAGCTCCCCGGCGAGTATTCGAGGCCGGAAGAGAGGCCGAGGGCGCCGGCTTCCATGGAGTCCCGGACCAGGGCTTTCATCCGGTCGAGCTCGCCGGGCGTCGGAGGCCTGTTCCCATACCCCATGGCCGCAGCCCTGACCGTCCCGTGGCCGGTGAACGAGGAATAGTTCAAGGCCGCTCCGGATCTTTCCACCCGGCCGAAAAACCCCCGGGCGTCCCTCCAAGTCAGGTCGACTCCATATCCCTCCAGCAGGGATTTCCTTTCTTCCGCGAACATGGCGTCCGTGAGGGGGAAGGGCGAATCGCCGCAGTTCCCGCTGACAAGAGTCGTCACGCCCTGCCGGACGGCGCTCTCGGCTTTTGGATTGACGAGCAGCTCGACCGAAGTGTGCTCGTGGACGTCGACGAAGCCGGGCGAAACGGCCAGGCCCGCGGCCGGGATGACCGCCCTGGCCGCGGACGGCCGGATCTTTCCGATCAGCCTGATGGCGCCGCCGGCGATCCCGATGTCGGCCCGGACCGGCGGCCCGCCCGTCCCGTCATAGACCGTCCCTCCGGAAACGACAAGGTCGTATTCTTTCCCGGTCGAGCATCCCTTGAGAAGGAGACCCCCGCCGGCCGCGGAAACAAGGGCCGCCGTCCGTGCGGCCCCCTTGATGAAGGAGCGCCTGTTCATGGGGTCCATCGGTTCCTCCGGAAAACCACCGATTGAAGGAGTCAATATAAAGAAAAACCGGCCCGATGTAAACCGGGCCTTGAGAAGGC
>Ga0315282_10003832_pt1 | contig 26714 bp, 26 predicted proteins | sample YL17G07_20_MG_FD_203693 | JGI IMG/M metagenome (GOLD analysis project Ga0315282, IMG submission 203693) | Sediment microbial communities from Yellowstone Lake, YNP, Wyoming, USA - YL17G07_20 | ecosystem: Environmental > Aquatic > Freshwater > Lake > Sediment | place: USA: Wyoming | collected...
TTGCTAGGAATATAGCCTAGGCTGAAAACAAGGAGCTTACGATTGCTGCAGTACGGCAAAGTAGGCGTCTTTTCGACTTTTTCATCAACCTGTTAGGTCAGCACGGAAAACGTCGACCTGAAGGTCGGCGCTACAAGGCGCGGGTTGGGAGTAGTACAGAAAAACATGTAGAATTAAAGGGAACGGACTGGCGGGGAAAAGGCCGCAAACCCGGGGGCAATTCCACCCTTTGGACAGCGGACCGGAGGCAAGGGAAATGAACGGCGGTTGGAGGAGACGGTCGGAGGCGAGACTTCTCGCAACAATGGCTCTGGCGCTTCTTTTGCTAACGCCGGGCAGGGCATGGGGTGTCGAGCGCCTGAATTTCAAGCCGGGTTTCAACCTGTTTAAAATGCAGCAGGACGTGCAGTTGGGAAAGGAGAATGCTGAGCAAGTTGACAAGACCTATCCTCTCGTAGCGGATCCGCAGCTCCTGCGCTACATCAACGATCTGGGGCGGCGGTTGGCTTCGCTGGCGCCCAATAATAATCCGGAATATGCCTGGACCTTCAAAATCATAAACAGTTCTGACATCAATGCCTTTGCCTTGCCGGGCGGGTACATATATGTGAACCGCGGGGCCATCGAGGCGGCTGAAGATGAAGCGCAGCTTGCCGGGGTGATGGCGCACGAGAGCGGGCACGTGGTGATGCGCCACGGGACACATGAGGCCACGCAGGCTTTGCTGACCACGGCCCCCCTGGCTATCCTGGGAGGTATTGTTGGTCAATCGGGGAGCTTGACTGCCCAGTTGGCGGAAATGGGCCTAAGCTTCGGGGCGAACTCGATTCTGCTGAGGAACTCACGCAGCGCTGAGGCGCAGGCTGATGAAGTGGGGACGTACATCCTTTACCAGGCAGGTTACGATCCTCATGCCATGGCCCAGTTCTTTGAGATCATCGAGAAGAAATACCCCGAGAAAACTATTCAGTTCTTCTCCGACCACCCCGTTCCCGAAAACCGGATCAAGGCCGTGGATCGCGAGATCCCGCTGCTCGGGCCTGCCAAGGAATGGAAGACCGACAGCCCGGAATTTGAGGACGCGAAAAAGCGCCTTCTGAGTCTCCCCGCGCCGCCGAAGGCAAAGCCTGCATCACCCGCTGCTCCCGGCGCCTCCGCACCCCCTCCGGCGCCTTCGAGCCGGTTAACCAAGTTCGACGGCAACGGCTTCTCTATCGCTTACCCTGACAACTGGCAGGTGCAGCAGAACGAGGATGCCGTCACCCTCATCCCGCCCGGAGGAATCATTGACGTGTCGGAATCCGGTCCGGCGCAGGCCTATGGCACTTCCATCAGCCGATTCCAACCCCAAAGGTCCATGCAGGGTAGATGGGGGTTGGTCGATGCTACGCAGGAGTTGCTGGATACTTTGCGGCAGTCGAACCCCAGCCTGCGGATGATTGAGCAAAGGGGCATGAAAATCAAAGAACGTTCGGCGCTCACCACTTTACTGGAGATGGATTCGCCGCTTCAGGGTCAGAAGGAGCGGGACCTGCTGGTCACAACCCGGCAAAACGACTCGATGTTTTCGCTCATCTTTATCGCTCCTGAGTCGTCCTTCGATGCCTACAAGCCGACCTTCGATGCTATGCTGCAAAGCCTCGAGCTTCAGTAGAGCAGGTGCCAGGGGAAGACACGCGTAGGTAGCGGGTCAGTTGGGCGCTGTAGCGGCGAGATTACCTTAGGCTTGTCCAAATTACGGTCGTTATCGCTGACCGGATGGAGGTTAATATGGACAAGCCTGTGCCCAAGCCGCCGCTGTGTCAAACTGACTTCATGATAGAATGGGTGTGTGGCTTGGTTCAGGGGCAAGGGCCTTCAAAATCTAGTAGGTTACCGAGAGACGCTTCGACACGCCCGGTGAAGGGCCTGGGACGAGCGGGCAGGCAGTCGTGCAACATTGGATGAAGCAAGGCTGGGAGGTGGTCCTATGAATTTACGAAAAACCAATCGTCGCGAGTTCTTGGGCCGAGCGGGACTGGGGATTGCCGCATCAACCGTAGGCGTACCACGGCTGGAGCGGGCGGTATCAGCCGAGCCGCCCGCCGCTGCCGCAGGCGGGATGCCTTACCGCACCCTAGGACGCAGCGGCGAGAAGGTGTCGCTAGTAGGCCTGGGCGGTTACCATATTGCTAACCAAGAAAACGTCGAGGAAAGCATTCGCATCATTCGCACCGCGATCGATAACGGTATAAACTTCCTGGATAATTGTTGGGACTATCATGACGGTGAAAGTGAAGTGCGCATGGGCAAGGCCTTGCGGGATGGTTACCGGAAAAAGGTCTTCCTGATGACCAAGATTGACGGCCAGGTCAAGGAGGTGGCGGCGCGGCAGATTGACGAATCGCTCCGCCGGCTGCAAACCGAGGTGATCGACCTTGTGCAGTTCCATGAAGTCATTCGTCCCGGCGACCCCGAGCGCATTTTCGGCCCCAACGGCTCCTTCGAAGCAGCGCTGGAAGCGAAAAAAGCCGGCAAGCTCCGCTACATCGGCTTCACGGGGCATAAGGATCCGGACATTCATTTGAAGATGTTGGACACCGCCTTCAAGCACGGGTTCACCTTCGATGCCGTTCAAATGCCTTTGAACGTCATGGATGCCCATTTCAAGAGCTTTGCCAAGAAGGTGGTGCCGGTTCTGACCCAGCATGGAATTGGGGTGCTGGGGATGAAGCCCATGGGCAGCGGGTTTATTCTGAAGAGCAATACCGTGAGGCCGGTCGAGTGCCTGCATTACGCCATGAATTTGCCCACCTCAGTTGTTATTACGGGCTGCGATAGCCTGAAGATCCTCGAGCAGGCGCTCGAAGCGGCACGCACCTTCAGGCCTCTTGGGGAAAAACAGCTTGCTGCAATTTTGGCCAAAACCGCGCCGGTTGCCGCACAGGGCGAGTTCGAGCCCTTTAAGACGACCACCGACTTCGACGGGACAGCCCACAACCCACAATGGCTGGGCTGAAAGGAAGGAGTCAGGAGTCAGAAGCAAGAAGCAAGAAGAAAAGAGAACGTCTCAGGTCCGTGCCCTTCCCTTTTGTAATTTCAATTTTCGAATTTCGATTTTCCAGTTTCCATCTTCGAACTTCCGTCTTCAAAAGGGAATTTCCTGCTCGCTTTGGACTTGCAGACCTGTGGGCGTGATGGTGTAGATGGTTTGGTGGCGCGGGGGGGTTCGCCCGTGGGTCTGTTCGCGGACGTATTCCTCCTCTATCAGGTAGCGGATCACCACGCGATCCTTTTCGACCTCGATCTTGCCGTCGTACACGTCGTGGGCTTCCCACAAGGACTTCAGGTTCTGACCATCGAACGAATAGAAGATGGCGGTCAAACGGGGTTGGCTCTTGCCCAGCCGGAAGCCATATATAAAGAACCGGAACGCATCGCCCTCGGGCTCCTGTAGGAACGCATAATGGAGATCGGTGCGCGGCACGAAGGTGGTGACCGCAGCGAGGTGGCTGTGGCCAAGCTGGTTGGAGAAGATGGCGATGACGTTCGTGCGGTCATAATCAGTCCAGCCCAGAGTATATCCCGCGCCGATCACCACCCGGGCCTTCCACGATTGGGCGAACGCCGCCGGCTGTCCGAAGATGGGGTAATGGAGCTGGGAAAAAGCCATCTCCAATTCGCGCCGAACCTCGACGTCGGAAGGCGTGCGATCCGCCATCCACTGCTGGAGGTCGGCAAGCACCAGCTTCTGGATTTCGTCCGTGATGGGCGTGGCGTCCTCGAGCATCACGCCGGGAAGTTGTTGAGCCAGGTAGTTCACGTGGCCCGGTAGATCCGCCGGGGGCGGGGGAGGGGTCTTCTTCTTGGCTTCGCTTACGGCGCTCACAAGCAAGCTGAGCGCCATGGCGAGAAGCAACAAGGCGTACCCTGCCCCCCTTGAAATTGGTATCAATCTCGATCGTCTCTGGTTCAAGCCAAAAACCTCCGCCCTATTACCCACGATCGCAGCGGCAGGTGGTAGACGGCAGGTGGCATGTGGGGCGCTCTCCATCTACGACCTGCCACCCACGCATTGGCCGGGTGCCCCACCAACTTCCTACCGATTGGTCAGGCAGACCTTCAGGCAGTCCGTCCGCTCCAGATACTCAAAGGCCTCAAGGCCCTCTATCAATGGAAACACCTTCGAGAGCAGAGCTTGTACGCTGATCTGCCCGCGCTGAAGCAAGCCCAAGGCGGCAGAGAAGTCCCCGCAGCGTGAGCCGATGAGTGTGATCTCGTCCAGCACCAGCTTGGTGGCATCAAAGCGGGCGGAGTCATGGAAAGTTGATTTCATCACCACTGTCCCGCGCGGCTCAACCAGGCGCAGGGCTGCTTCCAGGCCGCGGGGCGAGCCGGTGGCTTCCACCACCACGGGAAGGCTGGCCGCCCGCAAATCGCTCTGTCCCTCGGTCATCACCCTCACGCCCCAGCGCCGCGCCAACTCGAGTTTCCAGTGATGCTTGCCTACCAGAATGACCTGGGCCCCCGCGCTTTTCAACACTTGTGCGATAAGGAGACCCAACCGGCCGTCTCCAAGAACCGCCACGCTCGTGCCCGGCTCCAGACGCATCTGAGCGAGAATCTCGGCGGCAGCGGCCAGAGGCTCGACAAACACCGCCGCCTCATCCGCAATGGCGGCGGGAACCCGGTGCAAGTTGCGCAAGGGGAGCGCCACGTATTCGGCAAAGCAGCCCGGGCGGTTTACGATTCCCATAACTGTACGTCGGGGACAATGGCGGCCGAGGCCCCGCAAACACCACGCGCATTCACCACAGGCAATGTTGATTTCTCCCACCACTCGCTCACCGATCCACCCTGGCTCAGCGGATTCCGCCACCCGCCCGACAAACTCATGGCCAATCACACCCCGGTAGGCGGAGTAGCCTTTCAGAATCTCCCTGTCTGTTCCGCAGATTCCCGCCAGCGTGACCCGAATCAGCGCCTCACCGGGTTTGGGAGTAGGCTTCTCGATCTCCCGAAGGGCCAGTTTTCCGTCAAAAACGAGGGCTCGCATTGTTGGCAATCCCCTCCAAGGCGCGGAGGAGTTCTTCGTCCTGATCTTCAAAAACGGTTCGCAGGTCGAGGAGAAGGGTGTCCTGCTCGACCCGGGCGATGACCGGGGATGGATTCTGGCGCAAGAGTCTTTCGAGCTCTTGCGCGCTGTGGCGTGAATGCGTCACCGCCAGCAAGGCGGTGGGAAGCGATTGCGCGGGAGTTGAACCACCGCCAATCACCGAATCGCCGTCCTGGACTCGAGCCGAGAACTGCGGGTGGGCCGAGATTTTTTCCGCAAGGCAGGTAGCGCGCTGGCGGATTGCTTCCCTGGAAAGCTGGACCATGCGCAGAGCCGGTATGGCCTGGGGTTTTCCCTGGAGGTAAAGGGAAATTGTCGCTTCCAGAGCCGCAATGGTGAGTTTGTCCACGCGCAGGGCGCGGAAGAGGGGGTTCTTGCGGATTCGCTCCAGCGGCTCGCGCTTCCCCGCCAGGATTCCAGCCTGGGGGCCGCCTAGCAGCTTGTCCCCGCTGAAGGTGATTACGTCCACGCCGGCCTTCAGGCTGGCGCTGGCGGTGGGCTCATCCCGGATGCCGTGGGGCGAGAGGTCAAGCAGGCATCCGCTGCCCAGATCCTCCACGGAGATCAGGTTGTGCCGCTGCGCGAGGTCCACGAACTCTTCCAGAGAAGGACGCTGCGTAAAGCCCACGATGCGGAAGTTGCTCGGGTGGACGCGCAGCAGCACGCGGGTACGTTCATTGATGGCCACCGCGTAGTCGCCGATGCGGGTGCGGTTTGTAGTTCCCACCTCGCGCAGGATGGCGCCGCTCTTGGCGCACACCTCGGGAATGCGAAACGAGCCGCCTATCTCAATCAGCTCGCCCCGCGAGACAATGACCTCCGCGCCCTCGGCCAGGGTGTTCAAAGCCAGGAGCACGGCGGCGGCGTTGTTGTTCACTAGCAGCGTCTTTTCCGCACCGAGAAGTTGGCAGAAGAGCCGGTCCGTGTGGGCGTCCCGCTTGCCCCGCGCCCCCAGATCCAGGTCGTATTCCAGGTTGGAATAACAGGTGGAAACTTCCGCAAGATGCTCGACCGCCTCGCGCGCCAGAGGAGCGCGGCCCAGATTGGTGTGTAAGACCACTCCTGAGGCGTTAATGACGGGCCTGAGAGAAAGGCGGGCGGCAGCTTCGGCCTCGATGACAATCTCCTGTTCCAGCGCCGCAAGGGAAACCTGTGCAAGGTTGCCCTCCACGATCTGATCGCGGAGACGCTGGAGAGCCCGGCGTGCGCTCTCCACCACCAGGCGGCGACCCACACGCTCCTGGAGCTTTATCAGGGCGCTGCGACTCAGCAGTTCGTTCACCGCCGGGAGCTGGCGGAGCAGCGCCATTTGCGCCGGCCCGGCATCACCCTCGGAGTGTACCATTGCCTTCTCAATCCCTTAATTGGACTCGTAGCGCTGCTTCCGCAGGGGCGCGACCAGCACTTGCCGGCCCCGCAGGGCGGGGTCGGCGCTACACTTAAAATGCGACTCCACCCAACTCTAGCGTCATTTGAGCACAGTTGCGCGGCAGCGTCAACGCGTGTAGCGGGTCGTGTAGAGCGGGCGAGACACCTGCGCTAAGTCAACTTTCCGATTGACTGCCCTTACTCGGGCATGGGTATAATCTCCGCTTGTAGCACGTGCTTGAGGCGCTACTGTGAATTTCAATGAAGAGCTGGCCAAACTGGAAGACGACATTCGCCGCCTCAAGATTGAGTTCGAGGTGTACTTCAACGGAAGTACCGACCGCCCCCCGCGTGATCTCGTCTACCGCATTGAGACCTTCATTAAGCGTCGCACTGCTGACCAATCTGATCTGAGCTTCGGCCAGCGTTATAAACTCAACGCTTTAGCGCAGAAATATGCCGTCCACAGCGCGCTCTGGAGAAGGAGATTGATGGAGAAGGAAGAAGGACGCGGCCAATTCGCGCAACGGAGGCGCGGGCTGGAAGCGTTGACGGCCGGCAAGGTGGTCCGCGTGGTTTGCTCGGATCCGGCGGCCGAGCCGGAGAAGGTCGAGCAGATTCTCCAAGCCATAATGAGGGCCCAGCGCGAGGTAGGCCGGAAGGTGGAAGAAGTTGACCCGGTGAGATTCCAGAAATACCTGTGCGACAAGACAAAGCAGATCAAGGCCTCGCTGCGCTGCGCCAGAGTGCAGTTTTGCGTTGACACCGACCAGGGCAAGGTGAAATTCAAGGCGGTCAAAGGATAACCCCGCGAGGGGTCTCATTCCGATCCGTCAGCCAATGGATCGGAATGACAAGCTAGACGGGTTTCTCTCATCCAACCTAAGGGGCATTCATGCGAAAAGTGTCTCGAGCGTTGCTCAGCGTTAGTGACAAAACTGGGGTGGTGGGTTTCGCAACCGGCTTGACGGAATTGGGGGTCGAGATATTATCCACGGGCGGCACAGCCAAGCTGCTGCGTGAGAGCGGCCTGAAAGTTCGGGACGTCGCGGAGGTGACCGGCTTCCCGGAAATGCTCGATGGGCGAGTGAAGACGCTCCATCCCAAGATCCACGGGGGCATCCTTGCCGTTCGTTCCCACCCCCAACACCAGAAACAGGTGGCGGAGCATGGGATCGAATTCATTGACCTTGTGGCTGTAAACCTCTATCCCTTCGAAAAAACCGCCGCGAAGCCGGGCGTGACGTTCGAAGAGCTTATCGAGAATATTGATATTGGCGGCCCTTCCATGATCCGGTCGGCGGCCAAGAACTTCCAGGACGTCACGGTGGTGATGGATTCAGCCGATTTCTCCCTGGTGCTCGCGGAACTGCGCCGGAACCAGGGAAGTATTTCTCGGGAAACCCGAGCCCGGCTGGCGCGCAAAGCCTTCGCCACCACGGCGGCTTACGATGGGGCCATTTCCACCACCCTGCAACGCTGGGCGGAGGGTGCCGCCCTGCCGGAGCGCCTCCACTTGAACTATCGCAAGACATTGGATTTGCGTTACGGGGAGAATCCCCACCAGCGGGCGGCGCTTTACGTGGACCCTGCCGCCGGAGGGCGAGGCCTGGCCTCGGCGCGCCAACTCCAGGGGAAGGAGCTTTCCTTCAATAACCTCGTGGACCTGGAGGCGGCCTGGCGGCTGGTGCGGGAGTTCGAGGAGCCGACCACGGTTATCATCAAGCACACGAATCCGTGCGGGGTGGCCTCCGCCGCGACACTGTTGGAGAGCTACCAGCGCGCGCTGGAGGTGGACCCGGTCTCCGCTTTTGGGTCCGTTATCGCACTCAATCGCCCCATGGACGTCGAGACCGCAGAGGCCATGTCGAAGTTGTTTGTCGAAGCCGTGCTGGCCCCGGGATACGAGCCCTCCGCCTTGGAACGCCTGGGTGAAAAGAAGAACCTGCGCTTGCTGGACATGTCGATGGCCTCCGGTGATGAGGAAGGATTACAACTCAAAGCCATCGGGGGAGGATTGCTGGTCCAAACGCCGGACACCTTAGGCGCTTGTCCCCAAGACTGGAAATGCGTCACCGAGCGCCGGCCTACGGAGAGCGAAATGCGCGGTCTGGTCTTCGCCTGGCGTGTGGTGAAACACGTTAAATCGAATGCCATTGTTTACGCGCGCGAAGGAGTGCTGGTGGGCGTGGGCGCGGGCCAGATGAGCCGCGTGGATTCCGTGAGACTGGGCGCCACCAGAGCGCGCGAGCTGAAACACTCGCTCGAGGGAAGCGTGGTCGCCTCGGACGCGTTCTTCCCCTTCCCGGATGGGGTGGAAGAAGCGGCGCGGGCCAGCGCTACGGCGGTGGCGCAACCAGGAGGGTCGGTTCGGGATAAGGATGTGATCGAGGCAGCGAACCGGTTAGGACTCGCTATGATGTTGACCGGCGTGCGGCACTTCCGGCACTAAGACTTCGGAGCATAATAGCCGTCGCGGGCCACGATGCGATATTTCACGAGCTTCCCCTTTTGGTTTACGATCCGCAAGGGGTTCCCTTGGTCATCTACAAGCTCCACCTTCAATTTGTGGAACTTGCCGTCCTTCGCAGGGGCGGTGGGGACGAAACCCAGGCCATATTGGGTGCGAAGTTGCCCGTTGATCTGCTCGAAAATTGCCGGCAGTTCGCCTTCGAAGCGGGGAAAGTAAGCCTGGCCACCTGAATACTTGGCGATACTCGAGAGCTCGTTGCGCGCCACCTCGGCGTTGATAGTGTCTCCATAGGGAGAACGCACGGTTAGCCACTCCAGGATACTGACCGGGTAAATCGCGGTGTCGGAGGCGCGCGCAATCTTCAACATCTGATCGTAGGTCAGCTTGCTGAACGTATCGAAGCCGGTACAGAGGACGAGGATGGCCTTTCGGCCTTTGATATCCTTCATGCGGTCCAGCGTGAAGGCAAGCGCATCATACAGATTAATCTCGCTGAACCCCGGGACTTGCAACATATCCAAGGCCGCGCGGACTTGGCCGCGGTCCTGTGTGAAATCCGTCAGAATTTCCGGCTTCATATCGAAGGAAAGCACTGCTGTCCAGTCGTTGGGTCTGATGAATTGGAGGTAGGTGTAAGCGTATTCCAGGGCCAGATAGAGGCGCACCCAAAACCTATTGCTGAATTCAATGACCATGCAAGTGGTCATCGGAGCTTCCGAAGTGCCGAAATTGGAAATGGTCTGCGGAACACCATCATCGTAAATTTTGAAATTATTACGGGTGAGAGCGGAAATGGGATTACCGTCCTTATCGAGCACCATTACCTCCACGTTGACGAGGTTGGTCGTGGTTGAAAGCGTGAAGATCTCATTGGGATTAATGCGCTCCGGCTTCTTTTCAGCTTCCGGCGGCGGAGGCACGGTTTTCTTTGGCGCCAGGACGGTTGGGCCAACTTCAGGGTTGGGTCCCGTCGATGGCGCCTGGCCGCCATTAGATTGGGTGTAGCCGACCGGGGCGGAACTGGCGAACAACAACAGGCCCGTCAGCAACAGGATTGGTTGTCGTAAATAGCAGCTTCTCATTGCACCTCACCCCCGGTCCGCAGGGACCCTGTAAATTTATGATGCCACTCACATCCCCTGCGGTCAACCGGAGGGGAGGGGCAGCTCACCAGATAGCGCGGAGCAGCAGAAGAGGCGGTATGAGAGGAGTCTCATGAGAATATAAGGGGAGTCTCACTAAGACTGCAAGGGGTGGAAATATGTAGACAATTGCGCTAAAGTTAGGCCGGAAGCTGGGGGTAACGAGATTCGCCACCGGTACAATCGTACCAGTACTTTTATACTGTTGCATCGTGCCTTCGTTTAGTTTATAAGAGAGGCCAGAGATGTGAGAGGAGGAAACTAGAGGACTCAGACAACCGCTGGACGAAATAGCGCTTAGTGACAAAATGTCTTAAACTTGTGCTCGCAGAAAAGTGAGCAGAAGTGTATTGACTTTTGGTGAATAAAGGCATAGGCTCTCTCATAAGCCGGCCCTCTGGCCGGTGCACGTGTCTCGTGTGGGAGAGCCTAAATGAAAAATCTAGTTGTCACGTTCGTACTTGCACTGCTCGTTGTCGTCACGGCTATTTCAGTTCGGCGGATGGTCACTGGCGCTGCCACGGCCGCAGGACAAGGCCCAGCGGTGATGGCGATCGGTACGGATCCTGTTCCGCTACCGTATCCGCCCAAGAGGCTGGCAGCGATCGGCACGGATCCAGTTCCGTTGCCGTATCCGCCCAAGCGCCTGGCAGCGATCGGCACGGATCCAGTTCCGTTGCCGTATCCGCCCAAGCGCCTGGCAGCGATCGGTACGGACCCTGTTCCGCTGCCCTATCCGCCCAAGAGGCTGGCAGCGATCGGCACAGATCCTGTCCCGTTGCCGTATCCGCCCAAGAGGTAGCTGCCTCCGAGTCGCGTGAGCGATCCGGAGGATGACCGTTTGAGGACTCGTTCCCGGATCGCTCATGGACAGCAGCTTAGCCAGCCACGCATTGCAGTATTCGGGAATCTTGATCGAAGCTGCCTTGGTCCTCTACATGCTGTGGACCAGCCAATGGAGGGGGCAGGGCGGCGTTCCTCTATACCTTAGCTCGCTCCTGTGCGCCCAACTGACGCGGGCCTACATCCTTCAAGTATTTGGTGCTAGGAGTCGGGACTACTATTACGTTTACTGGAGTACCGATCTTCCCCTGGTTATTAGCGCCTTCCTTTTGGTGTGCTTCCTCTTCCAACGTGCTTGCCGGAACGAGGAGAAGATGTGGAGTTTGATCCGCCTGCTGCTCTTGTTCGTTTTCGTGCTGGTGGCCTGCATCTCAGGCCTGATTTTCTTCCACAACTACACCTACCTGAACATCAATTTCATTGTCGAGTTTAATCAGGATCTGTACTTCACTTGCTTGGTGCTGAATACTCTGCTGTACCTCCTGCTGCAATATATCGAGTCTATTGACGAGCAACTGGGACTGCTGGTTTGCGGAGTGGGCATCCAGTTTGCTGGCCCCACTGCAACTTTGGCCCTGCTCCGCCTCACCGGTGGCGAGCCCTTTGCTCAATCATTAACAACCGCCATCATGCGCCTCTGCTCTTTCGGAATGCTTTTGGTTTGGGCTTACGCGATTGTACTTGGTAAGGGCAAGGAGACTGCGGTTGCCCGGCGCAAGAAACCTGCTTTGGCGGGGGAGGCAACCGTGAATTTGAATGTCTAAATCAGGTGAATGGCGATGATTCTCGCTGCGCTCATCTTAATCCTCTCCACGGCATTATTCTTTTTCTACTTCCAGGTCACCTGCCAAAGGATTCTGCGCCGGCCGTTTGACCAGGAATACTTTCAATCCATCGCCAACGCGAACCGTTTGGAGTTCCCGTCACTGCGGAAGTCGCTGGAGGAGTTCGGCGCCCCGGTCGATTATCCCCGGTTGCGCATGATGCTCAAGTGCGACTTCCTCGCCCTGACCTATCTCCTCAAAAATGCCGCGAATGTGAACCAACGCTATTCCAGGGAAGAACGGCTCTTGATCCTGTACTTCCGTTGGCATTTTCTTGCGCTGGCAGCACGGCGTATACTAAGGTTCGGTGAGAAGCAGGCGGCTTTGCGGCTGACCTCAGTTCTGCAATATTTTGCCAATGTGATCGGCCAACGCGTCAACACCGTAAGGTTTGGCAACATGACTGCCGCCGATTACCTTCTCAACCTCTAATTCAACCCGCCGCGCAGCAGTTCGCCTGGCGCGGGCCTTCCTCCCCCGCTGTCACCCTAACCCTTGTACATCACGGCGGTGAATCGCCTCCACCGAATGGCTGTTGACCTGGGCTCTGGTTAGGTGTATGAAGCAAACAGGCGAGGTGTTCGGCGCCAGAGCTTGAAAGGCCAGGTGCGACGGCGATGAAGATGGTTTTGCGGGTAGCGATTCTGGTGTTGTGCGCTTTGACGGGTCTCGTGGTGACCGCTTACGGCATTGCAGAGGCGGTGTCAATTCACACCCCCGGCCATCCAGACATCATGCGCCATCTCATCGGGGGAAGCATCTCTATTGCCGGTGGGGCCTGCGTGGTAGCGGTTGCCATTGACCAACTCGAATGCCTGCGCGCCCACCGCAAGGGCGGTGATATCCTGTAAGGGAAGGACCTGTCCCGCCTGCTTTGTCGGTGAAGACGGCGCTTCCTCCGATCGAACGTCACTTAAGCAGGCAGCAAATCCCTGTACCAGAAAGCGTCACGCCGCACCGTTTCTCCCAGCCTGAACTTAATCTCCTCGGAAAAGATGGGACCGTCGAACACGAAGGAATGGAACTCCCCGTTTTCTCCGCAGGGATCAACGCGGGCGGGGAGGCCTTGCAGGAATTCGGCATCGAGCATCTTCCCGGCAAAACTCTCATCCAGGCGTCGCGAATCGACACAAACCACCACGGCTTTGAATCCCAGTTCAACGAAAGACCGCGCAAGCTCGGCAGAGTTTTTGTTCCATATTGGGAATATCCCTCTCATGCCGAGCTGCGCCAGCTTTTTCTCTCGATATTGTCTTACGTCCTCAAGAAAGATATCCCCAAAGGCTACGGCACTCACACCAGCACGGCAGTGTCGTTCCAGAACGGCCTCCATTCGGGCTTCGTATTCTCCGTTGCTCGCGTCCTTGGGAATATGGATCTTCTCGAGCGGCAAGCCGATGGCTTCTGCCTGACGTTCCAGCAGCTCCCTGCGCACCCCGTGCATGCTGATCCTGTCGTAGTCTTCCGTGATGGTACTCAGCAGGGCGGCGACTGAATACTCCCCGCTCTGTTGAATCTCGTAGAGCGCTCTAGCGCTATCTTTTCCACCACTCCATGACAGAAGAATGTTTGCTGACATTTTTGCCACACCCATGGTCATAATCCCGGTATCTCCGCAGAGTACTAGTGTTATTCGGAATAGGAGCCCCTTCGGATCGCCGGTGATTCCCGCGAAGGAGGGAATCCATTTTCGCCAGAGCGCATTTCCGAAGGTTTGCTGAGCAGATTCGCGCTTTCGCGGGAACGACTGCGGCTTACCACGCCCGTGTCCGGTAAATGACGCCGGCACCCGCGCTGGCGCCTCACTCCGCCGGGAAGGTGAACTTGACCCCGGCCAGGAAATTGAGCGGCAATGCCGGGTAGCCCAGTACTTCCTCGTACTTCCGGTCCAAGAGATTATTCAAATGACCGTAAACTTCAAGCCCGCGGATCAAGCGGTAAGAGAAGCCGCTGTTTAGAACTACGTACCCCTGGTCGGGAAACAGGCAGGTGAGGCCCAACGAGCACGCGTACACACCGTCGTTGGGCTCCAAGTCGAGAGTCTGCCCCCGCATATAAGCGTTGCTGTTCAGCATCAGGCGTCCGCGCTGCCAGGTTAGGTTGAAGGCCCCCGAATTCTTGGGCCGGCGGTACAGCTCTTGTCCCACGTGAAAGGGCGCCTGAACCAGCGACGAGCCGTTTAGCGCAAGTATCGCCGTGCTGAGCAGCGTGTATTCTCCCGACACCTGCAATGAACGGGTGGGGCGCAGCCGGAACGACGCCTCGAGCCCCTGCGCCCGCGAGTTGCCGAGGTTATCCGAAATGAAAGTGCTGAGGTTGGTGAGTGACCCGCCGAGGGTCACAATCTGATCGTCGAACTTACTATAGAAGTAGGTGAGATCCAGGAGCGCCCGGCTATTGAAGAACCTCTGCTCGAGGCCGCTATCGAAGCTCAGGCTCTTCTCCGGTTGCAGATGAGGATTGTCAGTGAAGGCCAGCTCAAAACCATCCGGAGCGCGAATCCCTGTCCCGAAGCTCCCGTGCAGCCGCGTCGTGCCGAGCCATGACCCCGAATCACTTTCGCGAGCCATGTAGGCTGCGGACACTCGCGGGTTCAGTTTGGTGATCGAGCTTGCGGGAATGAAGGGGCGGGCACCGTAATCGCCAGGCGGTAGAGATTGCGTGCGCAAATCATCCAGCCTCAAACCCGCCGTCACGAAGAGGCGATTCGAGGGGCTCCAGCGATTTTCTACAAAATACCCCAGGCTGGTGCGGGGCAACAGAAATGGCACATTATTGGCGTCAGCCACAAAAGTGTTCTTGACCTGCTCGTGGTTGTATTCAAAGCCCGCCACCAGAAAATCTTTGTTGGAGATGGCCACCTCACTTCGTGTGTTCAGCACGCCGCGAAGGTTATTCGAGAACGAGTCGCCCCCGACGGCGGGAGAGGAAATGAAGTAGTACTCGTTCGTCGTCACCGTGCCGATCACCACCTGCCGGAAGCGGGAGCTGATTTGCTCGGCGTAGCTTCCCGCGTACCCGAACATGTTTTGCTTATCGCGTGTCACCAGACCCAATTGGTAGTCTGTCGGCCCCCCGGGATAGATGGGAGCGTTATAAAGATTGTCAGGGTCTGACCCGTAAGGGCCGGGCGCGCCGGCATCGTTGGCGTTGCCAAAGAAGTGAAAATCTAGCTGGCGCCGTTCGCTGCGCCGGTAGCCGAGGCTCAGCGTGGCGCTCTGATTTCGGTAGTTATCATTCCTGACGGTGCCGCCGGAATCGAGCCTTGAGAGGTCATAAGCCCAACTCAGGCCGTGGGTCAATCCGCTCCCGCCGGTCACGAAGCGGCGGGTGGTGAAATTTCCCCCTTCTGCCTGGAAGTAAAAATGGGGCGTGCCTTCGCCTCGTGTAGTCACAATGTTGACCACGCTGGCGACGGCGTTCGAGCCGAATAGGGCGCTCTCTGCGCCCCGCGTGACCTCGATGTGATCCACGCCGTCTGCCGGCAAGGGCGCAAAGTCGAAGTCACCGCCGAACTCATTCAATTGAATGCCATCCAACATCACCAGGTTGTAATTCGAGTCCCCGCCTCGAACGAAGAGGCCGGTGACGCCCCCGCGCCGTCCGCTGTCGTCCAAAGCGACTCCGGGAACGCCGCGCAAGACGTCAGTAACGTTCTGCGCCCCCCGGTCGTCGATTTCTTGATTGGATATGGTGGACACTGAAGAGCCCAGTTGCGGCGCCAGCGCCCCTTCAAGCGACGCGGAGACCACGACTTGCTGCTGCACGGCGCTCAGCGCGAGATGCAGGTCCACGCTTCGCGTTTGCTTCTCGCCCAACTCCACATCCGCTGTGGAGGCTGAAAAGCCGGGGGCATTGGCCACCAGCCGATAAGATCCCTTGGCAAGTCCTTCAAACTTGTATTTCCCCTTGGCATCCGTCTGGCGCTCGTCCAGGGCGGTGAGCGACCGAAGGAGGCTGACGCGCACGTTGGGTACGGCGCTGCCGCTAGGGTCAAAGACTGTCCCTTCAATCGTAGCTGCGTGCGTCGCCGCGCTGACAAAAGGAATTGAAAGCAGTCCCCATAAGACGGCCAGCGCGCAAATCCCCTGGCTTTGACTTTTGACTTTTGACTTTTGACTTTTGACTTCTGACACGGTCCTCTCCTTCTCTCCCGCTCCTTCGGCGGGGGTAAGGACGGAAGAAGTCCGGAAAGAAGGCAAAAAAAAGCCTCCCAATCCCTCGTTGCGGAATCGGAAGGCTCTCGAGTCTTCCTCAGGACTCTTTCCGTCGAAGAGTTAGGCTGAGTTGCAGTTCCTGGGCAGGTTTCCTGGCTCTCGGGTCATCGCCTCCTCCTCCGCCTTCCCTTTCTGCGCTGGCAGAATAGTGGCTGTCCGTCAGTTGACGGACCATCGTCCGTCTGCGGACGGACTGCGAGGATTCGGCTCCCCGATCACAGTGGCGGGACCGCAGCCGATTTGCACGGCCTTCCCTTTTTCCCCGGTTCGGCCGGGGCACCACAGGAACCAAAGTTTTCAAAGAACAATTACCAACAGAAAAATTAACACCGGCTTGACCGGCTGTCAAGGACTTGTAGGACTTGTAGCGCTGGCGGGGAGGTAGCGCGGGCGTCTCGCCCGCTGTGGCACGGGCATCTTGCCCGTGCCCTCTTGCGCCTCGTCTTGGACCTCGCTCGGCCTCTATTTCCAGGGGCAAATGGAGACTTCCCGGTGGCGGGAGCGGGACGCTCCCGCCACAGCGGGCGAGACGCCCGCGCTACAAACTTCTCGCCACCGTCGGCAGGAGAGACCAACCCCTTCAACTTTTATGTCGCGCACCCAGCGCTGGCCCCGCAGGGCGGGGTCGGCGCTACACCCAAAATAGGACACTACCCGTGGCCAAGGACTTCTTCTCGGGTTCGGGATTCAGATTGGATTGAAATTGAAGTTGTAAGAAGGGTGTGATAGTGGCATGATTTGCACGAATTAGAGGGAGTTCACAGTATCGAGATTCTAGGAGGCGGAAACAAAGCATCTCAATAGAGAGAGCAAAGGAGGACTACCATGGGTGGAACGATCCGCGCCCGCGTCAAAGGGGGCGTTTTGGAACCGCTCGAACCATTGGAACTCACGGAGGGTGAAGAGGTCACTTTGACCATCATGCCCACGCCTTCCAAACCTCGCGCCGATTGGTTAACACGGACTGCTGGTGGCTGGGCTGGACTCGTGGACGGAGAAAAGCTGAAGCGGGATATCTGCGAGAGCCGCTCATTGATCACCCGTCCGGAGCCTCGCCTATGACCGGCATCTCTTTCTTGATTGACACCGACTGGGTGATCGATCACCTGAACAGCCTCAGCCCGGCCACCCAACGGCTTCGAGAACTGGAACCCCAGGGACTCGCAGTAAGCATTATCACTGTCGCGGAATTGTGGGAGGGAGTGATTTTCTCCCGTGACAGGCAGCGCAGCGAGAAGATGCTCCGCGAGTTCGTCGAGAACGTCCGCGTCATCGCTATTGACGAGGAAACCTGTCAACGATTCGGACAGGTTCGCGGAACCCTGCGAAAGGAAGGGACGCTTGTCGGCGATTTGGATCTCCTCATCGCCGCTTCCTCGCTGCGACACAATTTGACTCTGCTCACCAATAACCGCAGGCATTTCGAACACATCGAAGGTCTGCGGATTGAAAGCCTCGATTAGCAATTCTTCCTCGAGCCTTTACCAGCGACTCTTCCGGAGTTCACAGTATTGTGATTCTGGGCTTTTGCTCTGGGCTTTTGCTCTTGACATCGCGCCAGGAACATGGTAGCCTACTTATGCTGACCTATGCCGAGCGCCGGCAAACTGCTCGCAGGCTGGAAGGCTCAGCCTTCCAGCCTGCGAGGAGCGGGAAGCAGCGTGCGGCATTAGTGAGAAAGCCGCAGGCTTTCCGCAGGTCGGGGCGGCAGAGCCGCTATGAACGCAGGTGTGGGTTGGTAATGTGGACAGCGGTAGGGCAAGCCCTGCCCCGACAGCTTGTAGGGGCTGGACGCGGGGGAATGATCGGCGGCGCGAAAGGGCTGCCATTGCAAATGACACAATTACCCTGGCGGCCAATCTTTGACACGTTGATGCCCCCTATGCGATAATTTTGGCATCCAATGTGATGATATTAGGTGGGGCAGAAAGGGATTATGCGTAAACTCGGTAAAAGAATTGGGGTTGGAGTAGGCGTCATTCTGGTGGGGGCCACGACGCTTTTTGCAGCTCAGGACTCCGGCCCGACCGCGGCGGCTAAACCCTCTCCAGCGGCCGGGCCGGCGCTGGTGGACCACGCCCAAGCTTACTACCACTTCATGCTGGCGAGGCGATATAAAGAACTGGCGGGTGTGTACAACCGCTCCGATTATGTCGACCGGGCCATTTCCGAGTACAAACAGGCCATCGCTGCCGACCCCGAATCTTTATTCTTGCGGGTCGAGTTGGCAGAACTTTACTGGCATGTGGCGCGCGTCGGCGAGGCGATTCGTGAAGCCGAAGACGTGCTGAAGTCCGACCCCGACTACCCGGATGCCCACCGCCTGCTGGCTCGGCTTTACTGGCACATGCTGGGTGAGGACCAGAGCGAGAAGACCAACAAGGAATTCCTCCACAAGGCCATCGAACACATGGAGGCCCTTACCCGCCTGCAACCTTCGGATTTGGATTCGTGGCAAGTTCTGGGGCGCCTTTACAAAATGAACAACCAGCCCCAGAAGGCCGAAGAGGCTTTCAAGAAGGTTCTGAACGTGGATCCTGATTCCAGGGAAGGCCTGGGCAGCCTGGCGCAGCTTTATTTCGAGCAAGGCGACTATGCGGGAACGGTTGACCTGCTCAAGAAGATTCCCGAAGCTGACATGGATCCGCCGCTGCTCGGCATGCTAGGCTACGCGTACAGCCAGATGCACGATTATGATTCCGCCGTGGCCAGCTATGAGAAGGCTTTAGCGAAAGACCCCGAGAACAAGGAACTCCTCCGGGCGTACGCCGAGGCGCTGATGGGTACGGGGAACACTGCGGCCGCGCGGGCAGAACTTGAGAAGATTTTGAAGGCCGATCCTGACGACGTCGCAACCTACCTCCAAATGGCCAAACTCGACCGGCAGGAAGGACGGTTTGACCAAGCTCGCAAAGAGCTCGAGCGCGCCAAGGCGCTGCTGCCGGACAAATCGGACGACCTGGAGATTTCATATCAGCAGGCGTTGCTCGAGGATGCGGCGGGAAACCGTGACAAGGCCATCGAGCTTTTGCAGGGCCTGGTAAAACAATCGGAGCGGCCAGAGGGTCAATACACGCCTGCGGAGGCGAACAATCACGCCATCTTCCTCGAGCGGCTGGGTCAGATTTACCGTGCCCAACAGAAATACGAGCCCGCCTTGCAAGCTTTCAAACAGATTGTAGCTCTGGGTAAAGTGCAGGCGGCGCGGGGTGAACAGGGGATCGTGGACACGCTGCGTCAGAATCACCAATTGCCGCAGGCTCTGGGCGAGGTGGATGCGGCGTTGCAGAAGTTTCCTGACGAACGGGGGCTGCGCATTCTGCGCGCTTACGTGCTGGGCGAAATGGGTCGGGTGGAGGAAGCGGTCAAGCAGCTCCAGGGGCTGATGAACCATACCCCGGCTGACGGGGATCTTTACCTCAACATGGCACAAGTGTTTATTCAGGCCAAACAATATGCCCAGGCGGAAGAGGTTGTCAACAAGGCGCTGGGGTACACCTCCAAGCCGGAGGAACAGGTCTATCCGCGCTTTCTGCTCGGCTCCATATATGAGCGGCAGAAGAAATACGACTTGGCGGAAGAGCAATTCAAGAAAGTCCTGGCGGCCGATCCCTTGAACGCCTCGGCGGCGAATTATCTGGGCTACATGCTGGCGGATCGGGGCGTGCGGCTGGAGGAGTCAGTGAAGTACATCCAGACGGCCTTGCGGCTGGAACCGAATAACGGGGCTTATCTAGACAGCCTGGGTTGGGCTTACTACAAGATGGACCGCTGCGACCTCGCCGGACCCCCCCTGGAACAGGCGGCGCGCTTGATGGCCGACGATCCCACCATCCACGAACATCTTGGCCACCTCTACCTACGCATGGGTAAGGATGCCCTGGCCGCACAGGAATGGGAACGCGCCCTCAAGGAATGGCCCCGGGCGGTATCGAGCGACTTCGATGCCGACCAGGCGGCTAAGCTCCAAAAGGAGCTCGGAGAGCTGAAACTCCGCCTCTCGAAGCAACGTGCTGCCCAGAAATAATTCGTAGCGCGGGCGAGCCGCCCGTGCTGCGAACTCACTGATTTGGAAAAATCTATTCGTCTCCGTGCCTTCGCGAAGATTAACCTGGGGCTCAAGCTTCTGGGCAGGCGCCCCGACGGCTATCACGAGATCCGCAGCATTTATCAAACCATTGCGCTTCATGACCGGCTGGAGATTTCCGTCTCCAGGGCTGGAGAAGGAATAGGTTTGCAGTGCGACGATGCGCAGATACCCCCAGGGAGCGAGAACCTCGTGTATCGTGCCTGCGAGCTCTGGCGGCGCGCGACCGGGTTTCGAGGCGGGGTGCGGGCGCGGCTGGAGAAGATGATTCCCGCGGGCAGCGGCCTGGGGGGAGCCAGCAGCGACGCGGCGGCAGCCCTGGAGGGACTGGAACGGCTGTGCGGTGAGAAGTTGCCGCCGAGCCGGCGATTTTCTCTGGCGGCCCAGTTGGGGTCGGATGTTCCGCTCTTTCTGCTGGGCGGCAGGGTCCTGGGCTGCGGGCGGGGCGAAGAAGTATATCCGCTTCCCGACCTCCCTCGGCGCGAGTGCTTGGTGGTTTTCCCCGGGTTTTCCATCTCTACCGCAGAGGCTTACCGGGAAGCGGATTTGCGGTTGACAACCCAAGGCAAACTTCGTAGCATTAGGGGTGTCGGTGCGTGGCCACAATTTCCCTTGCTCAATTGGGGACCGGCCGAAAATGACTTCGAGCAGGTCGTTTTCGCAAGGTGGCCTGAGTTGGCGCGCTTGAAGCGGCTTCTCATCCGGGCCGGAGCCGAGATCGCTTCCCTGACGGGAAGCGGGTCTGCTGTCTACTCGGTCTTTGAATCTGCCCGTCAGTTGCTCCACGCATCCAAGCTAATCCCCAAAGGGTGGCTCAAGTTCCGGTCACGCACGTTGTCACGAGCTGAATACCGGCGATTCCTGTGCGAGCGGTGAAAGGCGAGGAGAACTGGGAGGTCGTCCAGTGGTAGGACACATGCCTTTGGAGCATGGAACCCTGGTTCGAATCCAGGCCTCCCAGCCAAGTTGCAACTAATAGCACAGGGGCGTCTGCCTGTGCCTTACTCACGGCCCTGGCATAGTTACCGGTGCTGGCGGTACGGCGTGGGCCAGAGGCCCGCGTTACACGAGTGGGAGTGAGGATAAGAGAGCGATGGACCCGTGTCAACATAAACTAAAGGTTTTCACTGGGAATGCTCATCCGGCTCTGGCCAGGGAGATATGCGCGCAATTGAAGGTGCCCCTGGGCCGGGCGCACGTGGGACGGTTTCCTGACGGAGAGGTTCGGCTCCAGATCCTCGAGAATGTCCGCGGCGCCGACGTCTTTGTCATCCAGCCCACCTGCAACCCGGTTAACGACAACCTGATGGAACTGCTGGTGATGCTGGATGCTCTGCGCCGCGCCTCGGCAGAGCGGGTTACGGCGGTAATTCCCTATTATGGTTATGCGCGGCAGGATCGCAAGGATCGCCCGCGGGTGCCCATTTCCTCGAAGCTGGTTGCCGATTTGTTGACTTCGGCGGGCACCAGTCGTGTGTTGGCTCTTGACCTGCACGCCGGCCAGATCCAGGGCTTCTTCAACATCCCTGTGGACCACCTCTATGCCACGCCGGTGACGGTGCGTTATTTTCAGCGCCTGAAGCTGAAGGACCCCGTGGTGGTTTCTCCGGACACGGGTGGGGTGGAAAGAGCCAGAGCCTTTGCCAAGCGGCTCAACGTGCCCCTGGCGATCATTGACAAGCGCCGTGAAGACGCCAACGTGGTGGAAATGTTCAACGTGGTGGGCGAGGTTGAAAACAAGACGTGTTTAATCGTCGATGACATGGTGGATACCGCCGGCACACTGGCGAAAAGCGCCCAGGCGCTGATCGAGAAGGGCGCCGCCAAGGTCTACGCGTGTTGTTCGCACGGCGTGTTTGCGCAAGACGCCATCACCAGGATTTGCGCGGCGCCCCTCGAGCAGGTGGTGACCACCAATTCCATTCCGCCCTCGCCGGCGGCAGAGCAGTGCGGAAAAATCAAGGTGCTGAGCGTGGGCAAGCTGCTGGCGCAAGCCATTCGGTCGATACACGAGGAAACTTCGGTCAGCAAACTCTTTATCTGAAGGGGTGGAGAGGCGGCGGCTGACGGATCGGTTGGCGTGGGTGATGTCATTCCGAGCGAAGCGAGGAATCTCGCTCTGGCTCGGCTCGCAGCCTGGTATCGCCTCGCCAGAAACCCGAGCGAGAATGCTCGCTTCGTTCGGAATGACATGCAGAATGCTGTGGCAATGAGGAGCAGAAAGTCATGACCCAGGTTCAAGCGGTGGAAGTCGAGGCACGACAGGAGTTCGGAAAGAATGCGGCGCGGCGCTTGCGGCGCGCCGGGCGGATCCCGGGCGTGGTTTATGGCGGCGGAGGGCCCGCGATTCCCGTGGCGGTGGATCCCAAGGAGATTTTGCGTATTCTCCACTCCGAGTCCGGCCACAATGCTATCTTCACCCTCGAGGTTCGCGGCAAGGCTCCGGCTCGAGTCATGATCCGCGACTGGCAAACCGAGCCCATTGATGGGCATCTTCTGCACGTTGATTTGGTCCGCATCGCTCGAGATACGAAACTGAAGCTCCACGTCCCCATTCATGTAAGCGGCGAGCCGGTGGGTGTGAAGGTGCAAGGCGGAGTCTTTGAGTTTGCGCTCCGGGAAGTGGAGGTGGAATGCCTTCCCGACGATATTCCGGAGCATTTTGTCGCCGACGTAAGCGGCCTCGAGATGGGTAAGAACCTTCGCGTTTCCGACTTGCCGGTGGATCCGAAGGTCAAGATCCTGACCGATCCCGGGCGCGTGGTGGCGCATGTGGCGGAGTTGCGAGCGGTAGAAGAGGTCAAGCCCGCCGCTGAAGAAGCCGCGGCTGAGCCCGGCGAACCCGAAGTAATCCGTAAGGGCAAGGCGGAGGAGGAGGCCGAAGCAGGAGCGCCGGAAGCCAAGAAGGAAGGCAAGAAGGAGAGCTAGAGTTTCGAAACTGGAAACTCGAAAATGGAAACTCGAAATTCAAGCCGACGTTCGCTTTTCAAATTTCGGTTTTCGAATTTCGATTTTCGATCTTCGTATTTCGGTTTTCGGATTTCGTATTTCGATTTTCGGTTTTCGAAATGAAGATGATCGTGGGCTTAGGAAACCCGGGCTACGAGTACCACCTGACACCCCACAACCTGGGTTTTATGGCCGTGGACAGCCTTGCAGAGGAGTGGGGTGTGGAATTGACGCATTACGAAGCCCAGGCCTTGACCGCTTCAGCGCGCGTAGATGCCAGGAAGGTGCTTTTGGCCAAGCCCCAGACTTATATGAATTTGAGCGGGATGGCCGTGGCCAGGCTGGTGGCGAAATACGGCCTGGAGGTAGGCGATTTGATTGTGCTGGTGGACGACGTGGATCTTCCTCTGGGCAGCTTGCGCATCCGACCCCGAGGCAGCGCGGGCGGCCACAAGGGACTAAAGTCCCTTATCGGGGCGCTCGAGTCGGGTGATTTCGTTCGCGTGCGCATGGGCGTCAGTCCGCCGCCGCCGATCGCGGATAGGGTTTCCTACGTGCTCGGGCGATTCCGTGAGGCCGACTTGGAAACCGTTACTGAAATGCTCAGACAGGCCTGCGAAGCTGTGCAGGTCATTCTTCGAGAAGGTTCGCAAAAGGCGATGAACCGCTTTAACCGGCGGGTTTCAGCCCAACCATGGTGAGGTTTCATGCGTAATTACGAGATCATCTTTATTGTCCGGCCCGATGTCACCGAAGAAGACGTGGACAAGCTCATTGCGCAGATGGAAGGCGTGGTGGCGGGCACGGGCGGCAAGCTCGAAAAAGTCGAGAAGCTCGGCCGCCGCCGGCTTGCTTATCGAGTCCGGAAGCAACGGGAGGGCATCTACGTTCTCTTCCGGCTTCAGGGTTCCGGCGATACCGTCAAAGAGTTCGAACGCCGCTTGAAGGTCATCGACACGGTGATCAAATATCTGAGCGTTCGGATTGACGAAGACTTGGAGCGCGCCGAGAAGTTCAAAGCTTTGCGGTCAAAGCAGGAGTCTAAGAAACGCCGCTCGAAGCCTCCCGCGGCCCCGGCTCCACTGCCGATCGCGGAAGTACCCCAAGGATGAAGGAGCAGACCAACATGGCAGTACCCCGAACCAACTCTGGAGACCCGGAGCGCCCGCAGCCCAGGCGGGAGGGCGGGCCTTCAGGTCCCAAGAAGCAGTTCTTCCGCCGGCGAAAGGTTTGCAAGTTCTGCGAGGAAGCGATTGACATCATCGATTACAAGGACGCCCGTCTGGTGGGAGGGTTCATTTCCGAGCGGGGCAAGATACTCCCTCGCCGCCTGACCGGAACATGCTCGACCCATCAGCGATCTTTGAGCCTGGCCATCAAGCGTGCGCGGAATATCGCCTTGTTGCCGTTTTCCACCGGCTAGCCCCCGGGCAAAAGGAGTTTAACGATGGAAGTAATTCTGTTGGAGAATGTTGAAAAGCTTGGATCAAGAGGGCAAATGGTGAAAGTGGCTGACGGCTACGGGCGCAATTATCTTCTGCCCAAGAACCTGGCCATCGCGGCTACGCCTCAGAACCGCAAGCTGATCGAACAGCAACGCATCCGGTTTCTGAAACTGGAAGCGAAGGAAAAAGGCGACGCGGAGGACTTGGCGACGCTGCTTCGGGGTGTCAGTGTTACCCTGACTCGAAAATCCGGAGAAAAAGGCACGCTCTTCGGTTCTGTCACCGCTATGGACGTTGCTGAGAGGTTGGCGGCCCAAGGTTACAACATCGACAAGCGGAAGATCGCGCTCGATTCTCCCCTGAAAGTTTTGGGTGAATACGATGTGCCGATAAAACTGCACCGGGACGTAACGGCCTTCATCAAAGTGAGGGTGGAAGCCGAGGCGGAGACAAAGGCCCAGCCTCAGGCTCAATCTCCACCGCCGTCGCCTGCCCCGGAAGCAGAGCCAGCCGCCCAATAACCACATGTCCCCTTGCCATTCCGAGCGTTGCCCAACTGTCATTCCGAGTGTACATGGCCGTTCGGCACACCCAAGGAGACGAAAATCACCGTCCTTGTCACCCCCGCGTCAGCGGGGGTCCACGTCAGTCCATGAGAAGCTGGATTCCCGTCGGCTGACGGGAATGACGGGCCTGCGGTGATTTTCGCGAGGGCGCAGAGAGGAATGTCGCTCTGCTTTTCGGCGCAGGGGGCAAAAATCTCTTCTGGACTTTTTCCCAACTGGTATAATTCCTTCCGAATATTTTTCTGATCGTGGGGAAACTTTCTTTTCCATGCCAAGCACCACCGCCAGTGACCGAGTTGCACCTCATAATTTGGAAGCCGAGCGGGCCTTACTCGGTTCCATTCTCCTGGATAATTCGGCCCTCAACCTCGCACTCGAGGGAGTCGGCAAGGACGATTTCTTTTCTGAAGCCCACCGCATCACTTTCGATAAAATGATCGCCATCTCGGAGAAGAATCGCACCATCGATCTGGTTACGCTCTCCGAGGAGCTCGCCAAGGAGGGGCAGATCGAGAAGGCGGGCGGCGCCGCCTACCTTGCTGCCCTCACGGATGGTGTGCCTGTCGGCACCTCCGTCGCCGTCTCGGAGTATTCCCGCATCGTCAAAGAGAAGTCGATTCTGCGCCGCCTGATCAACGCTTCGAACAACGTGATTTCACGCTGTCTGGAGGGGACGGATGACCCCGACACGCTGATCGATCTGGCTCAAAGCCAGGTCTTCGACATCGCCGAGCAGAAGGTCCAATCCGGCTTCGCCAACATCGGTGACATAATGCGCTCGAGTTTTGGCACCATCGACAATCTCATCGACCGCGGCCAGCGCGTCACTGGCATTGAAACCGGCTTCGTGGACCTCGACAACATGACCTCGGGACTCCAACCCGGTGAACTCGTGGTGGTGGCCGCGCGCCCTTCCCTCGGCAAGACCGCCTTGGCCCTCAACATCGCCGCCCACGCCGCCATCAAGCACCATAAAACCGTGGGGTTCTTCTCGCTCGAAATGAGCAAGGAGTCGATAGTCATTAGGCTGTTGTGCTCTGAAGCGGAAACCGACAGCCACAGGCTCCGCAGCGGATTCGCGACGAGTCGCGCGGATTGGAACAAGCTGACCCACGCCTTGGGCCGGCTCGGGGACGCTCCACTCTTGATCGAAGACACTCCTGCCCTGAGTATCATGCAGATTCGCGCCAAAGCGCGCCGCCTGAAAATGGAAAGGGGATTGGACCTGATGATCGTAGATTACCTTCAGCTTGTCTCCGGTCAGGGGCGCTTTGAGAACCGCACGCAGGAGGTCAGCTACATCTCGCGCGGCTTGAAGAGCCTCGCCAAAGAGTTGAAGGTCCCGGTCCTGGCGCTTTCCCAATTGAGCCGTGCCCCCGAGCAGCGGCCCGGCCAGCGGCCCCAGTTGTCCGATCTTCGCGAATCCGGATCGATCGAACAGGACGCCGACGTGGTGATCTTCATTTTCCGGGAGCGCAAGGCGGCGGAAGAAAGCGAAGCGGAGGGTGAGGTGGACCGGCGCGGACATGAAATGAAACTGATCGTCGGCAAGCAGCGCAATGGCCCCACCGGCGATATCCCCGTCGTGTTTATGAGACCGTACGCCAAGTTTGAGAACATGGCCCACGGTCAGAAATCAGCGATGGAATGATGGTGGTAGCGCGGACCTCCGCTCTTGAGGTGCGCGGCTCTGGAGCTTAATTTG
>Ga0315282_10003833_pt1 | contig 26711 bp, 23 predicted proteins | sample YL17G07_20_MG_FD_203693 | JGI IMG/M metagenome (GOLD analysis project Ga0315282, IMG submission 203693) | Sediment microbial communities from Yellowstone Lake, YNP, Wyoming, USA - YL17G07_20 | ecosystem: Environmental > Aquatic > Freshwater > Lake > Sediment | place: USA: Wyoming | collected...
TCAGGCTTGCCCACGCGCGCTCCGTCAACTGCGCCACGACCTCAGCCCCGAATCCGCAGTACGTCACCGCCTCGTGCGCCACCACCAGCCGTCCCGTCTTGCGCACCGACGCCACCACCGTCTCGTAATCGGCCGGCAGCAATGTGCGCAGATCGATCACCTCTGCCTCGATGCCATGGGACGCCGCGAGCTCCTGTGCCGCCTCCAGGCATTGCCCCGCCATCGCTGACCACGATACTACGGTGACATCCTTCCCTTCACGCGTCACCCTCGCCACCCCGATTGGCTCGAGCGTTTCCTCGGCCGGCATCGCCCCGGTGGTGGAGTAGAGGGCCTTGTGCTCGATGACCACGACCGGGCTCGGGTCGCGGATCGCCGACTTCAGCAGTCCACGTGCATCTGCGCACGTGCCCGGCATGACGACCTTGAGCCCCGGGATGTGGGTCACCCACGTCTCGAGTGATTGCGAATGCTGCGCGGCGTACCCATGCCCCCCGGCGGAGGTGCGAATCACCATCGGAATCGAGAGCTGACCGCCGCTCATATACCGCAATTTCGCCGCGTTGTTGGCGATGGCGTCGAGCGCGATCGATAGGAAATCGCAGTACATGATTTCGGCCACCGGCAGCAATCCGCCGATCGCGGCTCCGACGGCCATCCCGGCGATGGCTGCCTCGGAGATCGGCGTGTCGCGCACCCGCTTCTCGCCGAACTCTCGCAGCAGCCCGCGCGTCGCGCCATACACGCCGCCATAAACGCCGATATCTTCGCCCATGAGGAAAACGCGCTCGTCGCGCAGCATCTCCTCGCGCAGCGCAGTGCGCACCGCCAGGGCATAGGCGACCTGTCGCATGCCGCCGGTCCTCGCCGCGCCCTCAGCGGTTGTCGCCATAGACATCCTCCATCGCCCATTCAACCGGCGGCGGCGCGCTCTTCTGTGCCTCCTCGGCCGCCTCGTCTATCTCCCGCTTGACGCGTTCCCGAAGCTCTACCAGGACGTCCATCGAGAGCCCACAGTCATCGGACAGCTCGCGCTCGGCAAGGTGAACCGGATCGTGCTCGCGGAACTCATCGCGTGCTTCCTCCGGCGGGCGATAACGCAAGGTGTCCCTGGTATAGTGGCCGACGAAGCGATAGGTATTGGCGACGAGCAGCACCGGCTGTTGATGGCTGCGGCAGACTTCCGCCGCCCGGCGCGCGGCCTCGAATGTGTCCCAGACGCGCATGCCGTCCACCGTGTCGTGCCACATGCCATACGCCGCCGCGCGATCCGCAAGATCGGTCACCGCGCTCGACCGCTCGAGCGACACCGAAATGGCATAGCGGTTGTTCTCACAGATCAGGAACAGCGGCAGCTTCCACAAACTGGCGAGATTCGCAGTTTCGTGAAAGGCGCCGGTGTTGATCGCGCCGTCGCCGAAGAAGACCGCGGCGATGCGGCCGTTCTCGAGGTACTTCGCGGCGAAGGCGAGGCCCGCGCCGATGGGGATGTCCGCGCCCACAACCGGATTCGCACCGACGAAGTTGGTCGCGATGTCGCACAGGTGCATCGAGCCGCCCTTGCCGCGGCAGAGGCCATCGCGCCGGCCCATGATCTCGGCGAACACTCGTACCGGCGGCGAGCCCCGAATCAGACAATGGCCGTGCCCGCGGTGCGTGCTCAGCACGTAGTCCTGCGGCTCGAGCGCGCGAATCACGCCGACGCCGGTCGCTTCCTGGCCGATGTAGAGGTGGGTCAGGCCGCGAATCAAGCCGGCCGGGAACAGCTCGCCGTCGATCTTCTCCTCGAAGAACCGCACACGCAGCATGTCCTCGTACAGACTCAGCAATTGCTCTGTCGGCGGCTTGCCGGCCATTACTATCCGCCCTGTTCCCCGGACCACGATTCGATCCGCTGCTTAACCGCCGACAGGAAGTCGGCTCCCACCGCGCCGTCCACAATGCGGTGGTCAACCGTCAGCACCAACCAGACGGTCGGTCGCGCCACTATCGCGTCGCCCGCCACCAGCGGCCGCTTGGCGATCGGGCCGATTGCCAGAATCGCGGTCTGCGGCGGGCTGATGATCGCGTTGAAAAGGTCTATGTCCCTTGGGCCGACATTTGAGATCGTGAAGCCCGCCCACTGCTGAAAGCTGGCCCGCAACCGTCCGCCGCGGGCCAGTTCCGTCAGCTCTCGCGCTTCTTCGCCGATCTGTCGCAGCGGCTTCTGGTTCGCGTCGAACAGCGTCGGCAGCAGAACTCCCTGGTCGGTCTGCACCGCGAAGCCCAGGTGCACCGGCTTGAACACCTTCAGTCCCTCTTCCTCATACCAGGCGTTCAGGATCGGGAAATCAGGCATGAGCCGTGCGATGATATAGATGAACAGGTCGTTGAAGGTCGGCACGAACCCATCGCCGCTCTCCTTGCGGCGATTGCGATAATCCACGAGTGGGCCGACGTCCGTCTGCGCGAAGAGATCGAAATGCGGTATCTCGCGCCGGCTCCTGCTCACGCGGTCGCCGATGGCAAGGCGTGTGCGGCTGTGCGGGATGATCTCAAACGCCGGTGGTTCTTTGGGGACGTTCATTGACGCAGCCAGCCCTCCATCCTCTCGAATTGGTGTCCGCGTCCGGCACGCCCGGGAGCATTCCGTCGGTCACCGCTCAGCTGCCACCAACGGCGGTCGCTCTGCGACGTGCGCCTCCGTGCCGACGCATTGGCGCAAGGTCTTGGAGTGTACTACTTCCCCCGCGCCGCCAGCAAGCGCTTGGACACGTCATCCCAGTTGACGAGGTGCTCCATGAACGCCTTGGTCCACTCCGGGCGCTTGTTCTGGTACTTCAGGTAGTAGGCGTGCTCCCACACATCGAGGACGAGGATGGGCGCTACGCCCCATTGCGTCAGGTTCTCGTGCTTCTCGGCCTGGAGCACAACCAGCGCGTCATCTTCCTTGCGATAGGCCAGAATGCCCCAGCCGGAACCGGCGACCGCGTTGGTGGCCGCGAGGAACAGGCCCTTGAACGAATCGTAGCTGCCGAACTGCTTCTCGATCGCCTTCGCGAGTTCGCCTGCCGGCGCGCCGCCTCCGCCCGCCTTCATGTTGGTCCAGAAGATCGAGTGCAGAATGTGGCCCGAACCGTGGAACGCCAGTTCGCCGCACACAGCCTTGGCTGCTGCGAAGTCCCCCGACTGAAGCATCGCCGCGGTCTTCTCCTCGGCGGCGTTCAGGCCCTTAACGTAGCCCGCATGGTGGATATCGTGATGCAGCCGCACCGTCTGCTCGTCGTAGTGCGGCTCCAAGGCATCATAGGCATACGGCAACTGTGGAAGCTCGTGGTGATGCGACATTTTCCTCTTCCCTCCCATCTATTAGTGACGGCGAGCCGACGCCGCCGTCTCTTGCTCCGACCCGTGCCCGCCAACCGGCGGCCTATTTGGATTCTCGCTGGCTGGCCACAACCCTGTCTCCAGACATGACATTCTTGGCTATCCATCGAGCACTGGCGCCTCGAGCGGGCTGATACTGGCGACACGGATGATCCAGGACGCACGCGATGTGGCTGAGCCGCCCCCGTGTGGAGGGTCCGCCCCACAACCTCATCCCGGTGGGCAAGCGTCCGATCGAGTGGCGGCCGTGGGCTCGTCCCGCTTGAGGAGCGCTTCTGGATTCACGATATTGTGCGGCACTTCACCACGCATCGCCGCGAATACGTTGTCCGCGGCGAGCATGATCATGCGCGTGCGAGTGCCCGTCGTGGCGCTGCCGATGTGCGGCGCCAGCACGACATTGTCGAGGTCAGCGAGGCCGGCTGCAAGATCGGGCTCGAGCTCGAAGACGTCCAGCGCGGCGCCCGCGATGCGTCTCGCGCGCAGCGCGTCCACGAGCGCCGCCTCGTCCACCACGGGACCGCGCGAGGTGTTGACGAGGTAGGCGGTTGGCTTCATCAGCGCGATGCGGTCGCGGCTGATGAGATGCCTCGTCTCGGCTGTGAGCGGCACGTGCAAAGATACGAAGTCGGCTTCCCCGAGCGCCGTCTCGAGGTCAACGCGGCGCGCGTCCAGGTCGCGCTCCAGGGATTCGCTTGGCTCCGGGTTCACGTAAACCACCCGCATGCCGAAGCCCATCGAGCGCTTCGCGAAGGCGCTGCCCACGCGTCCCGCGCCGATCACGCCGAGCGTCTTGCCGGACACATCGGCTCCCAGCATCAGGTCAGGTTCCCACCCCCGGAACTGGCCCGAGCGTACAAAGCGGTCGGCCTCGACGATGCGGCGAGCGATCGCCATGAGCAGCATCCAGGCAAGGTCGGCGGTGGCATCGGTAAGGACGTCGGGGGTATTCGTAACGACGATGCCGCGCGCGGTCGCGGCCCGCACATCGATATTATCGAAGCCAACGGCGCAGTTCGCGATCACTCGAAGCGTTTCGGCTCGTTCGATCACCTCGGCGTCGATCTTATCCGTGAGGAACGCGATCACCGCGTCGCGATGGCGCAGACTGCGGATGAGCTCATCGCGCGTGAGCGTGCGCCGTTCCGGGTTGATCTTGATGTCGGAACAAGCGTCACAGAGACGTACACGCGCGGCATCGGAGATGGGGCGGGTGACGTAGATTCGGCATGCCTCGGCCATCAATGGCTTCTCCCACGAGCAGTTGTCCAAAGAGCGAATGCCCTGGAGGCCGCTTACCCGTCGCCCAGCCGGCGCTTGCTTGAGGATCGCGATCTCTGCTTTGCGCCGGGGGCCGGCGGGCTTCGCTGGGTCACGCCCTGCCGGCGAGCCGCGCCGAGGAAAGCGGCGATTGGGCAACCGACCTGACTATCGCAGCGCTTCCTGCGACGCTATTACGCCCAGCGCGTCGCTGGCCGCGATCACCTGCTGCGTTCGCCCGTTGCAGCGCGAGCAGTGTTCTTCACTTACACACCACTCGCAGCCGTGCGGGTGCACTCCATTGCTCGCGCGCAGCTGCGCATAACCGACACCCTGATTGGCGTGCTGCGGTTTCTCTCGGGACATTCACTATTCTCCTGGTTGAAAGCGTTGTACTGTCATGGTCACCGAGCCGCTGCCGCGGGGCTAGCGCGGCGCCAACCGGTCTTAGGTTGACGGCTCGACGACGGTTATGGCCGCGCTCGGGCAGCTTTCCGCTGCCTCGACGATCGTTTCGCGTTCAGCACCTTCAGGATCTACCACCACCGCTATGCCCTCGTCATCCAGTTCGAACACTGCCGGCGCGATGCCGACGCATATCCCCTCTCCCGTGCACTTGCTGCGATCGACGACGACGCGAACTTCACCCATTGCGGTGTACTCCTTACGTGACTACGCCTAACCTGGATTATTCATACCACGCTTGAAGAGCGTGCATCCTACCTGCGATGCGTGCGCGCATGAATAATGCGCGCTAACGGGCGCTTGCCCTCCGAGCGACAGGCAACAAACATAACAACAACGGCGATCTTTCCCTCAAAGCTATCAGGAAGATGTCAGGCTGTGAAGCATGGCTATGTCTCAGCGGCGCCACATGGGAGCAACGTCATCCTTCTCAGGATGCGAATGTCGCGTGGGTGCCACAATCCCTCGCAGCGAGCCAGCCGCGCCCAACGCGGCGCTAGAAGTGAAGCAGGAGAGTCGCACGCGAGGTGGGAAGATGCGATAACGAAGCCCGCCCCGAGTGGACGGCGCTCGCGTGAAAGGACGACCCAATGACCGAAGGCCAGCAACCTGCCTACGATGTGATCATCATCGGCGCTGGGCCGGCGGGCGGCACCGCGGCGATCTATGCGGCGCGCGCACGGCTCAAGACGCTGGTCATCGATAAAGCCAAACTTGGCGGCTCGCTGGCTCTTGCGCCGTGGATCGCTAACTTTCCGGGGATCACCAAGCCGGTGCCGGGCGCCAAGCTGGCCCGGATGATCAAGAAGCAGGCCATCGATTTTGGGGCCGAGTACCTCCAAGCGCCGGTGCTCGGTGTCGACTTCAGCGGCGACACCAAGCAGGTGTTCACGACCGAGGGCGTGCGGCAGGGCAAGACTGTCATCATTGCGACCGGCGCGCTGGGCAGAGGCTCGCGCGTCCCAGGCGAGGATGAGTTCATCGGTCGCGGCGTCGGGTATTGCGCGACCTGCGACGGGCCTTTCTACCAGGGCAAAGTGGTGGCGGTGGTAGGGAACAGCGAGGAGGCGTTTGATGATGCCCTGCTTCTGACCAAGTTCGCCGAGCGCGTGTATCTGGTGGTCCCCGCGCCGAAGGTGGCAGTCGAGGACGACGTGCGGCGTGCGATTGAGGCCGAACCCAAGATTGAGCTGCTCATGGATAACAGGCTCACGGGGATCCGGGGCGATCAACAAGTGCGCGAGATCGTGCTCGCTGGGCGCGGCAACGAGGCCCACACGCTCGCGGTCGACGGCGTCTTCATCTACCTCGCCGGCAACAAGCCGGTCACGGACTTCCTTCAGGGAGCACTCGACGTAACCGACAGAGGATGTGTCTTGACCGACCACACGATGACGACCAGCATCCCCGGGGTCTTTTCGGCAGGGGATGTGCGATGCACCGACTTCCGCCAGGCCATCACCTCCGCGGCCGACGGCGCGATTGCGGCGATGTCGGCAGACCGCTACGTCAACCGCCGCGAGAGTTTTCGCCCGAGCCGGTGAAGCGCGCGCGCCCGCGGGAAGGCACCATGAGCAATTCCAGACTTGTCCTCCGCTACGGCTTCAACCCACATCAGGCAGCATCTATCAGCTCGACGAAGGGGCCCCTCCCCTTTCGTGTCCTGAACGGGATCCCGAGCGCCATCAACCTGATGGACGCGATGAACGCCTGGCAGTTGGCGCGCGAACTGCGGCAAGCGCTGCGCCTGCCGGCCGCCGCATCCTTCAAGCACGTCAGTCCGGCGGGCGCGGCAGTGGGGCTGCCCTTACCGCCGACTCTGGCGCAAGCCTGCTTCGTGGACGACATGGAGCTGTCGCCGCTGGCGCAGGCCTACGCGCGCGCCAGAGGGACCGACCGGCTTTCATCGTACGGCGATTGCGCCGCGCTCAGCGATCCGCTCGATGCCGCTACCGCAGAGCTGATCCGGCGCGAGGTGTCGGACGTGCTCATCGCGCCCGGCTTCGAGGCGGGCACGCTTGCCGTGATCCAGCGCAAAAAGGGCGGCAAGTACGTCGTGCTCGAGGTTGACCCCGGGTACGTTCCGCCGGCTCGGGAACAACGGGATTTGTTCGGCATGACATTGGAGCAGGATCGCAACATCTTCATGCCGCGACCCGAGGACTTGCGCGATATCGTCACCCGCAACCGCGATCTGCCCGAGGAAGCCCAACGGGACGCGCTCCTCAGCCTCATCGTGCTGAAGTACACCCAGTCGAACTCGATTGCCTTGGCGTGGCAGGGGCAGACGGTTGGGGTCGGAGCGGGACAACAGTCACGTTTGCACTGCGCGCGGTCGGATTGCGCTTCGAGCCGGGAGTGCGACGGCCTGAGCGCGACAATGCGATCGAGACGTTCCTGTCCCAGGAATCGGACGAACACGCAATAAGCAGTCTCGCTGACGTGCTGACTGAGGTGCCGCCGCGCCTCAGCCTCGAAGACCGCGCCGACTGGCTTGGCACGATGCACGGCGTCACGCTTGGCTCGGACGCGTTGATCCCGTTTCGCGACACCCTGGATCGATGCGCGCGCAGCGGCGTCCGCTATGTGGTGCAGGCGGGCGGTGCGGCGCGCGATGAGCAAGTGCTGGCCGCGGCAAACGAATACGGCATGGCTATGGTTCACACCGGCGTTCGGCTGTTCCACCACTGACCGCGCTCAGCATGACTTGAAGGCGACGGCTTCAACGAACTCATCGTCCCGTGCAGCGACGGCAGTATCACGTGCTTCGCGACCGCCGCCTAGCCTCAAGGCGATCGCCGCAGCACCAGGGCCTGGCGGCTCTACGGCTTCTTCGCCGCTATCGCCGCCCGCAGCTCAACCAGCGCATCCGCGATCTGGCGGCGGTTCCGCTGAAGTACGTCGAAGGGCAGCACGTTGGCGTCGATGCCGGCGTTCACCTCATCTAGCGCCGTCGCGCGCACGGCCCTGGCTTTCTCGCGCAGTGCCGAATCCACCCCCGCCTTCTCTGCCTCCGCGATGGCATCATCAAGCACCAGCACGGCCGTCACATCCTGCACCCCGTCGTGCGCCGCGCGCCACCGCCGCGACTCCACGACCTCCGTGCGGTCTATCGCGACCGTGCCATAATCCGGCTCGTTCCTCGGTCCCACCGACCACAGGTTGGAGTAGAAGTAAACCCAGAATCCCGACCCGCGCGCGCCGTTTCGCAGCGCCGTCCACGGCTGCCGGCGGTAGAACCCCAACGGCGGCAGCATGCGCACTTCCCCCGGCGCGTCGTACATCCACACCCGCCGGTTGCGCGTCGAGATGATGTCGTAGATGTCTTTTCGATCCGAGAGACCGCTCGCCGGCTGCCACACATCCACCCACGGGTCGAGTTCTTTAATCCACTCGGTGGTGTATGCGCCTCCCGCCGGGTCGGCATAGATCGGCGCCTTCGGATCCGCCTCACGCAGAATCTTCGCTGCCGCGATCAACTGCTCAATGCCGGTGTGCCCGGAGTTGCCCGGCTCGTCCACTGGGTAGAACGCGAAGTCGCGGTAGGTGATCCCGATCGATGCGAGATGCTCCACGAACTCACGCATCCATTGCCTGTACGCCTGCTTCCACACCGGCGAATCCTGCGTAATGCCGGCGGGCGCGCTCAGCGGCAGCGAGCCGAAATACAGGAACGGGTCGCCCGGTTTGGCCTTCGCGACCAGCGAATCGAGTAGCGCCCAATCCACCGTCCCCACGAGACGCCCCTGTTCGTCACACGTCTGCGACGGCGTCGGCGCATAGATGACATTCGATCCATGCGAGATCAGGTTCTCGATGACCTTGTCACGCAGCGGCTCGGGATACCCCGTCGGCCACGCCCAGTTGCACATCTTCCACGGATACGGGTACGGCAGTGCCACCGGCAGCACGTCCAGGTGCAGGGCCATATCGACCGCCGCCGCGGCCATGGTCAGCGATTGCAGGTGTAGGTTCACCGTCCACTCGCCGGGAGCGAGATCCTTGGTGTCCACGACGACCCAAACCTGCGCGAAGCCGCCCGGCGCGAGTTGCACTGTGCGCCCCGCGTTCATCGCCGGCAGCATGTCGGGAACCGGTGTAGGGTTGAGAACGGTCGGCATCCAGACAACCTGCAGGAGGGTCAAGTGCTTCTCCCACGGCGCCTTGGCGCCAGTGGGCCCGACGAGGTCGGCCGGCTCCACGCGCACCTCGAATGGCTCGGGGCCGAGAGGGATGAGGTTAACGCAGAAGTCCTCCCGTTGGTTGCCGTAGGTCCAGGCAGAGAAGGCTGCCGTGGCCGAGGCCGCCGCAGGGAGCTCGTCCCGCGGGTCGGTGTTGTCCCACGGGTTGGAGTCTTGCCACGCGGCAAAGAGCATCTCGGGTGAGCTCGTCGCCACCTTCTGCGCCAAGCGCATGAAGGTCTTCTCTCGCGCCACTTGTGCACGCAATTGGGACGCCGCGTCGAGCACCAGTTGCGGGAATTCGGCCTGATGGACATCGCGGACGCGCCCCTCGAGGGTGGCGAGCGCCGAGTACAAATCCGACCGCCGCCGCTGGAGCTCCGCCGCGATCTGGGGCGCCTTTGCCGCGGGCGACGGACCGGCGCTCTTCTCGCGAGCGAAAACCGATTCCACCATCTTCCGCTCGGTGGCCAGGGGCGTAAACGCAATCTCGCGCCGATCCTCGACCACGACGCGCTGCTTCGCGGTATCGAGCAATCGCGCCTCGATCACATAGCGCCCGCTGTGCGTGAACGGCAGCTCCAACTCGACCGATCGCTTGCCCTGCAATGTGCGGAACGCCTGGGTGCCGCGCTTGCCGCTGGGTTCGATCAGCGTGACCTCAACGTACCCTCGTTCAGGCGTCGGCACGCTCCAGGTTGCTTGAACCTTGGTTTCGCCCAGCACCGTCTGAAAGGTCTTCGGCAGCAGCGAGCCCTTCGGTGCGGCCAGACGAGCCGGTCCCGCGACCTTCGCCGCGCCGAGAGGCAGCAGGCTGCCCGTCAAGGCCGCGTTCCCCCGATAGCACGGCCACGGCACCTTCCCGGCCTTGGTCGGATTGCCGAACTGGTACGCCCAAACCGTGTCGCGCGAGCAACTGACGACCTCGAGCTTCCGGTCGCCATTGATGTCCGCGATCAGCTCCGGGCAACCGCCCTCACCGCCCTGCGGGTACGCGCCGAGCACATTGCCCAGAGTGTCGACCACGAAGAACGAATTGCCGTTGATGTCGGCCTGGCGGGTGCCGACCGCGATCTCGAGGCGCCCATCGCCATCAACATCACCCACCGCCGGGCTGGAGTAGATGCCGGTGCCGCCGAGTTGCGCCTGCCACAGCTTCTCACCGGCTCGCGAGTAAGCGATCACCTGGTTGTACTTGGTGCCGGCGAGGATCTCATCGAACCCGTCGCCGTTGATGTCCGTCACGGTTAGCGCGCAGTAGCACTTGCTCGGTATCGGCGTCATCCAGAAGAGCTTGCCGGTTGGGCCGTCGAGGCAGAAGACCGCGCTGGTTGCGCCGGCCTTCAGGATATACACCTCGGGGACACCGTTGCGATCGGCATCGGCGATCACCGCGACCTCACGACCGAATTCCTCCGCCGCCGCGAACTCCCACAGCAGGTGGCCGTCGTTGGTGAGAGCAACCACGCGCCCGGCGTCAATGCCGCTGACGTACTCCGGCTGCCCATCGGCATTGATGTCGGCGACTGCGGGCGAGGAGATGTGGCCGGGTTCGGCGATCCTGAAGCTCCAGCGAAGGCGGCCCTTACCGTCCAAGCAGGTGAGCCAGCCGTCGCGATGGTTGACGAGGACATCGCGCCCCTTGCCGTCCGCACGCGGAGCCAGCACCACATTCGCGAAATCCCCGAACGAGTGGCGCGTCTCATACGACCACTTGGCCTTACCCTGCCCGGTGATGGCAGCGACGTGCCCGCGAACCGTGCAGGCGACGATCTCCGACTTGCCGTCGCCGTCAATATCGGCGCAGGCCGCGGCGCCGCCGATCCCATCGCCAACGTCGAACTTGAAGATGACCTGACCTTTGCCATCCAGTCGCAGCACGTGGTTGTCGCCGGTGCACACGACGACGCTGTCAGCGGCCTCGGCCGTGGGGTACGGAACGGGCGACCCGGCCCCGTTGCCGATCGGCGCGCTCCAGACGATGGTTCGCGCCAGTTCGGCCGCAGACCCGGAGGTCGCGGCAACAAGCAATGAGATAGCCAATGAGACGATGCAGCAGACAAGTGAGGCGCAATCGATGCGCATGGTGGGCCTCCCACGCCGGAGTCTTTCTTCTAGATTACGCGCGGCGTCGAACGACCCCTTCAGGTTGGGTCTCGGCCGCACCCAACCCAAGTCGTCGGGCCGGGCATGGGTACGCCAATCTTACGAGATCATCACGGTCACTGCTCTGACGACCAGTCGGTACGGAAATCCGCGTAGAGCGTCAGCCCGCCGTCGGCGAATATGGTTTGGCCCGTAATGTAGGATGCGTCATCAGAGGCGAGAAACGCCGCGACCGCGGCGATTTCCTCAGGCATCCCGACGCGCCCGACCGGGATGTGGCGTTCCACTTCCTTTCTCCTATGCGGGTCGTTGATCCATGCTTCGTTCATCGGCGTCGCGATGGCGCCGGGGCCCACCGCGTTCACCCGAATGCCCCGATCCGCGTACTCGAGCGCCAGCGTCCGCGTCAGGTTGCCCATGCCACCCTTGCTTACGGAATAGCCGATGAACTTGGGCTTCGGGATCGCCTGGTGGACGCTCGAATCGTTGACGATGACCCCTCCCCCACCGCGCGACAGGAAGTGCCTCAGCGCCTCGCGCGCGCACAGGTACGCGCCGCGAAGGTTCACGGCGACGACCTCATCGAACTCGCGCATGGACATCTGATCGCTGGGGCACTCTCTCTGGATGCCCGCGTTGTTGACGAGGATGTCGAGCCGTCCCCACCGATCCAGCACTTCCTTGAACATTCCCGCCACCGCGTCCTCATCCGATATATCCGTCTGCACCACGATCGCCTGGCATTCCTGCGCTCTGATGATGTCGCATGCCTGCTGTGCCATCTCCTGCGCCCGCTCGGCCAGCTCCGGCGCGCTCAGGTAGTTGATTGCGACATTCGCCCCCTCCTGCGCGAAACGAACCGCGATCGCCTCGCCGATGCCCGTCGCGCCGCCCGTGACCAGAGCATTCTTGCCAACGAGCCGTCTCATCTGCGGGACCTCGACCATCTGCGTCACCCCTTCTCGTGCGTCTTCGCTCCTAACATAATCGCCGGTTTGGCGCCGTTCGCCTGTTGCTGCACGTCGGGCCGGGCGGACAACGCGCCGCGGTTGTGCGATTCAGACGGCAGGAAAGGCCCTGCCGGTCGCCGCAAACCACGCGCCAGCGGCGCGTGGTCGCAGCGGCAATTCGATCGGGAAGTGCTGCACTGCTGACTCGGGACCGCCGTTTGCGAACGAAAGGACCAGCTGATGAGCGCGACGGAGCTGGAGGGCGAGCTCGAGACGATCCGCAGCGTAGTATTCGCCAAGCCACGCCCAGGCGATCTGCCGTATTATCTCGTACCCGACAACGCGCTCGCCCACGGCATGAGTCTCGGCAACAAGCAGATGTGGGTGACGTGCAAGGCCTCGGGTGCGATAGACAAGGTGTTCAGCCTCGAACTCGGGCAGGATATCACGGACTCAATCGTCGTAACCTATGCGGTTGCAGGCGAGGGCGCCGTAGGTGCCGGCTCCGAAGGCCGCGACGCCGCCGGATGCGCGGCGGGTTTCACGCTGGTGCGCCAGGATGGTCCGGGCCTGGTCGAGATTCATCCGTCGCGGCAGCGCCGCAGCATCCGCCTCAGCGGCGAACTGCGCGTCATCGAGACCATCCTACTGCCCAGACGCGCGGGCGAGGAACCGGCAGTCGTCTTCTGCAACGTCGCCATGACGAATGAATCTTCGCGGCCCCGCGTCGTCCGCATCTCGGCCTACGCCAGTCTGCAGGGGCAGACGCCGCCCGATGTTGCCGCCGCCTATGATGTCGATCTTGGCGCCCTCCTGGCGAGGAACCAGAGCGCGTCCGATTGGGTGCGGGTGTTCGGCAGCACGGTTGCCCCCTCCGCGTACGAGACGACTCACGACCTCAGCCAGGTCTACGCGGACGGCGGCGCGCGCTGTCTCGGCAATGATGTCTCAGCTACCGGCTCCATCCTCGGCGCCCTTCAGATTGACCTCTCACTCCAGGCCGCGGAGACGAGGTCGTTCTCGCTCATCCTCGCGTTCTCGCCGCGAGGGGAGCAGGCTGCGCGCACGCTTTACCTCGCCCACACCGACTTCCACGATATCCTGAAGCAGATGACGGACTACATGACCCCGACGCTCTCGGTCGCCAACGTCGAAACCCCCGACCCCATCATCAATGAGGGAGTGTTCTGGGCCAAGGTCAACATGCTGCGGGTGTTGGGACAATATCCACAAGGCCTGGCCTTCACCAACGAGCCCGGCGTATCGTCGAACGTGGTGGGCCGCGACGTCGCGTGGTTCGTGTACGGCTGCGATTACCTGATGCCCGATGTCTCGCGCGAGCTCCTGCGCGCGCTGGCGCAGCGGCAGTATCCCGACGGCAAGATCGTCGAGTACTACAACGCCATCACCGACGAGCGCGCGGACTACGACCTGAACATCAACGACGACACGCCGCTATTCGTGCTCGCAGCATGCCACCACTATCTGGCGACAAAGGACCTTGACGCGCTGCGCGAGCTGTACCCGGCCGCCGAGCGGGCCGCACGGTATCTCCTATCGCAGCGCGATGACCGCGGGCTGGTGTACTGCTCGGCCGAGGGCTTCGAGGTGCACGGCATCGCCTCCTGGCGCAACGTCATCCCATCATTCCAGATCAACGGCGCGGTCACCGAGATCAACGCTGAGTGCCACGCCGCATTGCGTGCCATCGCCCTGATGGCCCAAGCGCTGGGCGACGAGAAAGCGCACAAGGATTTCACGGCCGAGGCCCAGGCCCTGCGCGCCGCGATCAACGAGCACTTGCTCAACCCTCGCAACGGCATGTACTACCTCAACATCGACACCCAGGGAGCGGTGCATACCGATGTGACAACCGACGAAATCTTCCCGGTCATGTTCGGCGTCAGCGAGAGCGAGACGTCCTACCACATCATCAGCCGACTCGTGGGGCAGGACTTCAACACTCCCGCCGGGCTGCGCACGGTCTCGCGGGAAAGCCCGGACTACGACCCGATGAAGAACGTCGGCCTCAAGGGCGGGGTATGGCCGGGCGTCACGTTCTGGTACGCGTTCGCCGCGGCGCCCTATCATCCCGAGTTCATGGCCGAGGCGCTGCACTCGTCGTACGCGCATTACCTGCGCGACCCGCTCCGGAACAACACGGTGCCGGGGCAGTTTTCGGAATGGTTCGACGGTGAGTCGCTGGTGAACCGGGGGATGCGGCTGTCGCCATGGGAGCCGCCGCGGCTGTTGTGGGCGGCCGTCGAGGGGGCGTGCGGCATCACGGGTACCGCCGATGGCTGCCGCTGTCAGCCGCTCATCCCTCCGAGCTGGCAGTGGATCGGCCTGCGCCGGCTGCCGCATTGCGGCAAGCACATCTCCTTCTTCGCGGCCCGGCAGCACGACGGGCTCCACATCTACTCCAACGCCGGCCTCATCACCGACCACCCGCTCCACCGTTATGCGGATGACGTGACCAACATGGTGCACGTGCTCGATCACCGGGTGCACCGGCTCGCGCTGCGCGACAACCGTGAACTCGTGATCTGCGTGGGCAGTTCCGCCACGGGGACCCTGTGGGTGCCGATCCGCATCACCGGGCTCGTCGATGATGACCAGGACTACAGCCTCGAGGTGTACCGGCGGGAGGTGGGCGACTGGCAGCGGGGTGCGACGCGCAGCGGACGGAGCATGCGCCACCTCGCGACGCCGATCGAGGCCGGCGGTTACCGGATCCTGCGGATCACGAAGGCCTGACGCGAATCGCTTGGGCTGCGCGGTCCGAACGCGAAGCCCACAAATGCGGACGGGGCGGCACTACAACTGCCGCCCCGCCACTTCGGTTCAGCTACATCTACTTCTTCTTGGCCGCTTTCTTGGCCGTCTTCTTGGCCGCCTTCTTTACGGGCATCATATCACCCCCTTCCCTGCGCTGACCTCTCATGCGTTATTTTTACTCAGCGGCTCCTGAGATTGGGACAATCAGAAATGCGCCGTCACTGGCGCGCCACACCGTCAAGCCGCGCACCTCCGCCGGCACCCTCACCTGGCGCTGCGCAGCCTCAGCGAGAAACTCTCGAGCAACGGTATCGAGGCGCGGCTCGCGTCGCCACTCGATCGGCAGCAACGGTTGCTCGCCGAGCAGTTCCGACACACGCATCGCAAGCCGTTGCCGCGGCTGATGCAGCCCGCGCTCGAGGCGTGATAACGTCGCCGCCGTGGTCCCGACCATTGCTGCGACTTGCTCCAACGAGAGCCCGCGTGCCTGTCGGTATTCCTTCATCTGTCTGCCCAGCGTTCGGAACTTCACCTAGCGCCCCCTTCTATCAGCGTTGCATTGTAACGCAATGTAATCACAATGTCAACCCATTTCGCAAACTTTTTCGCAGACTTTTTTTCGTCATCATTTCGCGCGTGCGCGGCGAACAACAACGACCGGACCATGCGATGGACACTGTGACGGCGATGTGATCGACGCGATGGATGAAGAATCAGCGATAGATCGATTGCCGCAGTGCAGCTGAAATGAACCGATCCATGGCGCGATCATGTCATGCGCATCAGATCAATGAGAGCGCCGGAGGCGCATGTCCGGAGCGCGGCATTGCTCGCGCTGATCGCCATGCGCGAAGATCAACACCACGTTGTGGCGCGGCTTCAACGAGCGCAGCTCGAACGGTTCCTCCGTGTCACAGCGGGGCAGCACGAAGTCGGGTATCACCTTGCCGCGACTCAACTCGATGGTTCGCGTCTCTCCCGTCTTCAGCTGTCCTCACAACGCGTCGGTTCAGAGCCTCAGAGGATTGTAGTACCCGGCTTCCGACTGCCTTGTAAGACGCTTCAGCCAAGGTCTAAGCAGCCTTGGAGGCGAATTCACCTGCGGCGGCGCGTTGCGCGAAGGCTGCGGGCGCGGTGTCCTGCGCTTCGACGCCACGAGAGCCTGTGCGCAATGTGTGTCCGGGAGGGGAAACGCGATGGGTTCGCTCGGCTGGCAAGAGATCTTCCTGATAATCCTGACCCTGGTACTGTGGGGGCTGCTCATCGCCGGGCCAGTCTACCTTGTCCGATACCTCGTCCTCAGGACCGTCAGAGATTCCCTCCACCCTTCCAGTTCCAACCGGGAAACACCCCTCGATATCCTCAAGAAGCGTTACGCGCGCGGCGAGATAACGGCAGAGCAGTACCACCAGATGAAGCGAACGCTGGAGGGGTAGCGCAGGTCGGATCGCGTGCCGAAGTCGCGTGCGCCCTGCTTGCAGGCTTCCCGAACGCGCCTGAGGCGCACACGGGTGATGGACGACCACCGCGCAAGAGTGGGCCGCTGACGACGCAGACCTCTCCGCGCCAGAGCCGTTCGGAGCACGAATCGCCCAATACCGCAGGACGCCGGCAATGAAACGAGCCCTCGCCAACTATGTCGTCGATACCCTGCTCGCGGTGACGTTCCTCGCTACGGGCTTCATCGGCATCTTGATGGGCTTCGTTATCACCAGGGACGAAGACATCCTCTGGGCCCAGAGCCGCCACGAGTGGGGCTATATTCATTTCCTCGTATCGGGCGCGCTCGTAGTGCTCGTCCTGACGCATCTGGTCCTGCACTGGGATTCCCTCAAGGTCATGTCGCGCCGCCACCTTCCACGCTCGATCTACGCGTGGCTGGGAATAGTGCTTGTGCTCACGTTCATCATCATCTATGTCGGCTCGATCTGGACGCCGCCCGGCACGTACGCCGCCGCCCGGCGTCACCCGACGCCTGCCGCGGCCGCACGCCCCCTTGCCTCCCTGGGCGAGAGCATCTACTTCCGCAACATCGGCGAGGGCAGACGCATCGTCCCGTTCACCAGCGGGCCCGCCTGGCTCTACACGCAGGGCGGCTCATGCGTTGACTGCCATGGCTCGGATGGTCGCGGCGGCGCCTACGCGACCGCGGCCGCAATCGCTGGACCCGACATCCGCTGCAGCGTCCTCACCGGCAAAGTGCATCCACCCGGCGCGACTGCGGAAGCGGTGCATCAGGCCTATACCGACGCCACGATCAGGCGCGCCATCACGGACGGCCTTGACGCGGACGGCAATCAGCTCGACTTCGCCATGCCCCGCTACAAGATGTCCGATGCCGAACTCGGCGCCGTCATCGCGTATCTGAAGAAGCTCAGTCGATAGGCGGCGTCCGGCCGGCGCGCGCCGTGTCGCGCAGGAAATCCGCGGCGGCTGTGCAATACTTATCCAGGCGGAGCGCGGTCGTGTCCGCGCTCCGCAGCATATCCACAGGAGGCCCTTCATGCCCAAGATCGAACGCGCGCTAATCAAGAACCCCTGGCGCAAAGACCACGCAACGAAGATGACCGACATCGAGCGCGAGGTCGAGCGCATGGCGGAGACCGGCGAACCCCAGACGCGCACCGCCTATGCCCAGGTGACGTACGAGTACTGGGCGCCCTTCAACTACCCCAACATCTGCGTCGAGCTGGGGCGCACCGATCCGTACGTCGGGGCCGAGTTCAACACCGACGGCGTCGAGTTGGACGTCCCGCCATACGGCGCGATCACGGTGGTCGAGGAGGAGCCCATCGTCGGCGTCACGGTCATCGGAAGCGCGTGCGTTCCGCCCGGGTTCGTCCTGCTCTTCTGCGAGCCGATGGAATGGAAGTATCCGCGCAGCGGCGTCAAGTTCCGCATTGACGGCCTGTGGGGGGAGCACATGCGCATCGAGCCGTGGAACAAGGGGATTGACGACGGCTACCGCGACGCGGGCATGAGCTGCGCGCACTTCGAGATTCCCGAATCGAAGAAGGTCACCATCATGTCGGGCAGCCAGATGACGATGGATCAGGTGGACTTCGTCAACGTCCGCCACGACGCGCATTACTGCACCCGCATCATCCGGACGATGGTCAAGAAGCCGGTGGGATAAAGCGTTCAACCACCGACCTCACAGAGGGCACAGGGGCAGCGGAACGGGCAGGGGGAATGACTTGCCGCTGACTTACGCGGATCGTCGTTGATCTGGATTCGCCGGGCGCTCACGGGTAGCCCGCATTATTCATACTCGGTGGCGCAGGCGTCTCGCCTGCGTGCGTCTAGCTCATCGTATGAATAGCTCGCCTGCCACGCGGGCGGCCGGCTTGTGGTATACTCTTCCCGGAGCACAACATGGGTGAGCGACTCGTAGAGATTGACGTCGAGAGGCTGCCCGAGGGAGGATACCTCGCAACCAGCCAGGTCCTTCCCGGCCTTGTGGCTCAGGGCCGCACACTCGCTGAGACACTGGAGATCGCACAGGACGTCGCAAGGAAACTTATCGAGTCCTGCCTGGCGCACGGCGATCCACTGCCGCCCGAACTGTCGCAGCCCCCTGACGAGCCGATCCATCTCCGCATTGCGGTAGCTGCCTGATGGGCAGGCTGGCCGGCTTCTCAGCGGCGGACGCCATCCGCCGCCTACGCCGTGCGGGTTTCATCTTCGACCCGCTTTTCCCCAATCTGCGGTAATCTGCGCAATCTGCGGATTGTACCGGCCCTACCCCCGCATCTCCGCCACCGCGGCGCGGGCGCCGCCCGAGAGGAACCCCATCTCGCTCGAGTACATGAGGCATCGCATGCCGCGATCGCGCCACTTTTTCACGACCCCTGCGTCGCCCCAATGGATGCCCGACGCGACTCCCGCCCGCTCGGCCGCAGCCACGACCTTGCCGATGTACTGCTCCATCAGCGCGTGCCCGATCTCGCCCGGCACGCCGAGCGACACCGACAGGTCCGCCGGCCCGATCAGCGCCACATCCGCGCCTGGCACCGCCAGAATCTCATCCGCGCGATCGATCGCGGCCCGCGTCTCCAGTTGCAGAATCACCATCGTGTTCGCGTTCATGTGCTGGGTGTAAGCGCCGAGCGCCACCGGCTCGAGGTCGGTGTGAATGCCGCGCGTCGCGCACCCGCGCCGGCCGACAGGGGGATACTTCACGGCCGCGATCGCCGCTCGCGCCTGCTCGGGCGTCTCGATCCGCGGCGCCATGATGCCGTCCGCTCCGGCGTCGAGCGTGCGCGCAATCAGGTGATACTGCGCATCGGGCACGCGAACGAGGAGGTCGATCCCGACTGCCTTCGCCGCGCGGTACATCCGCGCATTGTCCTCCAGGCTGAACGGCGCGTGCTCGTTGTCCACGATAATGAAGTCGAACCCGGCGCGCGCAAGCGTGCCCACCACATCGGCAGCGCCGCATTCGCCGATCATGGTGCCGAGGGCGGTCTTACCTTCGCGCAGCAAAGCGAGCGTACGGTTGGTTTTCATGGTTGGCCTCTTCGACGGCGATTGACGTGAGGGTTCTTTGGGCGGGAGGTCCTTCGACTCCTGCTCGGTGTCGCTCAGAGCAACGGGTCGGGGTGGAACCCGACCCCTACGATCCACGCTCGCAACCGTAGGGGTCGATCTCCTGAGGCTGTTGCACAATCGGTTACCGGGGGTGCGTGCGCCCTCGAATCTGTCATTCAGAGCGGAGCGCGAAGCGCGCAGCGTGGAATCTCGGTCTCGCGGAGGCGCCTCTCGATGAACCGACGCGAATTGTGCAACAGCCTCTCCTGATCGACCCGCGAATGCGGTTCACTCCGCATTGTGAGACAACCTCATAGTCATGCCCGCCGAAAAAGTGCGGTGTCGCCGGGCGCTACGCAAACCAATACGAGTACAGCGATGCGTTCACCTGGGTGATCCTCAAGGCGGCTATGCGGCCTACCGGCAAGGACCGGGCTCCAGGCCACACCACCTCCACATCCAGATGATCCCCCGTTATCGGCTGCGATTGCTCGAAGCCGGGAATTGTGTGCCCGTCCGCATCGCACAGCGTGACCACGCAGGAGCCGTTGGACGCGTCAATGTTGAGATGCAAGGCGTCCTTCGGCGGGCATGGGTATGCCCGCCCTACATCAAACGGCCGCGTAAGCAGCCAGCCGCCGTCGGCGCCGGCATCGAGTGATACGAATCCATCGCGGCGCAGCGTTGCCAGGCCGACCGCCGACTTATGCTTGCGTACGATCGTATCGGCAGGGAACTTCGGCCCCGAATGCGGACCGTTGACACCGGAGTAGTAGATGTAGAGCTGATCGCCGACCCGGATGATCCGTTCCGCGCACCGCGCCATGCCGTCGTCCCACGAATCCGGCTCATCCAGCGGCAAGAATACCTGCCGATCAGCCACGCGCTCCCACTTCACGCCGTCGCGGCTCACGCCGAGCTGCGTATCAATCCGCCCGTCGCCGCCCTCACGGTACACCCACAGCATCGCGATATATAGCCCCTCGTAGAGGTCAACGCCCGCGCCGTAGAACTGCGTGCCTTCGCCGTCCTCGGCATCGCAGTCTAGCACCAGTTCCGGTTTCGTCCAGTGGACGAAATCCTCGCTCTCGCTGCGCGCGATCTTGCGCCCGAACCCGAACCGGCTAAACGCGACGTAGCGGTTGAGCTTCGAGTCCCATAGCAGGTTCTGGTTGGTGTCCATGTACTGCCGGATGACCGGGTTCTGCGGCGCATGAGTCCAGCGAATGCCGTCGGCGGACCAGGCGAGGTAAGCGCCATCATCGTCGGTCTCTTTCCAGAGCACGCGCTTGAGGTCGGGGTGAAAATGCGCGCCGTCTGCCGCGTGATCCCAGAACAGCGCCTTGTAGCGCCGCGCCGGATCGGGGTCATGCTCATCCACGAGCACCGATATGCCTTCCGGGTTCTGGCGGCCGATAGCGAGCATGTTGTTGTCGCGGGTGCCGTGCCATTCGAGCTGTCCCAGGCTGGGCTTGTCCCACGCGATCCCGTCAGCGGATTCGGCATAGCCGACCCTGGTGGTTTGCGGAATCGGATAACGCTCACCGGCCGTCTCGTCGGTGAACTCGCCGTCGGAGGGACAGCCGATGAGATACCACATGCGGAAGCGACTCATACGCTCGTCATACAGCGTCGTGCCATACACTGAGGCCATGTTCTCCCACGGGCGATCCGCAGGCACGACCGGATTGGCCGGATACTTGCGCGGCTGATGCACCGTCCGCCGCAGGCCCTCCATCCGCGCGATGTTGGCGTTATCCAGAAAGAGTTCTCGGTTCATAACTCGTCACCTGACAATGAGGGCACACAAGCGGCCCAACTTGCTGTCAGGCGCTGAGCGCCAGCACGGCTTTCACGTCGTCAAGGAGCTCTTTGACATCTTTCGCCGAGGGCGCGTACCCGAAGGCGCGAACCCATCGCCCGTGAATCCCGCTTGACCACACGTGGTCAAGCAGTTCTGCGGCGAGGCATTCGTCCGAATCGATCACTTTGGACTCAAGGGCCATCATGCCCGGACCACTCTCCGGCAAGTGCACGGGGCGGACAAAGTTAGGTGCCACCTGCCCCAGCAGCAGCGGCAGTCCCTTGCAGTTGCTCGGGTCAACACCGACTTCGACGCCATACTGCACCGGACCGTTGTACCCATATTCCCTGTAAAGCGCCGCGGCATGGTTGCACACTCCAACCAATGCCAGCGTCACGGCTCTCTGCTCGAAGCGCACGCCTTTCAACATGAGCCCGCCACGCGGCACCATCTCACGTTCCTCCCCCACGCAAAGAAGCTCCGACTTGGAGATACCTTTGTAGAATACCAAGCCTCTGTCCTCCACCAGATAGAAGGAAAACGGTAAGAGCACGGCGCCCGCCGGGTATCCAAACCGAACGCACACGTCCTGACGCTCATCGCTCCACACCCAGCCATGTTGAATCGGTCGTGGTCGGTTATTGACGCCGCGCTGCCAGAAGGACAACGCCTCATCTTCTTGCGTTTCGCGAACTTGCAGGCAGAGTTCCCTGACATGCTCGTAATCGACGCCCGCCCAAAGGGATGAAGATGGCGAGGGGAAGAGCGGCACGCACCACGCCTTGTGCCATATGGGCTTCGGCGAAACCTGGTCCGCGAAGCGCAGCAATTCCTCGCGGAACTCGACGTGCCGCCGCCTACGATCGAGCAGCCATTCGATCTTCCCTGTTTCTAGAGGCACATCTTTGTACGGCTGGTTTCTCGCCCCGGCGCGCCCGTAGTGACCCCATCCAGGCACGAAATGGGGAGTCAGGTCGCTCTGGCCTATCCGCACGACTACGACGGAATGGTCATCGCACCCATCCGGGTGAGCGTCGGCGGGGATGTCCACCACCTGCGCCGACACACCGAGTACCGGCGGCTGGATGTTGAGATTGAGGTCTTCAATCTGCGTCTGGACCGTCACCGCGTTTGTCAGGCCGTGCACTTCCCCGGTCGGCTGCGGGAGGTTAGGGTGCTTCTTATCCTTCCCCACGCCGATCAGGATGTCGCCGCCGTAGGTATTCGCCATCGCCGCAATGGTTATCTCGAGGGGCTTCTGCGGCATCTGCTCCTTGTAGTCAAGAAGCTCGTTTTCGGGAACCCGTCGGTCCAGAAACAGCCTCACGTCGTCCCAGGTCACTTGTCCGTTTGCCTTGCTGGGGAATAGGGGCATCGTGCCACCTCCGCGCAGCGCACAGGGCATGCGCCTTAAGAGCTGTGTAGGGGCGCGATTCATCGCGCCCATTCCCAGCCGAGGGCGGCTGGGCCACATCGCAGGCGAGACGCCTGCGCCACTGTTAGTCTCTGCGCTCTCCGCCCCTCTGGGACCCTGAAGGCCCCGTTCGGGGTCCTGAAGGGCGTCTCTGCGGTTGATCGCGATGCTCTACCCCCCGAAGAACGCCCGCACCGCATTCGTCGCGAGCGTGAGCACGGGCTGCGGGTAGGCCAGAAGCAGAATCGCGATGGTGCAGATCGCAAGCGCCACCGCCGCCGGGCGGGGGATGGGTATCGGCGACGCGTCGTCGGGGTCGTAGAAGTACACCTGCTTGATGACCATGAGGTAGTAGTAGAGGGACATCACGGTCGTCAGCACGCCCAGCGTCACCAGCCACCACAGGCCGTGTTGAATGCCTGCCGCGAAGACGTACAGCTTCGCCCAGAACCCCGACAACGGCGGGATGCCTCCAAGCGACAGGAACAGCAGCAGCAGCGCGAACCCCAGCGCCGGCGAGCGGCGGCTCAGCCCCCGATAGCCCGGGATATCCTCGCGCCCGGTCGCCTGTGCCACCACGGTCACGACAATGAACGCGCCGATATTGGTGAACGTATATTGCAGAAGATAGAACAGCGAACTCGCCGCGCCGAACTCGCCGACCGACGCCAGGCCGACGAGAATGTACCCCGCCTGCGCGATTCCCGAATAGGCAAGCATGCGCTTGATGTTGGTCTGCGGGATCGCCACGAGGTTGCCGTAGAACATACTCGCGAACGACAGTCCCGCAAGCACCACCCACCACTGCGCCGCAGCGCCGTGCAGCGGCCCGAGGAACACGCGGCCCACGACCGCGAACCCCGCGCTCTTCGATGCGACCGACAGGTACGCCGTGATCGGCGTCGGCGCGCCGTGATAGACGTCGGGCGCCCACATGTGGAACGGCACCGCCACCATCTTGAAGCTGAACCCCGCGATGACGAATGCGATGCCGAGCGCCAGCGCCCCGCCCGGCAGGATCAGGCTATCGCTCAGCCTGCCCCACGATGCCCACGACAGGCGCGCGCCCAGGTCGGCGAAGGCCGTAGTGCCCACTGAGCCGTAAATGAGGCTGATGCCGTAGAGCAGCGTCGCCGACGATACCGCGCCGATGATCATGAACTTGATGCCCGCCTCGCCGCTGCGGGGCTGGCGCTTGATATAGGCGGCGAGCGGATAGAGGCTGATGGTGCCGAGCTCCAGGCCCAGGTACAGAGTCAGCAGATCGCCCGCGGCGGCCATGATCATGAAGCCGGTGGTCGAGAAGAGCAGCAGCGCATAGTACTCGCCGGGCCGACGAATTTCGCGCTCGACGAAATCCGCCGACAGCAGCGAGACGAGCGTGGCGGCGGTGAGGAAGACGAGGCGGAAGAAGACGGCGTAGGTGTCGGCGAGGTAGAGGCCGCCGGCGGTGGCGCCGATCGCATCGCGGCGCGCGAATGTCACCGCCAGGATGATCGCGGCGCCAATCGCCGTGACGACGCCGAGCTTCCTTCCGCCCAGCCGCGGCCAGATGAGATCGAGGCCGAGGACGGCGAGCGCAAGCCCGCACGCCGCAATCTCCGGCACCAGCAATGACAGGTCTATCGGCATGGCGTGTAAGCGATTCTCAGCACCACGAAGGCACAAAGACACCAATGGTCTCTAATAAGACCTGCCCTTCTCGCACATCTCATTCCGAGCGCAACGAGAGCCTGCCCTGAGCGAAGTCGAAGGGAATCTTGGCGCTGCTCCACGGTGCCAAGACCCTTCGCTGGCGCTCAGGGTGACATGCTGCCGAGGTTGTGTCAGGACCTCTAAGCCAAAGACAAATCCGTCTCCTTGGTGCCTTCGTGTCTTCGTGGTTCATTATTCTCATCTGACGAACGTACGCACCGCGCTGTCAATCAGGCTGATCATCGGGCCCGGCAGGACGCCGAGCAGAATAAGCATCGCGGAGAGCACCACGAGCGCGACCCATTCCGTCGTGCGCGCGTCGGGCAGGCCCTCGAACTGCGGCTTGAACGGCCCCAGGAAAACCCGCTGCAGCAGCCGCAGCACGTACGTCGCGGTGATGACGATGCCGAACACCGCCGCAATCGCCAGCGCCGGGTGCGCGCGCCACATTCCCAGGAACACCAGCAGCTCGGCCATGAACCCGCTGGTCCCGGGCACGCCGAATGACGTCAACCCGCCGATTGCAAACCCGACCGCGATGCCCGGCATGTGCGAGGCGAAGCCGCCCATGGACGGCATGTCGCGAGTATGCGCCTTCTCGTACACCAGGCCGACCAGCGCGAAAAAGAGCCCGGTCATGATGCCATGCGAGAACATCTGGAATACCGCGCCGTTGATCCCGATCGAGTTCAGGGTAGCCAGCCCCAGCATAACCACGCCCATGTGGCTGACGCTGGAATAGGCGATCACATACTTGAGGTCGGTCTGCCCCATCGCCGACATCGCGCCGTAAAGGATGTTGATCACCGCGATGCCGCCGACCAACGGCGCCCAGAACTGCGCGCCCTCGGGCAACAGGCCCAGGCCGATGCGCAAGACGCCATACGCCCCGAGCTTCATGAGCACGCCCGCGTGAAGCATGCTGACAGCAGTTGGCGCGGAGGCGTGGCCGTCGGGCGACCACGTGTGCAGCGGCCAGATGCCGGCGAGGATGCCGAATCCGACGTAGAGCAGCAGAAAGACAATAAGTTGAAGCTGATGGCCGAACGTCGCGCTGCTGCCCAGATCCATGAGATCGAACGTGCGCTGCGGCACGTCGGCGAAGAAGTAGATGCCGAAGATGCCGACGAGGACGAAGGCGCTCCCGACGAGCAGGTAGAGGGTCAGCTTGAGCGCGGCGTATTCCTTCGGCCCCGTGCCCCAGATGCCGATGAGCAGGTACATCGGGAGCACGGCGATCTCGTAGAAGAGGAAGAAGAAGAACATGTCCATCGCGACGAAGACGCCGAACACCCCGGTGACGAGCGCGAAGAGCGCTGCGTAGAACTCCTTGGTGCGATGCTCGATGGTCCACGACGCGAAGGAACCGGTGAAGATGATGAACGCGGTGAGGACGACCAACGAGACCCCGACGCCATCTACGCCGACGTGATAGGACAGCCCGAGCTGGGGCACCCATGACACGCGCTGGGCAAACTGGATGCCGCCTGCCGCGCGATCGTACGCGAAGAACAGATACATCGCGATGACGACGGTGGCGCCGCCGGCGATGGCCGCGGTCATCCGCACCGCGAGCTTCGCCGTGCGCGGCAGCGCCATCATGGTGACCGACGCCGCCGCCGGACACGCCAGCAGCAGCGTCAGTATATGTCCATTCAGCCAGTGAATCGCACCCTCCATCGTCTTAAGGAACCAGGCTCGCCATGGGGATGACTCCGACGCCGAAGAAAGCGAGCACGATACCGACGGCCGCCGCCGCCAGCACCAGAATCAGGGCATAGAATTGCAGTTGCCCGGTCTCGGCCAGGCGGAGGTACCGGCCGGCGACGCCCGCCAGCCATGCCGCGCCGTCCACGAATCCGTTCACCACGTGCCGGTCAAACCACGCGAACACCGCCGACGCCGCGATCACCCCGCGCGCGACGATGCCGTGGTAGAAATCATCCATGTACCACTTGCGCTGGAGGAAGCCGTAGATCGCAAGCGCCGTTCGGTTGGCGACCCCGGCGACGCGGTTCCTCCCGTGCGCGTAAACGTTCCACGACGTCGTGATGCCAGCCAGCGCCAGCGCGAGCGACACCCACACCAGCCACGCGGCCTCCCCGTGCGGCGCCTCGCTCTCGCCCAAGAAGTTGTTGAGGATCATGCCGGTCGAGCCGTGG
>Ga0315282_10003834_pt1 | contig 26708 bp, 25 predicted proteins | sample YL17G07_20_MG_FD_203693 | JGI IMG/M metagenome (GOLD analysis project Ga0315282, IMG submission 203693) | Sediment microbial communities from Yellowstone Lake, YNP, Wyoming, USA - YL17G07_20 | ecosystem: Environmental > Aquatic > Freshwater > Lake > Sediment | place: USA: Wyoming | collected...
CCCTTACTTCGTAGTGAAGATGAGGTCCTGTTGTCTTACCAGTCAATCCAACTTCTGCGATCTTGTCCCCTCGTTTAACCTTTTGCCCTGCCCTTACAAAAATTTTATTCAGATGATTGTACCGGCTAGTCATCCCAAATCCATGGGAGATCACTACGACATTTCCATGAGAGTAATCCTTGCCGGTGTCCGAAACAATTCCATCTGCCGTGGCGATGACAAGGGTTCCCAGCCGGTTCGAGATGTCAAGACCTTCGTGCATCTGGGTCAGGCCTGTAAAGGGGTTCGTCCGAAAACCAAAACCCGATGTCACCCAGCCATGGACCGGCCATATCGAAGGGGTCGAGGCTAACATCTCTCTCTTGGTCTGTAAGAGCTTCTCCAGTTCTGAGAGACTCTGCTCCTGGGAGGTGGCCTCTGACTTGAGACGGTCGATATCGGTCCGCATCTGCTGAACCAATCCCTTCTCATCCTTCTCCGCCCTCAATTTCTCTCGAACGTCGGAGGGAGATGGTCCCCCCATTCCCATATAGGGTGTCGTCTCCTGCCCCTTCTCCAGATTTGCAATGATACGAATCTTCTTATCGAAGTCCCTTAATTTAGAGAGTTGCTTTTCCATATCTTCGATCTTTGATGAGAAAAAATGGATTTGGGACCTCTGGGTTTCCGTCTCCTGACGCAATTGGTTTAGTTCAAAAGATTTTTTTCTGACTTGGATGTAGTCACAAAAGAAGAATATGGTGGAAAGGAGTCCAAAGGCTGCCAGATAAAGTCCAATCTTAAAGGTCTTCTTGTGTATCCGTAAGTGCCGGGTCTTGGAAGTCTTTTGGCCGAAGACAAGGATATTAAAGTAATCTTTATCCAAGATACCCCTTTTTTTGTCGGTTGACTGAAGTTTACCGACTCTTAAAAGCCCTATTTACATATCAAACTAAGGATTCCCCTGTCAAGGCTTTTTTTGAGAGCACTCGAGAATGACTTTGTGCTCTCCTGATTACACAGATTTAAAAAAGGATTACCGAGATTTTTCTTTTAATTTCAAATTGTTACTAATCTTTGTAATCGTTCTATGATCTGTGGAATCAGTGATCCCTTTAATTTCCACTAATTAGTAAATCTTTCACTAAAAGGCTTGGAGATCCAACCCCCCCGAAAAACCTTAGGTCCTCCCCTACTCCAGTCACCTTACGAAAGAGTTCGAAAAGGTTGCCGGCGATGGCGATCGATTTTACCGAATGGACTTTTTCGCCTCTTTCGATCCAGTCGCCTGAACACCCCAAAGAGAAATCTCCCGAGATAGGGTCAACCGTATGGAGGCCCATTACCTCCTCCACCACCATCCCCTGAAACAGGTTTTCCATCAATTTGAGTGAATCGGAATCTCCCGGCTCAATGAAGAAGTTTGAGACTCCTACCCCGGGAGGGGATTTCGTGCCATGGCGTTGGCCGTTTCCTGTCGACCCAACTTTTGGCCCTGATGAGGATAGATTTTCACGATTTGCCCAATATCTGTCGTATAAATAACCGTTAAGTTCTCCCAGAGCGACCAAAGTGGTTCGTTGACTGGGCATCCCTTCTCCGTCGATAGGTGCGGTTGAGATCCCTTTGGCGTAAAGCCCATCATCCACAATTGTGAGAAGAGGAGAAAAGAACCTCGCTCCTTGCTTCCCTTTCAGGGGAGATTTCCCTTTCTGGACCTGATCCGCCAAAAAGGAATGGGCGAGGAGCGATAAGAACTCCGAAGCCACGTGATTCCGCAGAAGGACTGGATAGGCACCTGTAGGAATTCTCCTCCCGCCCAGTCTCTCCAATGCCTTTCTCCCGGCCGATCGCCCCACTTTCTCCACATCGAGATCGTTGAAAAAATGGCTGACGTCGAAATCCCACCCGACTTCCGATTCTCCTGACTCCTCAGCAACAGCGGTTACACTCACAGAGGCAAGAGTATTGTCATAGGAGAACTGAAGTCCGTTGGAATTGATCAGAGTTGTCCTGGAGAAGATGTCCTGGTAAGATGCCTTCCTCACCTTCTTAATCCTACCAGGATCCACAGACCTTGCCGACTCCTCTAAACGTTTTGCCTTTTCGATCTTTCTCTTCTCCGGAATCCCCTCCAGTGTTTCATCAAAAATGGGCAGCCGGGAGGGGAAGGTTTGGAGAGCGGGTGCGAAGTCGAAACAGGGATCCGGAGAGGTAGCCCCAGCACTTCGGATCGCGTCGTCCACCAACCGATCCAACCCACCAGAAATAGGGTTCACGGCAGAGGGAGATGGATTCAAAAAGGTGGTATATGAAAAACCTATTCGTTGATGATTTAGAATACGAAACGCCATCCCCGAGTACCGAGAGATCTCGAGGCTTTCAATCTTTCCCTCCTTTGATTCGACATCGAAATGGATAGATTGATTGAGATAAATTTCATATCCCTCGACGGATTTCCCCCGGAGAATTCTCGTGGCTTGATCGATCACATCATTCATAAACCGTGTCTGTCTTTCGTGATTTGTGTCTTTATCGAAACCCATCACCACTTAATGAGACTACCCGCCCAGGTGAGACCTCCGCCGAATGCGGTGAGGACAACCAAATCCCCTCTTTGAATCGATCCATCTCGAACCGCCTCATCCAAGGCAATGGGAATCGTCGCGGAAGAAATGTTTCCATATTTCTCAATGGTGAGGTAGACTTTTTCAATCGGTACGTTCAGTCGCTTGGCCACCTGCTGAAGCATGCGTAGATTGGCCTGGTGGGGAATGATCAGCTTTACATCTGAAATTTGCACACCGTTGAAGGCAGCGGCTTCCTCCGCAGCCTCGGCAAATCGCTTCACCGCCACCCGCACGGACTCATTGGCTTTAATCATCCTGAGGGTATGAAGTTTTCTATCGACGCTTTCATACGAGATGGGAGTCGTTTTTGATCCACCTCCAGGAAGAAGCAAGTTTTCACCGTTTGCTCCGTCCGTGTGGATATGGACGGAAAGGACTTCGCCGACTTCCCTGCCTGACTCCCGGAGGGGCTGATCTTTTTCAGGATCATCAAAGGATCGGAGCACCACCGCCCCTGCCCCATCCCCCCAGAGGATACAACTTTCCCGATCGGTCCAGTCAAGGGTTCGGCTCATGATCTCCACAGACGCGACCAGAACGGTTCGGTAGGTGCCGGCCTTAAGATACTGCTCAGCAACGGAAAGGCCAAATACAAACCCGCTGCACGCCGCGGTCACATCGAACGAAACCGCTTTCTGAGCATTCAGCTTTGCTTCCAGCCAGTTGGCCCCGGAAGGACAAGCCGTATCCGGAGTCATCGTGGTCATGATGATGAGGTCAATCTCCTCTATTGAGATCCCCGCCATTTCCATGGCACGGAGGGAAGCCTCTTTGGCAAGATCCGAGGCATTCGCATTCGGTGCCGCAATTCTTCGGGCCTTAATTCCGGTCCTCTTGTAAATCCAATCATCATTGGTGTTCAGGACCTTTTCGAGATCAAAATTGGTAAGAACCCTCTCCGGAAGATATGAACCCGTGCCCAACAGACCAATCCTCTTGCCGACCATCAGCAAACTCCTTCATCCAATACCGGTAGATTTCAAATCCATTCTAAAGGCTCCATATCGGCAGAAAAAATTTCAAGGACAAGGAGCACGCCCGCTGCCGATACCATGTTGAGGACTATCCTTTATAGATCCTTGGCACTCTTTTCCCGATCGAGCAGAGCACTTCATACGAGATCGAGTTGATTTTATCTGCAATCTCTTCGGGGGTGATCCGCTCTTTCCCTTGCCTTCCCATCAAGACGACTTCGTCTCCCAAGGAGACATGGGGGATATCGGTCACATCCACCATGATGAAATCCATGCAGACCTTCCCTACGACAGGCGCCCTCTTCCCATGGATTAACACTTCCCCATGATTCGAGAGACGACGGCTGTACCCATCCGCATATCCAATCGGAAGGGTCGCAATGAGGCTCTCCCGTTTCGTCGTAAATGTGCCCCCATAACTAATCCTCGTCCCAGATGGAACCCATTTCAGAAAATGGATCCGGGTCTTAAGGGTCATGACAGGCTTGAGCGGGATGAGGCCTCGAAATGCAGGAGAAGGATACGAACCGTAAAGCATGATTCCCGGGCGAACTAACTTGGATGAATAGGCCGGGAAAGCGGTGAGCGTCGCACTGCTGGCCATATGAAGACATTGGCAGAAAATTCCCATCTCCTGGGCAATGGTCACGGCCCTTTGAAATGACTTCCACTGATTTTGAGTAAAATCCTTTTCTTCATCAGTCATGGAGAAGTGGGAAAGGATACCTTCTATCTCAATTTTGCGAAATCGTTTTGCCTCCCTCAAAAAATCGTGCCAGAGGTTGAGTGGGACACCAAGCCTTCCCATTCCCGTATCCACCTTCAGGTGGACCTTTATTTTCCTCCTTCGCCTCTCTGCTTCTCGGGAAAGGATTTTTAAAGAATCCTTTCTGAAAACAACCGGGGTGAGACGGAAACGAAAAATTTGATCCACCTCTCCCCCAAAAATACCTCCTAAGACAAGAATGGGGGCTTTCACCCCCCCCTTTCTCAATTCCACTCCTTCTTCAGGAATCGCGACACCGAGATATTCCACTCCCAATTTCTCCAATTTGAGAGAAACTGGAACGGCTCCATGACCGTAGGCATCCGCCTTGACCACAGCAAGGAGGTTCACACCCTTAGGAATTCTCTTTCGAATTTGCCAATAATTGAATTCCAACGCTCCAAAATCGACTTCCCCTACAGTTGGCCTTCCAGAAAAGAGTGGCATTTTCATCACGATCTTTTTAACTCTTCGAATAAGAAAAAAAACAGTAAACAGATAACATCAACCTTTCGGAAAGTCAATGGATACACACATTTCCATCGCACCAGTTTTTTGTTTGCCCATGACCGCGGTAGGTCCCCTTCGAGGCTTCGTCAGGCCCACGGTGAGAGCAAACAGGTCGAAACTTAGCAAGATCTTGGGCGGTGCGAGTGGAGGGAAGGACGGGAAACCCGTTTCTTGTGCATTTTCTTGACAATTCCATCCCCATCCTTTAATCTGTCCTCGTGGAAGAAACGGCCCCTGAAAAAATCAAAGTTAAAGTCAACGAAAAGGAGACTTCCGTTCCCTCAAACATCACCCTTCTCGAGCTTAAGGATCGGCTTAAACCCGGCGCCGAGGTGATCATCTACAATGGTTTTCCCGTGGATTCAGATCGGTCTCTCAAAGAAGGAGATGAGATCGTTCTTATAAAAAAGGGGGAAGTCCCTTTCCCGGAAGAATTCGAATCGTTGATGGTGGCAAGACATACGCCTGGAGTTCATCAGAAGATTAAAAAATCCGTTGTGGGAATCGCCGGACTGGGCGGGCTTGGGTCAGTTGTTGCCATCGCATTGGCTCGTGTCGGAGTGGGAAAGCTTATCTTGGTTGACCTCGATGTGGTGGAGCCATCCAACTTGAACCGCCAACAATATTTCGTCCATCAGATAGGAATGCCCAAGGCGGAAGCCCTTAAGAAAAATATTGCCGACATCAATCCCTATGTAAAAACCGAGAGCTATCGGGAGAGACTGGATCGAGACAACGTAAAGAGAATTTTTAAAGAGGCACAGGTGGTGGTGGAGGCTTTCGACCAGGCCGAAGAAAAGGCCATGCTGATCAACGTCGTCACAGAGAAGATGCCGGACAAATATATCGTGGCTGCCTCGGGCGTGGCGGGCTATGGAGATAATAACGAGATCAAAACAACCCGGTTCTCCTCAAAGATTTTCATTGCAGGGGATCAAAAGACCGCTGCTCAGCCCGGGGTCGGCCTGATGGCACCGAGGGTGGGAATTGTTGCCCACCATCAAGCCAATACCGTCTTGAGGATTCTTTTGGGTGAAGAAGGAGAAAAATGGGAATAATGGAAAAGCCACAAAAACTACTTTTGTTTGTCCTTACCTTTTTAAACCCATCATTCCAGTGTTCCATTATTCCATCATTCCTAAATTTTATTAATCCAATTCTTTCACCAGAGCCATTTCATCGCAATCCGGGAATTTGACGCATTTGAGACAGTCGGTCCAGATCTTATGAGGGAGGACCGCCTTGTCCACTCTCTCAAAACCCAACTTCTCGAAAAATTCAGGTTGGTACGTGAGGGCAAAAACTCTCTTCACCCCCAAAAGTCTTGACTCGTCCAGACAGGCTTTGACCAGTTTTGCACCGACCCCTTTGTTTTGATCCTCCTCTTCCACAGCCAGGGATCGGATTTCTGCCAAGTCATCCCAGCAGATGTGGAGAGCACAGATCCCGATGACTTTGCGATTCCGGACAAAGACAAAAAAATCACGGAGATGGTCATAGAGTTCGCTCAGAGACCTCGGGAGAATCCCTCCCCGAGGAGAATAGAGCTTGATCAACCGCTGAATCTCTTTGATCTCGTCCAGCCTTGCTTTTCGAATCATCTTTTTTCCCTCATTAACAGCGATCGTCATGATTGGTTGATGATTCCAATTTGTCAGCCCTAAAGGGCTGAGTTACCTATCTCAGGGCTTTAGCCCTGATAACTAACTATTACCACCCCTCACTTTTTGGCATTTTCGATCATCTCCTTGGCATGAGCTCGAGTCTTCTCCGTCACCTTCACCCCACCCAACATCCTGGCAATCTCATCCACAATCAATTCCTTGTCCAATCGATCCACTCGGGTGATCGTACGGCCTGATTTTACCTCTTTCCTCACGCTGTGGTGCTGGTCGGCAAAACAGGCAATCTGAGGAAGGTGCGTCACACAGATGACCTGATGATGTCGTGAGAGCTCTTTCAATTTCTTTCCCACGACCTCTGCCATTGCGCCTCCGATTCCGGAATCGACCTCATCAAAGATGAGGACCTGTCTTCCGCCTACCTTGGCTAGAATTCTTTTCATGGCCAGCATCATTCGTGAGAGTTCGCCTCCGGAAGCAATTTTCGCCAGGGGCTTTACCTCTTCCCCGATATTGGGAGAGATGAGAAACTCCACTCGGTCCACTCCCCTCAGAGAAAGGGCTAGGGGATCAATATGGATTTCAAAAATGATTTTTTTCATCCCGAGAGAATTCAATTCCCTCTCCACGGACTTTCTTAATTCTAATGCGACTCTTTTTCTCTCCACCGAGAGTTTCTCTCCCAGGTCCTTCACGATTTGCCGGAGAGGCTCCAACCGGTCTTCCAATCGGGAGAGTCTCTCTTCATCGACCGTGAACGATTTCATCGCCTCGTCTATTCTCTCCTTAAAGGCGAGCACCTTTTCGACGGTGGAGCCATATTTCCTCTTCAGCCGGTCGATCTCCTCCAATCGGTTCTCGATCTCATCCAGCCTCATCGGGTTCATTTCCACCCTTCTCGAATAATCTCTGAGCGCAAGGGCGATTTCCTCCAGTTGAATGAGGGTGGATTCAAGGGCCTTCAGGAGTTGCGAAAGGGAGGGATCGATGGCCGCCATCTCCCGGCCCTGATTGAGAACTCTCTGAATCCTTTCGATGATCGAGCCCTCTTCCGAATAGAGCGTCTCTTCAGAAAGGTGGGCGAAATCCATCAATTTCTTTGCATGAGTAAGGATCACTCGCTCTTCCTTCAGGGACTCCTCTTCTCCAATTTGAACTCCAGAAGCCGCAATCTCCTTTGACTGGAAAACCATCAGCTCTCGTTCTTTCGCTCTGCGCTCCTTTTCCTCTCGAATCCTTCCAACCTCTTCTGATAAGGAAATAAATTCTTGGCACTGTTCTTGAAATTCTTCTCGAAGCCCGATCAATCCCCCGAATTCATCCAAAATATCGATGTGTGTTTCCACCCTCTGAAGAGATTGATGCTCATGTTGTCCATAGATGCTGAGGAGTCCTTCCCCGACCTCAGAAAGCACTCCCAGGGTGGCCAGGTTTCCACTGATAAACACCTTTCCCCTGCCCGTCCTCGATATCACCCGTCGGATCAAGAGGGAATCCTCCTCTCCGGGACCCTGTCGTTGCGGAACCTTTTCCTTAACCCTGTCCGTCATCTCCAGGTTTCCGGAGATATCGAAAAGAGCCTCCACGCTGGCTTCTTCCTCTGAACTCCGGATCCATTCCTCAGTGGCTTTGTCTCCTAAAAGGAGATGGACGGCATTGAGGATAATGGATTTTCCTGCTCCGGTCTCACCCGTGAGGACGTTAAGGCCTCTGGAGAAGGATAAACTTAACTCATCAATGATGGCAAAATTCTTGATTCGGAGTTCGAGCAGCATAAGTGACAATTTAGAGTTATGAGTTAAGAATTCTAAATTCTAAATTCTTAATTCTTAACTCTATATTTATCTCTCCCCCCATTTGAGCTTTTCTCTTAGCAATTCGAAATAGTGTCGGTAGGGAGATTTGATCAAAAGGATATGCCCTTCAGCCTTTCCCACCTCTACCACGTCCTCAAACTCCAGGGCGAATCCCTGCTGACCATCCAATGTAAGGGTCACTTCTTCGTTCCTCGATTTGAGCAACGCCCGGATCTTCACATCATCGGGGATGATAATCGGACGGATGGTTAATGTGTGAGGGCAAATCGGAGTGATGATGATCGTATGGAGCGATGGGTAAACAATCGGTCCTCCAGCGGAAAGATTATAGGCGGTTGAACCTGTGGGCGTCGATATAATCAACCCGTCCGATCTAAAAGTTGACAGGTATTCACCGTTGATCGTCGTCTCGAGGTCGATAATTCGGGCTAAAGCTCCTTTGTTGATCACCGCGTCATTAAGTACGATGAACTCTGCAATCCGCTTTCCGCTTCGAACCACACCAGCATTCAGAACTTCCCTCTCGTTGATTTCAAAGTCATTCCGGAGGACCTTCTCCAAAACGGGGTACAATTCGTCTAAAGTAATTTCCGTCAAAAAGCCAAGTCCGCCCAGGTTGACGCCAAGGATAGGTATATTTTTATTCCATACCTGGCGGGCGACGCTGAGAAGCGTTCCATCCCCTCCGAGGACGACGATCATCTCTATATCGGTTGGGATTTCTTCCCTCTTGATAGACTTCCAATAATGTTCTGAGGGGGTTGGGCTGAGGAGTTCCCCCATTTCTTCCTCAATATAGACTTCGACCTTCTTCGGCCGCAGCCATTCTACTAAATGACCAGCAATGGTGACGGCCTCCGGCTTATTTTTCTTAGCAATAACGCCGATTCGATTCATGGTCTACCCCTCTTCATCCATCAGGTCGAAGGACAGAATTCAAAGTCCTCACCAAGCAAATCACGATTCAACCGCTACGGGAGCCCTTCCAATAGGCGGATAAGCTTACGAATCTCTCCCCGGTTGGGGATATAGGGGTCCAACATTAAGGTAGTCTTTAGATGGTAGATGGCCTTTTGCCTATTTTGAAACTCATACCAGTAGATCTGCCCCAGATTGAGATGGGCAAGGGTATGGTATGGATTAATTCTAATCTCCCATTCTAATTCTGCAACGGCTTTATCAAATTTCTTCTGTGCGGCATAGACGATGGCTAAGAGACTGTGAACCTCAGGGAAGTAAGGATAGATCTTAAGAAACTTTTGGAACGCCTCCCCAGCTTCTTCGTATTGACCTTTCTCGAAATAGATCCCTCCAAGAGAACAATAGGCTACATATAATGTGGGGTCCACTTCAAGTGACTTCTTTTGCATCGCAATCGCCCTGTTGAGATCTCCCATTTTTTGGTAGGTGAGACCAAGATTGTAATAAGCCACTGCAGACTTCGGATCGATCTGGATTGCCCTTTGGTTTATTTCCAGCGACTTGTCGTACGCGCCCGCATTGAAATAGGCAGCCGCAAGGTGAACATACGGCCGTGCCTTGTTGGGAGATTTCTTCACGCAGTCGGCGCATAGGCTGATCTCATCATTCCAGAGCCTATTCCTCGAATAAGTCCCAAAGGAAAGCAGAAGGATGACAGCGACAAAGATAGAGATCTCTATTAAATAGGGTTTGATCTTTTCTATCAATCTTCTTTCCCTTTCCTTTGTCTTTGGCCTGCCTCGATCGTCAAGACCGCCTTACGAATTCTCTCTGCCTCAGGTAAATTAGGATATCTCAGGGCCTTTTTATAATGGGCAAGTGCCATCGGATAATTTTTTAAGGCTCCATAACTCTCCCCCAGGTAGACATGAGCATAGATATTATCAGGATGGCATTTCAGCTCTTCATGAAAGAACTGGATCGCCTGGTTCCACTTCTTCAACCTTTTATACGCAAGTCCTATGTTATTGTAAGCATTTTCATAATCAGGCTTGACCTCTAAAAGCTTTTCATAGGTTTCAATCGCATCTCTATAAAGGCCCTTTTGATAATAGGCGAGACCAAGGTTGTAAAAGGAATTTGAAAAGTTCGAATCATATTCGATCGCTTGCTTATAATAATAAATCGCTTTGTCCATGAGGCCTTTTTCGTAGTAAACCAACCCTAAGTTATACATCGAGAGGAAGTAATGGGGATTTAATCTTAGCGTCTCCTCGTATTCTTCTTTAGCATCATCCCATTTTCCCCGTTCGTGAAGGGAAAAACCTAAATTGTGATGGGTCCTTTCTTTCTCGGGGGACTTTTTAACACAGTCTTTCCATAACTCCACTTCGCTATTCCAGAGAGAATTCCGTTGATAAGTCTCTATGAGCAGCAGGGAGATGATGAGAAATAAGATAAACCAACCGGTCGTCTCAACTTTTGTGATTTGCATAATCAAATTTACACTGATCGAACTTTTCAACGGGTGCAGTAAATCACCGGATGATGCACCTATTTAACAAGAATACGGAATAGCTTGTCATCCTGAACTTGTTTCAGGATCAGGGTCTACGATTTCGGGGTCCTGTCTTCAGACTGACACTGCTGATGAATAAGCTTTACGTCGTATGGGCAGGACTTATCACGCCCGACATTTTGTTCTTCATCTTCTCAATTCCTCTTATCACCATTAGGCTAAATAGAACGAACGGACCTACGACCGGAAGGTAAAGCCTGTGTTCATAAACCATTTCCAGGGGAAAGATCGATGATTCAATCACCAGGTTTCCAAAATACCATAGGATACAGAAGGAGAGTATGGGTCGCTTCTTTGCGGTCCAGATGCTGTATCCGATCAGACCGGCGACGATCAAAATAGAGATCAATGTAGTGGAAGGATCAAAAATCGTTCTGGAAATGGGAAAATCGTAGTCCAGATTGAGACGGGATGGGTGAGGATAAATGAGAAGAGTGATATAGTAGAGAACGATTCTAAACTGAGTCAGCACTCTCTCTGACATCGTAAAGGTCCGATATTGGTAACCTTCTATAATGACATTGATATATCTCGTTCCCCAGATGATAAATCCAAAGGCTCCGAGAATGAAGAGACCCGCCACAAGGCCAAGGAGAATCTTCTTCCCTTTTGGGCCCAGGTCAAATTTTTGGAAAAAATAGAACTCATAGAGAGCAATGAAGAGAGGGAGAATAGCCACATTCTCTTTTGAAAAGACCCCGAGTAAATAACTGAGCGCCGTTCCTGCGAAGTAAAAAACCCGAGGCCGGCCAGTGGATAGCCGCCCCTTGATATACAGGACGAGGGAGAGGAGGTAGAACATCCCGGCCATACTGGCCATCCTTTGGACAATGTAAGTGACCGATTGGGTTTGGATCGGGTGGGAGATGAAAATGAGGCTTGAAAAAAGGGCCACTTTGTATGAAATGATCCCATATTTTTCTTTTAAGGAAGGAAGGTTGAGCGTCAGGAGGAGGAACCAGTATAAGAAGATTCCTGAAGCGATGTGGATGAAAAAATTCACCAGATGGTAACCGAAGACGTTGAATCCTCCAAAATAATAATTGAGGGCCAAAGTGAAGTATGAAAAAACTCGGATCGACTCCTTATAAGTATTTTTGATCAATCGTTCGATGCCTTCCCAGGAAAAGACCCTGATCTGGATATTGGGGTTTTCGGTAATATTTGGGCGGTCGTCAAAATGAAATGGAACATGGAAAGTATTGGAATAGGCCACGAGGGCCACTCCCACAATCAGCCCGATAGCGATGAGGTGACGAAAAGAGCGTCGCCGTCTCTGTCCCCCTTTCGGAGGGATACTCTTTATGCTATCCGTCTTTCGGTTTTTCTTACGTTTCGCCATGTCCCTTCGCGCTCCCTTGTTTTTGGAATTTGCGGAATAAGTATATCACCCCGATCAACCCAATTTCAATGAGGGTCACCCAGATACGGGTGAGAATAGAAACGATCACCGCGACTGGAGTCGCCATCACAAACGAGAGAAGGTAAACCAAAGCCCCTTCTCTCACCCCCAATCCGCTTGGAGCAAAAATGGCGATCAAACCCAGCATGCTTGAAGCAGCTAAAGCGCCTGTCAGAAATAAAATGTACTGGGACGTCATGGGATAGATGGAGTCAATAAAGAAATAAAAACCGATCCCTCCAACGATCCAGGAGAGGATGCAGACAAACAATATCCACAGGATATCAGAATATGAAATAGATAAAGAGAGGGGTTCCTTCTTAAATTGACCAAGGATCCAGTTTAAAATTTTTTGAAGAAATCGGGGGTGGAGAGAGAGGAGCCCTAAAAGGAACAGAAGCATTAACCAGCCGGACTGTCTCCAAGAGTAGAATAGCCAAATTTCTCTATAAACGAACAGGGCAGCCAAAAAGATCAGGCCGGCTGCTGCGATCATGGTCACCATTTCAAAGTAGAGAGCTACCGAAATATTTTTCTTCGATTTTCCTTTTGATTCGTAGAAATAAAAACGACTAAGGACAAGCCAAATTTTCCCTGGCAGGTATTTGCCCAGTTGCGAATAGAACCAACTTTCCAACGTTTCTGATGGAGAGAGAGCAACTTTTAATTTTAACGTGATGAGATACCATGCCCAAATCTGAATGAAGTAACTGAAGGCAAAGAGGAGGGTGGATAAGAGAAGGGGAACGACTTCAAACGTGAAGGAAGCATCCCGAACCTGATTCCAATTGTTCCATACCATTTTTCCCAAAAAAAGAAAGATGGCAGCGACAATGGCCCACCGGAAAAAGGGGTGATAAAGGAAAGTACGAATCTTTTTTCTAGTCTCTTCCATCCCGGATGAGAAGCTTCGCAAAGAGCATGCCGCTCTTATACAATTTAACACTTCTGTACTGAGGCAAAGTCTGCTCAGTAAATAAGAGATATTTCCATTCCTGTTCCATAGAAGTGGGTGTTCGAACGCTTGTCAAAAGAATGGCGTCCACAGGAATCTTTTTGCGGATTTCATAAAGATCCTCTGCTCTCACTGGCAGCCACCCGCATAGCCGATCCCCCTCCCATTCGAAGATCTCAGGAAGGTCGGTCCAAACGACTTGATTTTCTTTTAACTCACTCTTTAAAAAATCGTCTAACTTTTTCGCCTCTCCACGGGGGATCAAGAAACCGTATTGCGGGGTCTTAAAACCTAAGGCTTCGGGTTTCCCGGGTTGCAAAATCGTGTAAGCCGTTGGAGTGATGAAAAAAATCAGGAAGATAAAAACACTCAGATAGAAAACCCTCTTTCTCAGGTGAAGCTTCGCGCCCGAAATCAAATCCTCGGACACCCTGACGAAGCTTTCAGCGGCGAAAACGATCATGATTGGCAGGAAAGGAATGAAGAATCTGGGGGTGAAAGTAAAGAGCGCTACGAAAAGAATTTGTAGAATGATGAGAAAAAGAAACAGCAGTTTAATTCTTCGCCATTCCGGGGAGAGGTTCCAATGAAACATCCCGAGAATAAAGAAGACCAACACATAAGGGTTGGAAACTGAAATAAACTGCCCCAGTCCATTCACGACATTGCTCGCATATTTTAGAAAAAATTGGCCTGGGTCGCTCCTCAGAAACTCTAACAAGGAGGGATTCTGAATATCTCGATAAACATTCAACCATGGATATTTTGCCGTATAAGCCATCAAGGTAAACTTTCCATAAGAAAAAAAGGGCGACCCCGTGTGAATCAGGCTTCTGAGAATATTGGGAGTTAAAGGAATCAGGAAGCCGATGACAAAAAAGGTCATCTTTTTCCAGCGGGTAAGGTCGGGATAGAAATAGAGATAAACAAGCAGGGGAATGAGAAAAGGATAAATATTTTCCCTGATCAGGTGACTAACCCCTAAAAGAATCCCCGCAATAAAAACAGACCGTAAGGATTTCGCATTAACCAGCAAGATGAAAAAGAGAAAGAACGCCAGCGTATAGACGGCTTCGCTCAGGGCGACGAGACTCGCATCTAAAATTTCCCTGTTAAAAATCAAAATCACACCTGCTATGATTGCCGTCTTGATATCCAGATATCTTTTGGCAAAATAGAGAAGGAGAACGAGGAGAATAAAATAGGCGAGATAAGAAGGGAACAAAGCGGCAAAGTCCGACATTCCAAACAATTTAAAAAATCCAGCCAAGACGAGAGGATACCCGGGAGGGTGCATAAATTCAGGCACTGGCAATTTCTCAAAGAAATTGATATCTACAGGGTAGATAAAATTTCTGGCAATGCCCTTTCCGTTTACGATATTTCTTGCTATGGAAGCATATTCCCGGTCATCTGAGCCTGAAATTTCTTTGGTATGGGTAGCATAAAATCCGAACCAGACGATCCCTGCCAGCAGAAGGAGGAGAACGATAAGGAGTTTGAAAGACATCCACGACGGAATGAATTCCTGTTTCACCTGGTGGACAGTTTCTTCTTTGGGGCTGACGGGGATCGACTTTTTTCGCTTCATCTTTTTTATACGACTCTCCTCTTAAAAAGGTTACTGGCAATCACCCGCAGATGTTCCCAGATGGTAGCAAGGATGCGCATCTTGCTTGCCCGGCCCTTCATATCATATCGGATAATCATGGGAACTTCGGTCATAAAAAGTGGGATCTGACGGAATTTAATGAGCATCTCCGCCATGGCGGCAAACCCGCTCACTTCGATCAGACGATCGCCAAATTTCTCAAAGGCGGTTTTTACAGCCGCTCCCGTATGGGCACGATAAAAACCCGTGTAAGTTCGAATCCCCTTCACGTGGAATAACACTCGATAGGCTAAATTGCTCAAGTAACTGAGGAGATATCGGAGCAGAGGGGCGCCGATCATCATCCCTCCGGTCGTGAAACAGGAACCGATCACCACTTCGTACCCCTCATCAATCTTCTTAAGCATGAACTCGACGGTCTTGAGGTTGTGCGTATTATCAGCGTCGAGGGTGATGATAATATCATCGTCACGGGCTACCTTGATCAGTTCCTTGAGGCCGTTTGAGAAGGCCACGCCGATCCCCCGGTTTCGATCATGATGAATCATCTGAACGGGTATCTCTCCTGAAATTTCTTCCACAATTTTAACGGTTCGATCCTTACTTCCGTCATTCACCACCCAGATTTCGAAAGCGAAGCCTTTCTGCGTCATCAGTGCTGAAATATTCCGCAATCGTGGCCCGATCTCGGTCTCTTCGTTGTAAGCAGGCATTAAGAAATAAATCATCTTCTTCCTGTCTTCATCCATTCCTTCGAAACCAATCGATTGTTCCCCTTAGTCCTTCCTCGATTCCTATCTTAGGGGTATAACCCAGCAGATATTTCGCCTTGGTAAGATCTACGTCCCTGACCCTTACATCTTCATAATCTTTGCAGAGATCGGAATAGGCAATGAATTCAATCTCAGGCTTTCCTGAGTTTCCAACCAGCGACCATATCTGATAGGCAAGGTCAAGGATCCGTATCTGATCCGGCGAGCCGATATTGAACACTTCCCCACGAATTTCTTCCTTCTCGATCACTCGGAGTATCCCTTCCACCACATCCGAAACGTACACAAAATTTCGAACCTGAAGTCCATCTCCATGAATCGGGATCGGTTCTCTCTTGAGAGCCCTTTCGATGAAAACCCCCTGGGGACCTCCCCACCAATCTTTGCGTTGCCTCGGACCGTAAATAATGGAGAATCTCAAAATATTGATCGGAACCTGATAAGCCTCTTGATACGCAAAACATAATTGCTCACAGTAGATCTTTGAAATAGCATCGCTCCATCGGATCGAACTCGAATTTCCAACCACCAAAGCACTTTCTTCTGAAAAGGGAAGCTCTGGATTTTTTCCATAGACATCGTCAGTGGACCCAAAAATGACAGATATTTTCCTCTCCTTAGCTACCTCCAATACATTCTCGGTTCCCCTGGTATTGACCTCGACAGTCTTCAGAGAGTTTCCTTCTCTTGGAATCTTATAGGTGGCGAAGTGGACAAGAATATCCACCTCCCTGGAAATCTCCATTAAAAACTTTTTATCCAAGACATCTCTCTGATAAAATTCAAAACAGGGGGAAGAGAGAGAATCGGATATATTCTCTATGTTCCCATGAGAAAGGTCGTCGACACTGATCACCTTAAAACCTTTTTCAATCAGAGCATGAGATAAATGGGAGCCCAAAAATCCAGCTCCTCCTGTAATCAAAGCTGTCTTCATCTTACTCGCTCGAGGCTCTCCACGATCCCTCTTTGCCATTCGATGGTACGGATTAGCCCCTCATCGATGGATGTCCTTGGTATAAAACCGAGAAGATCTTTTGCCAAATGAACATCCGGAACTCTGCGCCTTACGTCTTCATATCTGCCGGGAAACTGGCGATACGGAATAAACTCGATTTGAGGCTCTTCAGAGCCGAGAACAAATTTCCAAATCTTCTTTCCCAATTCGAGGATGGAGATCTCCTCAATGTTCCCGATATTAATCGTTCTCCCAATGGCTTCTTCCCTCTCCAACGCAAGGAGCGTACCCTCAGTGGTATCTTGAATATAAGTAAAACTTCGCCTCTGGAGTCCGTCGCCATGGATGGGCATCGGTCTCTTTTTCAATGCACAGTCGATGAAAATGGATTGGGGCCCGCCCCACCAGGTTAGGTTCTGTCTCGGACCATAGCTCCCAAAATAGCGGAGGATGGTCATTCGAACACCACGCTCCTTGCTGTAAAGATAACAGAGATGCTCACCCAACATTTTTGAGATCGCATAACTCCACCTCTGTATTTGGGGAGACCCCATGTAAAAATCACTATTTTCACCATAAGGCAGGTTTGGGTTTTTCCCATAAATGTCCGAGGTTGAAGCGAAAAGGACCTGACAACCCACTTTTTCGGAAATCTTTAATACATTTTCTATTCCCTTCGCGTTCACATCCAAGGTTTCAAGGGCATTTCCATATCTCGGTATCTTGTAGGCGGCCAGATGGACGATCGCGTCAGCACGACTTCCGAGGCCAAGCAGAAGTCCAGAATCTCGAACATCCCCGTGAACGAACTCAAATCGGGGATCCCCGACGACAGAAGATAGATTTTGAAGAAGTCCGTAGGAGAGATTATCCAACCCGATCACTTGATGACCCCTCCGAATAAGCCCCTCGGACAGATGGGATCCGATAAATCCTGCTGCTCCCGTTACCAGAATATTCCTCATCGTGCCCTCAGCAAAAAAAGAAAATCTTTATAAAAACGAATGAGCTCCATTTCTTTTCTTCTTTTTTCCAACTCATAACGAGCAATCTGGTAAAACCGCCCCTTCGGGATCATCCCGTATCGGATGAGGTAGAGCATCCACCACCGGCCATTTCGAATCGGGTAATAGCGAAGACATTCCAAGTTCGATTCTTTGAAGGCCTGAAGATACTCCTCAACTTTAGGCCTCTCCACCTTCGGGTTGTCCGAGGCTTGCTCAATCACGCAAAGCCTCCCATCTTTTTTCAAATATTGGGACAGTTCGGAAACCGTCTTCTTCAATCCCTCTCTCTCCATGTACTGTAAGACCCCTACAGAAACGATGATATCGAACAGGTATGGAATCACAGGGAAATGGATTCCATCATAAACCATGAATTCGACATTCTCAACGATCCGGTTTCTCTCAGCTAAATCGATCATCTCGGGGGTCACTTCCAGGCCGACTACCTTTCTCACTTTCGTGGCGACCCAATAAGAAAACCTTCCACTCCCGCACCCGAAGTCCAAAACAACCTCATCTCCTTTAAACTCCAGCACCTCTTCCAAGGCTGCTTTCTGGAGAAAGTCAATATAGTAGTTCTTATGACCTTTTCGGTCATAGGGGTCAATGCCCGAAGTTAAGAATCCTTGTTTGGCCCGCTGAACCCAATCGGGACTCGCTGTCATATTTTCCCTTTTGCTATCTCAAAAAAGAGCTCTGTATTTCCCCCGATCTCCCATTCCCCATTTCTTCATCTTAGCACGGAAGTCTACCTTCGAATCCATCTCACCACCTTTGATCCAAGATCCGAAGCTGCAACCCTCTTTCCCATCTCCCAGATCTTGGATCGAAAGGGACGATAGTCTTTCACGTACGTGTGAAGATCCATCGACCGACTTCCCCATTTCTCCTTAAACCGGAGTAAAGAAAGGTCACCGGGGTCAGACCCCATGAAATCGAAGAAGGAAATCTTTTTCTTGACGGCATTCTCTATCGAAGAATGAACCAGGAGCTCATTTGGACAAAATTTCAAAAAATCATATTGAGAACCATTGTGGAAATAATGTGTTGAAGAAGACGAATGGACGAGCACCACCCCGGCGATTGGGGTCCCGTTCAACTCGGCAATGAGGATAGCGCCCAGCCCTCTTTTTGCTACGATTTCATGAATGGCCTCAAACCAGCGCAATGGATACTTGGCCATCGCCTTATTCCGCTCCATAGAGGCTAAATAGAGTTTATAAAAGAGGTGGACATCCTCCCTGGAATCCCCACGACGAATCGTGACTCCACCTTTTTGGGCTTTCCTAACATCCCTGCGAATATTCTTCCTATAACCTTCCCAAATCTTCTCTTTATCGTACCCCCTCAAATCCAATAGCGTACACTTCGCAGAGACCGGAGCAAAGGATTCTGGGGCATAGGGTTCAGAAAAAGGTGACTCGGTCAAACGGATTTGGTCGATCCCTCTTCTTCTAAATTCTTTCTCCAACCGTTCTAAAAAAACCGAATAATAAGACTTTTCGCCGATCAAGTGACCATAGGGAATGGAGGCATAGAGAATTCTAAAAATTTTAAAATTAAGAAGCACCCCGGGCAACCCTGCAACAATCTTCTCTCCTTCTCTCAGGCAAAAATAAAGGGGTTGTCCTCCCAACCCCTTTTCCAACACCTCACTCCAGATCGACTGGTAGAAGATCAAATTGGTGTATTGGGAAGCAAATTCGTCCCACTCTTTTCCGGGGGATTCGAAAACATTTAATTCCATAACAAACCTCGGGAACAATGGAATAGTGGAATATCGGAATATCGGGTCAGGTTGACGTCAGTCTCTTTTGTTGCGAGGCCCAATATTCCATCCTACCATTATTCCAGCATTTTACTGGGTCATCCTCTGAGGGCTTCTTTGACCTTCTTCGCAATCCACTTTACGTCTTCTTCCTTCATCACCGGATGGAGTGGGAGGGTTAATTCTCTTCCGCTCACCTCTTCTGTTCTCGGAAGATCCCCTTTTTTGTAACCGAACTTGCTGCGATAAAGGGAAAAAAGATGAACCGGAGGATAATGAACGCTCGCCTGGATTCCAAATTCCTTTAGCTGCTCCATGATTTCGCTTCTGTCAATCGACGGCTTAAGCAAAATCGGGAAAAGATGATAAGAAGGATGACCCTTAAATTTCGAGAAGGGGATGGAGATTCCCTCAATCCCTTGAAGTTCTTCTCCGTAAGTCCTAACCAAATTTTTTCTTTTTCGATTATTCCTCTCTAATTTTCTTAGCTGAACCAAACCCAATGCGGACTCGATCTCTGTCGTCCGGTAGTTATAACCCAGTTCTCCTATGTCATAGGAAGAGAGGTGGCCGCCGTACTTATCCCATGAAAGCGCTTCCATCCCATGAGACCTCATTCTTTGAATCCTCTCCGCCAATGCTTTATCGCGAGTCACGGCCATCCCACCTTCACCGGTCACTAAGTTCTTGTTAGAAAAGAAACTGAAACAACCTACATCTCCGATCAAACCACACTTTTTCCCGCGATATTCTGCCCCGGGTGCATGGGCTGCATCCTCGATCACGTAAAGACCATATCTTTTAGCCATTCCCAGGATGGCTTTCATGTCACAGGGATACCCTCCGTAATGCATCACCATAATGGCTTTCGTCTTCTTGGTAATCCTTTTTTCAATTTCTCCTGGGGAAACATTGAGATTTTCCGTGCTGATGATATCTGCAAAGACAGGTCTTGCTCCGGCGTAAAACACCGCATTGGCCGTGGCGACGAAGGTAAGGGAGGGAAGGATGACCTCATCTCCTTCTTCTATACCAAGGCTCACCAGGGCTAAATGAAGGGCAGCCGTCCCGTTCGAAACAGCAGTTGCACATCCTCCTCCAAGATATTTGGCGAAGGCCCTTTCAAACCTTTCCGTCACCGGCCCCATAGAAAGCCACCTTGAGCGCAAAACCCTCAGAACCTCTTGCTCCTCTTCTTTACCGAGATCGATATCGGAAAGGGGGTATTTCCATTTCATAACGGATAACTTCCAGTTCTGAATCGGGTCAAATGCTTTCGATACCATTCGATCGTCTCTCTCAATCCTTCGTCGAGCGTATACCGGGGGCCCCACTGAAAAAGTTTCTGGGCTAAACGGGTATCAGAAAGAAGTTGCATCACTTCGCTTTTTTCTGGCCGTATTCTCCGGTCCTCCACCTCAACCTCTCCCTGTTTTCCCATTAGGCCAAGAACCTTCGCAACCAATTCTTCAATAGAAATATCCGTTCCGGTTCCAATGTTGACGATCTTCCCCACTGCTTCATCACATTTCCCAACTTCGATGAAACCTCTCGCGGTATCTTTCACAAAAAGGAAATCTCGCCGCGGCTGGATATTTCCCAACCGAATCTTTTTGCCATCGATCGCCTGGGAGACAATGGTCGGAATGACGGCCCGGAGCGATTGCCGGGGCCCGAACGTATTGAAAGGTCGGATGGTGGTAACGGGAAAACCAAAGGAGAGATAATAGCTTTCTACCAACTTATCCGCTGCGATCTTACTGGCAGCATAGGGAGATTGGGCCTGAAGAGGATGCTTTTCATCAATGGGAACATATTGAGCGGTCCCATAGACTTCGCTGGTGGAGGTGTGAACGAACCTCTCCAGCGCACCCTCTTCAAGACAGGCATTAAGAAGATGAGACGTGCCGACCACATTTGTCTGAATAAAATCGAACGGATGTACATAAGAATAAGGAATAGCGATGAGGGCACCCAGATGAAATATTCTCGAACATCCCTTTACTGCCTTTCTTACTCCGTCAGGGTCTTTAAGGTCCCCCGGAACGATCTCGACCTGATTCTGAATTTCTTTGGGCGAATCCTCTAAAAGACCTCTTTCATCCCTTGAGTTATATCTGACAAAGGCCCTCACCTCTTCTCCCTGTCTGACCAACTCCTCGGCCAGATGGCTACCGATAAATCCTCCTGCTCCGGTTACCAATACTTTTGACATAACGATCCTCGCATTGGTTCGTATTCTGACGTCACCTATTTTCTAAATCAAATTGTCCTATTCATGATTGAGTGTTTTCTCATCATCACTCTTCATACAATAACTTCTTTCTCATTTCCTGGAATTTCTTTTGTGCCTCTTCGTAGTCTTCATGGCTTCCGATGTCAAGCCAAAAATCTCTACTCGGATAACAAGCAACGTTTTGTCTTCCGTTGATGAGTTTTTGGATCAAGTCAGGAAAATCAAGATACTTCTTTGTCAGGATCCAATTGAGCGCTCTCTTGTCAAAGACATAAATTCCCATGCTGACCGAGTAAGACAGGGTGGGTTTTTCGATGTATCGGGTCAATCGATGGTTGCGCTTGAATTCCATGACGCCCAATTCCAATCTAATCTTTTTCTGATTCATGGCAATGGTGACCACTGCATTTTGCCGGCGATGGTACTGAATCAATTTCTGGTAATTGAGTGTTGTGAGAACGTCCCCGTTCATCACCAGGAAGGTCTCCGGGAGATCTTTGAGGATGGAAAGGGGGCCGGCAGTCCCCAGGGGTCTCTCCTCCCTCGAATACAGGATATTGGTCTTGTATCTTTTCCCATCCCCGAAATAAGCAGAGAGCAGAGGTTCCGACTGGAGGCTGACCGTGAAGATCAGGTCTCTAATACCAAAATGGACCAGTTGTTTGACGATGACTTCGAGGATCGGTATCCCATCGACAGGCATTAACGGTTTCGGAAGGACCGAAGTGTAGGGAGCAAGCCTTGTCCCCTTCCCCCCGGCCAGAATGATCGCCTTCATCTTTCCTCCCATTTGTGTTCGCGCTCGCAAGTCATTTATAGTCAGCCAAAAATCTCTCCACAGAAGTCTCGATATCGAATAGTTTCTTCAATTCTTCCCTTTTCGTTCCATTTCTTTCTTCCTTCCCATTATCCTTCAGCGCAACCCTCTTCTTCATGATCTCCTTCAGCGCCATGATGTCTTCTGGAGGAACGACCCAGGCCACTCCATGTTGGCGGCTCAGGGTTCCCATATCACCCACATCGGTGACGATCAATTTTTTATTAAACCTTATGGCTTCCGAAAATACCAGGGGAATTGATTCAGAACGGGAAGGAATCACCACACAATCGGATGATTCATAGAGCGAGGCCAGCGCCTGATCTGATACGTTTCCCATCCACGAAACATCTCCTTCAAGGTCTCTCTGTTCGATAAACGTCTTTGCCCATTCCTCCATCCCTCCCCCGCCAACCACTGTAAGATGCGCATTCACCCTTTCCTCCTTCAGAGATGCCATCGATTGAAGGAGGAGGTCGATTCCTTTCACCTTCTCGATTCTTCCCACAAACAGGAAACGGTAAGGTTTCTCTAGTTTCTCTGGTTTCTCTAGTTCTTCTGGTTTCTCTGGTTCCTTTTTTTGAATCGTCCGAGTCGTCGCTAAAAAAAAACATTTTTTACCAAATCGTTCTTCTATTCTCTTCGATAGATCAAACCCGTCGGCAAAAACACCTTTGGCATCTTGAATAATTCTTTTCATCATCGGATAAAGAAAAGGATTTCTTCCGTATCGATACATGTCCGAGCCGAGGGACCAGATGGAGTATGGGATCTTAGTTTCCCGGAACGCCTGATTCGCAAAATAACCACCCGGAAGAATCCAGAGGGCAAGGCATACTTCTATCTTATTCTGTTTTGTAAATAAGAATAGCTCCTTCCTCCCATTGAAAAACAGGCTTAGAATCTTAAAAAAATCAAGAGGGCTATAAGGGTTGAGCCGGACAAGAGGTTTCCGCGATTTATTCCAGGGAAACCATCTGACTTTTACTCCCCCTAAAAATTCTTCTTTTGCCCCTTCGCGATCCTGCGTAAAGACAAAGACTCGGTGTCCCCTTTTTATAAGTCCCCTGATGAAATCGCCAAGAAAAGGAGCTTGCACAACATCATCGGGACGGGATGGAAAGGAGGAAGTAATGATGCAGATGTTCATTGGCGGACCAATGTCAAATGCCAAAGTTCAAAGTTCAAATGAAGCAGAGTCCAAAGGTAATTTTTGACGCTTGAGCATTTGGCATTGATTTGACATTTGGATTTTGACATTTAGATTTCAATGCAATTTTATTTCAACCCTTTATTGTATTCCATATCGAACCACATGGCGAAGAAGAGGGATTGAAGACCTGATATCGCAAAGAAGGCTGCAAGGAGTGCACTCGTAGCCGCCACAGGCCCAGTCAGTAGTCTATGGACAACAAGGTAACAACCGAAAACCACACCAATGGGTGTGAGGACAAAACCGAGCAAGTAAAAAAGAACCAGCGGATGAAAGTCGCGAATGATATATTTCTCCCTCAGCCGCCATAAAAAGAGCTTCACTAGAAGAAAAGAAAGCGTGAAAATGACTGTCGAAATTCTGATGCCCGAACGCTCCCCAATTCCATAAACGGGGTTGACGGGAACATCCCTGACCCTGAAATGATAGACATTCAGTCTCACCAAAAAATCATTAGGCATTCCATAACGTTTGTAAATGCTATCGAGGTCTATGGTCTTAAGAACCTCTAAGTTGACGGCTCCATAGCCTGATTGGGAATCTGCAACATGCCAATATCCTGAAGCAATCTTCGTCAAAAAAGAAAGAACGGCATTTCCTAGATAACGGGTTTTCGGAATGACCTTCCAGGCCTTCCCTGTGAACAGCCGGTTCCCTTTTGAATAGTCCACTTCCCCATTGACGACAGGGTCTAATAATTTTGGAAGGTCTTTCGGATCCATCTGTGCATCGCCCGCCATAACCACGCTGATGGAGACTTCATTATCCCGAGCCCATTTATAACCGGTCGCGATGGCTCCGCCAACCCCCTCATTTGCTTGATGCCGCAAGTAGATGATGCGAGAATCTTCCTTTTGATGGGTCTTCGCGACCTCACCTGTTCGATCGTTGCTCGCATCATCCACCACGACGACGTGGTCAACAAACGTTGGGATTGTCTTAAGAACTTTACTGATTAATTTCTCTTCGTTATAGGCTGGAACAATGACAGCAATGACCTTATCTCGATACATAATCTTTATGTGAATGTGCCCTTATCTCATTATTGTAATGCGTCCAACGTAGTACGTCCAACATTTCTTTCCATTATTTTCGATCCGTCATTTCCGCCCTGTATCAGGTGGGGGGTAGATTCCAGAGAGACACGAGCTACGCCTGCCTGCCCTGTACCATGTTAGGTTCAGGGCCTGCCGGAGGCAGGCGCACAGACAGTTCTCTGTGAAGTTATTGGTTATCATATAGACGGGAAGGTGTCAACCCTGCGGAAAAATAAGGACTTATGACTTCGTCTGAAGGCAACAGTAAAGATGCTCGCCCTGGACCACGTTAGGTTAAGAACCTGCCGGTAGGCAGGGGTAGCCAGGGGCTGTACTAATTCTCATCACTTAGGTGGTGTTGGAAGAATCACAATTTACTCTCACTCAATTACGGCAATGGTGGCCTCCGCTTCCACCTCCTGACCTGCAGAGACGCATATCTCCTTCACCACCCCGCTCACCGGAGCAACCACAGGCATCTCCATTTTCATTGCCTCCAATACTGCCACCTGATCATCCTCTTTCACTTTCTCCCCCACCTTTACCGAAACCGAAACAATCTTACCTACCATTGGTACCGTCACAGGCGTTGCCATAAATGCTCCTCCTTGTTTCATCGTGCCCCTGCCTACCACAGGCAGGGATGTCGAACACGTCGTTATCCGCTGATTTAACCCGAATCACCCATCATTTGTCAAGAATTTTTTAGGACGGGATGTTTCCCGGGCTCTCTTTTTACTGAAATCCTCAAAAATGAATTGACATGAAAAACAGATTGTATTAAATTATGTGAAAAATTTAACAGCGTCATTCGGAGGAGGAATCTTATGAGTCGATTGAGTAAAGCATATATACCATTCAAAGGTTATTATTCTTCACCATTTTGTCGGTGGCAAGGAAGTCTTGCGAACGAAAATGCGATCGTTCTTGGAGCGAGTACAGCCAATCGGTGGTTCAAACACAGAAAGATTGATCCAACCGTAATTGACTATCTTTACTACGGAATGACCATCGCTCAACACCGTATGTTTTACAGCCACACCTGGTCAGCAGCCATGGTAGTGGAAGGTGCGAAAGACGTTCCTGCTCTCATGGTCAACCAAGCCTGCACGACCTCAACCACCTGCATCTATCTCGCTGCCACAAATATCGAGCTCGGAGCATACCAGGCCGGCTACGCTCTCATGTCGGACCGCTGCTCAAATGGACCACATACGGTCTGGTCCAACCCTCTTAACCCAGGCGGGGAAGTAGAATCTGAAAATTGGATGATGGATAATTTCAACAGAGATCCCTGGGCAGGGTTCAAAATGATTCAGACCGCGGAGAATGTGGCCAAGAAGGTCGGGGCCACAAAGGAAGAATGCGATGCCGTCACCTTAAAAAGATATCAGCAATATTTAGACTCTTTGGCTAACGAGAGGGCTTTTCAGAAAAAATATATGTTTCCTGTCGAAATTAAAGCCGGTAAGAAAGAGACCAAACTCATTGAAGTGGATGAGGGAGTGACCCCTACCACAGCCGAGGGTCTTGCTAAACTTGCTCCTGTCGAGCCCGGTGGCGTCCACAGCTTTGGAGCCCAGACCCACCCTGCGGATGGGAACTGCGGATTCATTGTTACCACCCGGGAAAAGGCGAAAGAGCTTAGTGCAGATCCTAAAGTGGAGATCCAAATCCTCTCATATGGTTTTGCAAGAGCTAAGAAAGGCTACATGGCAGAAGCTCCCGTCCCTGCATCGGAGATGGCCCTTCGAGACGCAGGGCTCACCGTTAAAGACCTCAAAGCGGTAAAGACCCACAGTCCTTTTGTTGTCAATGATATTTACATGAGTCGAATGATGGGAATGGATGTGTACTGGATGAACAATTACGGAAATTCTATGATCTATGGTCATCCCCAGGGCCCTACCGCAGGGAGACTGATCGCGGAATTAATAGAAGAGGTGGTCATGCTCGGCGGAGGTTATGGCCTGTGGGCCGGCTGTGCGGCGGGAGACACCGGTGCAGCCATGGCGTTTAAAATAGGTTGATTCCCACGTTACCGATTTCGCCGCTTAAAACCGGGACATAGACGTACGCCCGATGTCATCGCGAACGAAGCCCTCCACCGCCTGGCTGGGTGCCGCAGGCAG